>Ga0180433_10002235_pt1 | contig 30257 bp, 22 predicted proteins | sample SS_ome_8_FD_132980 | JGI IMG/M metagenome (GOLD analysis project Ga0180433, IMG submission 132980) | Hypersaline lake sediment archaeal communities from the Salton Sea, California, USA - SS_1_D_1 metaG | ecosystem: Environmental > Aquatic > Non-marine Saline and Alkaline > Hypersaline >... | reverse complement strand
GCACGTAAAACATCAATCACTACAACCAGATAATTTGTTAGTTCTTTTCCCTGTAGTTCTTCTGGTAATAATATGACATCAAGTCCGGTCATACGAATATCCTCAAGATAAGATTATTGCTTTATTTCTATTATGTACCTATGCACCATATTTATTCAATTTCAGGGCATTGGCAAGCATCAGACGTATTGCCTCCATGGCAGGGAAACGACCCAATCCTCCTCTGACGAATTCATTCTCACTGAAATGTTTAACATCATCAACGCGAATATAGCGGGAATAAAGCAGGAAAGGATTGGGATGCCAGCTGTGTGCTGCCAGGGCTGCAGGAGTTGAATGATCTCCTGTTATTACTAAAACATCAGGGTCAAGCTTCACCAACTCTGGAATATAATGGTCTAATTCCTCAATCACTTTAACCTTAGCATCGTAGTTCCCGTCTTCGCCATAACTATCCGTCTTTTTAATATGAACATAAAAGAAATTATATTGCTGATATTTTTCCTTCAGAGTGTTGAATTCATCAGCTATGGTTTCTCTGGTATCCATAACATCCATTCCCACTAACTTTGCCAGACAACGATACATGGGATAAGTGGCAATGGCAGCAGGTTTTAATTTAAACAGCTCATTCATGGAAGGTAGTCCGGGATGTTTGGCAATTCCTCTTAACAGGATAGCATTAGCAGGGTGCTGGTCTTTGAGAACCTCTAATGCTTTTTCAATAAACCGGTTCACAATTCGGGCGCTCTCTTCGCTTTCCGGTTTCAAAGCCTGGGCATATTTTATTTTTTTACCGGTAACCTGGGGGTCGGCATCCGATATTCCGTCCTTCAACTCTTTCCCCCTAAACACCACCACAAAACGATGCTCCTTACCAGGTTTTATAATCACTTTTACATCATCTATTACGGTGATATTTTCCTGTAATAAAGAACAGATTTTCTGGTTTGTTTCAGTAGTTATTCTTCCTGCTCTGCGGTCAATAATCACACCATTGTCATCAATGGTGGCAAAATTTCCCCGGCAGGCAAGATCATCTGCAGTAAGTTCAATATCAATACCCAGTGCCTCTAAAACTCCCCTTCCAATTTGATATTTAATGGGATCATAACCAAATAAAGAAAGATGAGCGGGTCCGCTACCCGGAGTAATACCACGGGAAATCGGGTCTGTTAAACCACAGACAGAGCGAGCAGCCATTTGATCCAAATTGGGTATATCAGCATATTCCAGAACTGTTTTCCCCTCTTTAGAAGGGAGATCTCCAATCCCATCCGCTACAAGTAATACAATTTTTGATTCTGTTGGTACAGCCAATTCTTTAATGATATCTTCTATTATCATATCCCTCTCCTTAAATCCCTCTATTTCTAAAATAATTTCTTTGAATATCTTGTTACAATATTTTCCTCTTTAATAAATAATCCATCTATATAATATCGGATTTTTTGAATTTCCGACACAATTAAAATGACTTATCTATTACTAAACGGGTCATCTGTTTTAGCCTTTCTTTAAGAAAGCTATTCCTTTTAACTGTCCTATTGTTTTTAATAGCAATCCACAGGGCTTTGTTGGTCCCCACAATAATAACCAGTTTCTTGGCTCTGGTAATTGCAGTATACAATAAATTACGCTGCAGCAAAAGGAAATGTTGGGTCAACATGGGAATAATGACCACCGGGTATTCACTTCCCTGACTTTTATGAACGGTGATTGCATAGGCTAATACCAGTTCATTTAATTCAGAAAAATCGTATTCAACCACACGCTGATAAAAAAGAACTCTAACTACCTGCTCTTCAGAGTCGATTTCCTGAATATTCCCAATATCACCGTTGAATACTTCTTTATCATAATTATTTCGAATCTGCATTACCTTATCATTTATTTTATATTGCTGGTGACCGTATTTCACGCTTTTCCCGTCAGGATTTAAGGCATTCCTCATCATATGATTCAACTGATCTGCACCCACAGCACCTTTATACATAGGCGTCAGGATTTGTACATCACGCAGTGGATTCAGGTGATAGCTACGAGGTAAACGGATAGTGCATAAGTGAATAATTTCTTCTGCAGCTTTTTCTGGATCTTCCTCTTTAAGAAAGTAAAAATCCCTTTCATGCTTACCGCTGAGAATTGGATATTTTCCCTGATTGACCAGGTGTGCATTTACAATAATTAAACTTTTTTCTTTTTGTCTGAAAATATGCGTTAAACGAATAACAGGAATAACTCCTGAATCAATCATATCCTTTAATAAATTCCCCGGACCAACCGATGGTAATTGGTCAATATCCCCAATCAAAATTAAGAAAGTATTCTCTGTAACTGCCTTTAAAAGATGATGCATTAAAAGAATATCAATCATAGAGACTTCATCCAGAATGATAACATCTGCCCTGATCGGGTTTTGTTCATTTTTAGTAAAACCCTTTTGCCTGGGATTATAAGCCAGCAGACGGTGAATTGTTTTGGCAGTTCTAAGGGTAGCTTCACTTAACTTCTTAGCAGCCCTGCCGGTCGGGGCGGCAAGTACGATTTTCAGTCCTAAATCCTCAAATAGTTCAATTAATCCAATGGTAGTCGTTGTTTTTCCGGTACCGGGACCACCGGTCAGGATAAGAACACGGTGGAGTAAAACTTCTTTAATAGCAAGCTTTTGCTCCTTAGCAAAACGTATCCGGTATTTTTTTTCCAGCTGCTCAATTTTCAAGTCAATATTAACCTGTGTTAATTGTTGGGGAAAACGGATTAAGCCTGCAATTTTTTGACTTACCTCTTTTTCTGCATGAAAATATAGAGGTAGCCACACCTGGTCATTTTGAATAATAATTTCCTTGCTGTGATTTAATACATTACATTCCCTTTCTACCTGTTCTTCTTCTATTTCCAATAATTCGGCAGTCATTTGCGTCATTACATCTTGATAGACAAAACAATGCCCCTGTCCGGCATTTTCATTTAAACAATATTTAATCCCCGACCTGATCCGGGATGGAGAATCTTTTTGTATCCCCAGTTTTTGAGCTATTTTATCAGCAATTTTGAACCCGATACCGAAAATATCATCTACCAGACAATAGGGATTTTCTTTTAATTTTTCGATAGCTTTAGAACCATACTGTTTAAATATCTTAACCGCATAACCGGTTGTAATCCTGTAAGATTGCAAAAACAACATAACCCGTTTAATTTCTTTCTGTTCCTGCCATGATTTTTTTATAAGCTCAATTCTTTTTTGGGCAATTCCATCCACTTCATTCAGCTTTTCGGGATGCTCTTCTATGATTTCCAGGGTATTATCTCCAAAATGATCGACAATCCTGTTTGCTGTTGAAGGACCTACACCTTTAATCAACCCGGAACCAAGATAGCGCCGGACACCCTCCAAAGTAGTTGGTAAAATAATCTGATAATCATCAAAATTGAACTGCCAACCATAACGGGAATCAAGGTTCCACGTACCTTGAAATTGATAGGTCTCTCCGATACTTATAGCAGCTATTTTACCTACCACAGTCGTTTCTTTTTTCTCCGGTTCCTGCATGTCAATACGGGCAATTACAAATCCATTTTCTTCATTATGGTAGACCAGCCTTTTAACTGTTCCCTTTACTAGAATCACTTCTTTCATCAATACCTCAATTTTAGTTTTTGTATCTTTTTCTATTCTACCTTTGAATGATTGTTAAATCAGGATACTATTTTAACCCATACCTTGCGGGCTCGAGGTCCGTCAAATTCACAGAAGCAGATACCCTGCCAGGTTCCCAATTTTAAATGACCATTTTCAATAATAATTGTAACTGAAGAGCCCACCAGGCTTGATTTAATGTGACCCGCTGAATTTCCTTCTAAATGATGATAATGGTCATCAAAAGGAATTACTTTATTAAGTTCCTGTAAAATATCCTCTTTCACACTGGGATCGTCATTTTCATTAATGGTAATGCCGGCAGTGGTATGTGGCACAAAAATACAGCACAAACCTTCTTTTTGATTACTTTCCTGCACAACTTCCTGAACTTCAGAAGTTATGTCCAGCATTTCCGTCCTATTATGGGTGTGAACAGAGATCGTTTTTAACATGATTGTCTCCTTCTATATTTTTTAAAAAGTACTTTTATTCGAATTCGGCAGATATGAGTTTTTAGCCCTTTTAATGAATAAAGCACTACTTGTGGCTCTTTTTTATAATGCAATTGTTTAACCTATTTTAGTCTATCATATTTTATAGTCTATTCAAAGAATATACAAATACTTTCAAGAATTGCCTGATAATAGCAGAGTTTTCAAAAATATCCTATAAAAAATCTTAAAATTCAAACAACCCTTTTTAAAAGGCACTAATTCATCTGTCAAATAAAATATGCACCCGATAGCGGGTGGTTTTAAGAAGCCTCTATAGTTAATTATCTTGACTATCCAATAAATTTTGATATAATACGATATAATACTAAGTATTAATAGCTACTAATAATTATTATAATATTTCAGGAGGTTTTATGAAAAAAATTTTTACTCTAATATTAAGTTTGTTAATCTTAATCTTTTTTATGGTAACTGTTATGGCAACAGACTATCTTGCCCAGGCAGATGCTATCTATGAGAAAGATAACCTGGAAAGTGTGGTGGAATCACTGCCCCTTTATCGAAAAGCAGTGGAAGAAAATCCGGACAGCTATGAAACTAACTGGAAAATGGCCAGAGTATTGAGAGAATATGCCGATCTCTCTATGGAGGCAGAAGTAGAAGGATGGAAAGATATTTGTAAGGATTATGGTAAAGAAGGACTTAAATATGCTGAAAATGCTAAAGATATCGAGCCAGAAAGGGTAGAGGGAAATTATTTTTACGGATTATGTGCCGGCACTTATTCTGATGGTATCAGCATTCTGAAAGCTATCAGAGAAGGCTTAAGAAAGAAAACAGAAAGGTCTTTTGAAAAGGCTTATGAAATTGATAAAATGTATGACAATGCCGGACCGATACTGGCATTGGGCAGAATGTGGCATCAATTACCCAGGCTTTATCGAAAAACATCAAGGTCTGAAGAGTACTTTGAAGAGTATTATCAGTACTTTCCCGAAAATCCCCAAGGACTGGTTTACTATGCTGAATTATTGATTACCCGGAATAAAGAAGATAAAGCAAAAGAATTGCTGGAAAAAGCTGCTCAAAGTGATCATTCTTATTTCAGCAAAAAGGCACGAGAACTGTTGGAAAAATTATCATAGTTGATTGTGGGTAATTTTAAAAATAGTATTTGTTTTAAAACAACAGGCCAGAATAAATTCTCATTAAACAGAGAGTTTTATTTAACCATTATCACCTTCCAAGAAGGTGATAATGGTTAAATAGTTTTACCGTAAAGATTAAGATAAGCTATCTGAATATTTTTTAAACAAAGTGAACTATAAAAGTAGAAGCACCATTACTTTGAAAGAGATAGTCCAAAAGGATACCCTAAATATGTCAAGAGAAAAAAGCATAGAGAAAACTGTCCAGGAAGAATGTAAGCCTCTTTTAGAGGCTTCTTAAAACCACCCGCTATGCGGGTGCGTTGTTTATTCTGGCCATTTCTTTTTTTCAGCACTCATTACTTTTAAAATCCTTTTCTTCCCAGGCAATCCATTTTTTTAATAAACTCAAACTAAGCAGCGTACCAATCAGGATATTAAGATAGAAAGTAAATAAACGCCATCCACCGACATAAATACCCAACAGGTGAGAAGGGACAAAGAAGGAAAAAAGAGAGACGAAACCTAATTCAGCCGCACCACTCCCACCCGGAGTAGGTAAAAAAGGTAGAATAAAAAATATTAAAATCTGAATTACCATCACCAGTACATAATCCAAGTTAATTTCCATTGCCAGCAACAATAAAGGGGCAATAGAAAAATACAACAACCAGTATAGAGCGGTATAAAAAAATGCTAAGGAAATTTCTTTTGGATGATTTAACAAAAGATGATAACTTTTGTGAAATTGTATAGCCTGGTAAATCAATTCTTCCAATCCCTTTTGTACCTTATGTCTATTTAGATAATTCTTGAAAAAAGTAATTTTTTTTAACCATTCTATGAACAATTTTAGCTTCTGGGGATTTTTTACTGCTAGAACAAAGAGAAAAATAAATAATAAAGAGAATAGGACTGCTGCAATTAACAATAACCATGATAATACTTCATATTCTTCCAATGATTCCCTGAAATAGAAAAATAGGATTGGAGTTAGAATCAAAAAAATAACAGATTTAACAATTGGCCTGATAGTGGCAATCATCATGCTCTTCCCGGCACAAATGCCTTTCTGAGTAAACAAGAAAACTTGACCCGGAATGGAGCCCGAAAAATAGGGCGTAATTCCGCCCAGGAAAAAACTGATATAGAAAATTTTAACCGATTCCCAAAAACCTATTTTTTCATCAATGGCTTTGGCTACTACCCGTATTCTCAATCCTTCCACCAGCCCAGAAAGAAATATCGCAACTGTCGCCAGTAGCAAGAAACTCTCATCCATATGTTGAAAGCTCTTAATCGTATTCTTGTCAATGGTTAACAAAAACACCAGAAGAAATACTAATACTCCTATAGCCAGAGAAACAATTAGTCCTTTGACTATTTTTTTTTGATTAAGGGGATTTTTTTTCAATTCTATCCTCATATTATTGAGTAGAAATTTTTTCTGTTTTAAGGGTTTCCTAAGAAACTTAAATGAGATAAAATAAATCACGTAAGTATATATTTTTAACTTTGCCAAGGAATAATAATTTTTAAGAGTTTACTATACTATAGTATTTTACTAAATGAAAGTAAATAATGAAAATATTTTCTCTGTTAAAAAACAGAAATTTCATATTGCCTTTTGCCTTTATTCTGGGTCTCTCTTTTCCTGTTCTTGCCCAATATACTAAATCATTGACCATTCCCGCGCTGGCATTAGTGATGACTATTTCCCTTGCCAAAATTTCTACTCATAATATGTTACAATGGAGACAAATATCTAAACCTCTCGTGTTGGGAATCCTGTTAAATTATGTACTGCTTAGTTCGCTCATGTTATTTCTCACTTTCTTGTTCATACCGGAAAAATCCTTGCAAACGGGAATGATTTTAGTAGCTGCCTCTCCACCGGGGGTTGCAATTATGCCTTTTTCAGCTATACTTTCCGGAAATATGGTATTTTCATTATTTGCCACCTTTGGAGCCTATCTAGCAGCCCTGATCATTACTCCAACTTTGACTCTTTCCCTGGCCGGAGCCGCAACATTTCCCTTCACCGGACTAGTTTTTAATCTGATATACTTAATTGTCTTACCTATTTTACTTTCACGATTCTTGCATTCAAAAAGAATCGCTTTATTACTGAAACCATGGCGAGGTACAATCACTAACTGGGGACTTTTTGTAGTCATCTTTACCGTCATCGGATTAAACCAAACCAGCTTTTTTAATGATTTTGAAAATCTATTCAGGATTGCATTGATTGCCTTTCTTACTACTTTTCCCCTATTCTATTTATTGCACTTTTTTTTAAAAAGATTAAAGATCAAAGAAAGTGATACTGTCACCATGGTACTTCTAGGGACGATTAAAAATTCTGGCTTCGCAGCTGCATTAGCTATAAATCTCTTTGACAATAATACGTCTATACCCGGGGCAATTATCAGTGCAGTTTATGCAATCTATATGATCTGGCTGGGAAGAAAATGATAAATAGAAGGGAAAAAACAGTTATTCATTTTCAACAATGGCTGGATGATAAAATTGATAAGATTGGAAAAAATAAAATTGTACCAAAACTTTTGATTCACAGTTGCTGTGCTCCCTGTAGCAGCTATGTAATGGAATATCTGTCTAATTACTTTTCTATTACTGTATTCTTTTATAATCCCAATATTCATCCTAAGGAAGAATATCATAAAAGATTAGATGAACTAAAAAGACTTATCGAACAATTTCCGGTAAAACATAAAGTTCATTTTATAGAGGGTCAGTACGAACCGGAGGTTTTCTTACAAGAAGTTAAAGGTCTGGAACAGGAAAAAGAAGGCGGTAAACGTTGTTTTAAATGCTATTATCTGAGACTGGAAAAAGCAGCTGAAAAAGCCCGTGCATTAAAGTTTCTATACTTTACCACTACATTGACCATCAGTCCGCATAAAAACGCTAGAATACTAAATCAAATTGGCAGTGAAATCGCAAACAAGCGCCAACTGATTTATTTATTTAGTGATTTTAAGAAAAAAGGGGGTTTTAAACGGTCTGTTATTTTATCTACTCAATACCACTTATACCGACAGCATTATTGTGGATGCATTTTTTCAAAAAAGAATAATAGAGTATAATTTTACATAAGTAAATTCTGCACCCGCATAGCGGGTGGCTTTAAGAAGCCCCTATAAAGAGACTTAACTTTTTATCAGTTAGTCTTTTTCTATGCTCTTCTTCTCTTGATCTCTTATCTGTCTTTGAAACAATTCTTTCCAGGATATTCAAGGGGAATTCTTCCCCTTGATGACCCCTGAGATACTTTTTTGCTTAAGTTACAAAAATGATTGGAATGCTATGCTCTAGCTTAACACCTGACTTAGCATCTATTTGGGCCTTATCTAAGAAACTATTAGCTTATCTAGCTTATCGTATCGAATGAATTAAAATTCTGATACGATAAGTAATATTGCCTCTATATAGGATTTTCAGGATAAAAATATCTCAGTTAGTTTATCTTTCTCTTTAATTGTAAAACCAATTTATTTACCCATTGCCATCTTCAAAGAAGGTGGTTTTTTATGGTTCAATAAAAAAATGATGACATCAATCAACAGGGTGAAAGTGAATGGAGAAAAGACTATCTGTAAATGGAAAATAGGGTTTTCCTAAGTTAAGAAACACTGCACAAGATATTATTGTTTCTTGCTTTTAACATGAACGGAACGAATTAAAGCACCATCCATTTCTTGCACACGAAATATAAAACCATCAACTTCAATTTCCGGAGTTTGCTCTACAACCGGAACATATCCCAGGCTTTCAATCAAAAAACCACTCAAGGTGTTATTTTCATCCGAATCTATGTTAATTTTCAGGAAATCAGAAACATCTTTAATCTTCGTACGGCCGTCAATGATGTATCCACCATTGTTGCTGTTCTGAATCATTTCAACTTCCGGCGTCTCTATATCACCCACAATCTCCTCAATGATGTCTATCATGGTTATAATCCCTGAGGTACCACCATATTCATCCACGACCACAGCTAAATAGCTCTTATGCTGTTTCATCTCGCTAAACAAATTAACCAGCGAATGCGATTCAGAGACAAAAAACGGGGGTCGCATGATGTCTTTTACTCCAGGTAAAGGTATATTTTCATCTTTTATTGGATACATCCGGATGAAGTCCTTACTATATACAATCCCCACAATCTTGTCGATATTTCCTTCGAATACCGGAAACTTTCCATGGGAGGTTTCAGACATCAGTTTTACAACATCCAAAAACGTTGAATCAATCGAGATTGCTTCTATTTCAGTACGGTGGATCATGGCGTCTTCCACATACAGATCTGTGAATTTGAACAGATTTTTAACGATATGCTCCTCTGCCTCCTCAATAATTCCTTGTTCTCGCCCCTCCCGCATAATGAGCAGAATCTCTTCTTCTGTCACAGGGTTATCCTCCTGGTTTGAACCGATACCCAAGAGTCTCAGTACACCATTGGTGGAAATGGATAGCAGACGTACAAGCGGTTTCGCGACCTTCGATAATCCGACAATTGGAGTTATTACACGATTGCCGATTCTATAGGGATTGGTCATTGCAATTCGTTTGGGCACCAATTCACCAAAAACCAGCATAAGATAGGTTAGAATCAAAGTAATTATGATGATCGTACCCACATTAAAAAAGGATAGCCAGAAACCTTCTACACCAAGAATAGAAAACCAGACTACAATCGGTTTAGCAAGGGCATCAGCTGCAAAGGCACCTGACAATAAACCTGCAAGGGTAATGCCGATTTGTATCGTAGATAGAAAATCGCTGGGGTTTTGCTTCATATTGAGAAGGTATTTGGCTTTCTTATCTCCAGATTCAGCTTTCTGTTTCAGTCTGATTTTTTTTAGGCTAACCAGAGAAATCTCTGCCGAGGCCAAAATACCGTTTATGGTAATGAGTATGATAGCAACAATTATGGCAATCCATGGACTGCCATCTTCCATTTATGATTCCTCCTTTGTGAATTAAAAATAATTATAATAGTAACAAGTAACAACAACCCTTGTCATCAGCTATATTATTGATATAATATACCATCCTATTTGAATAGTCAATTACCACTATGACCTTATTTTATGCTAACTCCAGGGATTCAGACCTTAACCTGTCAGGGGCAACTCTTTCTTTGAGGTTTAGTCCAACAAACTGACTATTATATAGATCAGCATAAAATCCATTCTGTTGCAGTAATTCTTGGTGTGTTCCTTTTTCAACAATGCTCCCTTCATTCATCACCAGAATCAAATCTGCTTCCTGAATTGTTGATAATCGGTGGGCGATTACAAAGCTGGTTTTCCCTTCCATCAGGGTAAGCAAAGCCTTTTGGATCTGGTTTTCTGTCCGGGGATCGACACTACTGGTGGCTTCATCCAAAATTAATATAGTCGGATCTGATAAAATAGCCCTAGCAATGGTCAGTAATTGCTTTTGACCCTGGGAAAGATTACTGGCTTCTTCATCAATAATGGTATCATAACCATGTGGAAGCGTTCTGATAAAATGATGGGCATAAGCCATCCTGGCTGCTTTGATAATTTCCTTTTCGGCTACATTTTCCCGGGCATAAGCAATGTTATCTTTAATGCTTCCCTTGAATAACCAGGTATCCTGAAGCACCATCCCAAAAAGATCTCTCAATTCACCTCGTTTCATATCACAAATATCCACCCCGTCAATAGTTATTTTCCCGGCATTAATTTCATAAAAACGCATCAGCAGATTCACCAATGTGGTTTTCCCGGCACCGGTTGGACCCACAATGGCGATAATCTGACCTTTTTTCACGTCAAAATTCATATCTTTTATGATGATTTTTTCCGCATCATAGCCAAACTTTACTTGATCCAACTTGATATTACCCTCAGGTTTATCCAGACTGACTGCATCCTCTTTTTCAACAGTTTGCTCCGGTTCATCAAGGACTTCAAAGACCCGCTCAGCAGCAGCAATAGTTGATTGAATAATATTGGCTATATTAGCTGTTTGAACAATCGGATGGGTAAATTGCCTGGAATATTGAATAAATGCCTGGACATTACCGATGGTAATAACTCCTCTGGCAACTGAAATACCGCCTAGAATAACAATAAAGACATAACCAAGGTTGCTGATGGCTATCATTAACGGCATAATAATCCCTGATACAAATTGAGCTTTCCACCCGGTGTCATATAGCTGATTGTTCAGCTGATTGAATTGATCAATGGATTTTTTTTCATAATTAAAGACTTTAACAATCTTATGACCGGTGTACATCTCTTCCACATGGCCGTTTAGTTGTCCTAAAATCTTTTGTTGTCTGGCAAAATATTTTTGCGAATTTTTGGCAATATTTCTGGTGACAAAAAAACTTAAAGGTAATACAAAAAGGGTGACCAAAGTTAACATGGGGCTGATAGTCAGCATCATCACCAAAATACCCAATAATGATACAATAGAAGTAATTAACTGGGTAATGCTCTGCTGAAGTGTATTGCTAACTGTATCAATATCATTGGTAACCCTGCTAAGAATTTCTCCATATGTTCTCCCATCAAAATATTTCAAGGGCAACCGGGATAATTTAGAGCTGATATCTCTTCTCATGTCATATACAGTTTGTTGGGTAACCCCTACCATCAAGTAATGCTGAATATAGGTGAAAGAGGCATTTAAAATATAAAGTCCGATTAAAATAAAGACAATATTCATAATATAATCAAAATCAATAGCAGCACCTGGAACTTGCCTGAATTTCTGGAGATAGCCTTCAAATAATTTAGTGGTTGCTCTCCCCATAATTTTTGGACTAATAATAAGGAAAAATGAGCTGGCTATTGCTGTCAAAAAGGTAATGATAATTTTCGCTTGATGTGGCTTTAAATACCCCAGTAATCGCCTTAAAGTTCCCCTGAAATCCCTGGCTTTTTCCACTGGCATAGTCAGGCTGGAATGACTTCCGGGACCCCGGCCGAAACCTCTCATAGACATGCCCGGTTTAGTCTGTTTTTCGCTCATATCAATTCCTCTTTTGAAAGTTGTGCAGAAACAATTTCTCTATAGACTTCACAATTTTTAATTAAGTCTTGATGTTTTCCGATTCCGGTAATCTTCCCTTGATCCAAAACAATAATCTGATCTGCGCTCATCACAGTAGTAACCCGTTGGGCAACAATTAAAACTATTTTATTTTTGATCTCTTTTTTTAAGGCTGCCCGCAATTTTGCTTCGGTTTTAAAATCAAGAGCAGAAAAACTATCATCAAAGAGATAAATTTCAGGATATTTAGCCAGAGCTCTGGCAATAGATAACCTTTGCTTCTGTCCTCCCGATAAGTTGGTTCCGCCTTGGGCAATCAAAGAATCGTACCCTTGGGACTGGGCCGCAATAAATTCTGATACCTGTGCAATTTCAGCTATTCTACTAATTTCATCACTGGATAATTGATCATTCCCAAAACTGATATTTTCCGCAAACGTCCCTGTAAAAAGAACTGCCTTTTGAGGAACCAGCCCAATCTTATTCCGCAATTCTGCTTGAGTCAATTCTCTTATATCGGAGCCATCGATTAAAATATGCCCTTTCGTCACATCATAGAACCTGGGAATCAGATTGATTAGAGTTGTTTTTCCTGAACCGGTGCTTCCGATAATGGCAGTCACTTCACCGGGATTGGCCTTAAAGCTAATATTTTTAACTGCAAATTCCTCTGCATCCTGATAACAGAAGCAGACTTTATCAAATTCAAGAAAACCTCTTTGTCCAATTGCTGGAACAATTCCCTTAGCATTAAACCCACTTTTATTTCTCGATTCGCTTTCTAAAGGGTTCACCGGATCCTTGATTTTTGGCTCTACATCTAACACTTCATTAATCCGAATTGCTGATACCGAAGCCCTGGGGATCATAATAAAAATCATGGAGACCATAATCAATGAGAACATAATCTGTGATGCATATTGAATAAATGCCATTAAATCTCCGACTTGCATATTGCCGCTATCAATCCTGATACTTCCCAGCCAGATAATCGCTACAATGGTCATGTTGAGAATTAATATCATTAACGGCATCAAAATAGCCATCAGAATATTAACTTTTTTTGCTGTTTCCGTTAAATCAAGATTACTTTTGTGAAATCTATCCTTTTCATAGGTTTCCCGGTTAAAAGCTCTTATCACCCGTATACCTGTCAAGTATTCCCGAAGAACTAGATTCAGCTTATCAACTCTAATCTGCATGGATTTAAAAAGAGCCATACTTTTTTTGGCAACCCAAAAAATGATTATGGCTAAAATAGGTAGGATAGCAATCAAGACCAATGATAATTCAGCATTTTTTGAAACGGCCATAAAAATGCCGCCGATAAAAAGCAACGGTGCTCTTAAGAACATTCTAAGCATAGTTATTGCCAGTTGCTGAATTTGGTTGATATCGTTAGTGGTTCGAACAATCAGAGAGGCTGTGCCTTTCTCATTAAATTCTTCCAAAGAAAAGCTTTCTACCTTGGTGAATACTTTTGTTCTAAGGTCTCTGGCAAATCCGGTTGACACCCTGGCTGACAGGAAACTTCCAATAATAGAACCAGCCATGGCAATAAAAGCAATTAGAATCATCCACCCTCCGATCCTTACAATATAACCAATATCCTCATTGACAACTCCTATATCCACAATATCTGACATCAATGTGGGTAGAAATAATTCTGAAATTGCTTGCAGGAATACAAAAAAGACAATTCCGGTAATGGATAACCAATAGGGTTTCAGATTCTTTAACAATTTGAACATTACAATCCTGCTCCGAAAAGACTCATGGGACTAATGGGGTCAGATCTTGAAATATCACTTTTTTTTCTCTTTCCACTTCAGTTTAATAAAATAATCAATGATTTTAAAACACCAAACTTTAAAGCAATTGTAACGGTAAGTTTCATCTTTATAAACCAGGTCATGAAGCAGTTCATTTAAAAATCCTTTATCAGCAAGTGCTTTCTTAATAACTTGATTAAGATTTTTTCTTTTTTTGTCACGTAAAATCAGATCTAAATGAATCTCCAATGTGTCAGGTTCTTCATTTTCCATACCCTGTACTACAATCTTTTAATTATGAAATACTCAAAATTCCAGCCAGTTTGGATCTTCGGACATTTCCTTCCCGGGCAATTTTTTTACCTTTTCAATAAAAACTCTTCTTTCTCCAGTTCTTGCCATTACACTCGGTTTATTAACATTCTACAAAATCTGATACATCTATAATCCTGACTTCTAAGAGATGGCTAATCATCCTCCATTTGGGATGATTGGAATATCCGGATTTGTTTTATTTTTCAGCAATAACAAGCATTTCAAAATCTTCTGTGGTCAATCCATCACTTCTTGAAAAAGCTCCGAGTTTTGCACCAAAAATCTCAATTTTCTGGTATCCGAGTGTTTTTAGCAACCAGGTTATTTCACTTGGCACGTAATATCTTTCATTACATTCAAGGATCTTCTTATTACCAGAATCATCTTCAAACTCCGTAATATTAAAATCACGAAAGGTCATCAAGTCGAAAGTATTGCTTTTATAGGTTGCGTTACAGTCTTTTGTTTGGGAAGCACAAAATTTCTCAACTGAATGGTATAAAGGGAATAGTGCATTTAATGTTGTAAATATGAATTTCCCTGGTTCCTTTAATGCCCTGGTAACATTCTTTAGAATTTCATAATTCAACTCATCAGTTTCCATTAATGGGAATCCACCCTCACAGATCATAATCGCTACATCAAATTCACCATCAAAAGGCAAGTCTCTGGCATCATGTTTTTGAAAATCAATTACAAGATTATCCTCTTTTGCTTTTTCCCTTGCCCTTTTCAGCTGAGATTCTGACAAATCTATTCCGATAATAGAATATCCTCTGTTTGATAATTCAATTGAATGTCTTCCTGTCCCACATCCCACATCCAGTATTTTAAAAGATTTATTAAATTGAAGTTCTTGTTCAATAAAATCACATTCGCCGGATGTCCCTTTTGTAAATTTTTCACTATCATATTTTTGTCCGTAGTTTTCAAAGAGTGTTTCATACCACTTTTTCTTATGCATATATCTTCTCCTTTTTCTTGATTGGTTCCTCTTCAATCAAGCTATTCCCTATCAATTTATTATATAGAAAACAATAAAGCTAATTTTTAATTAGACCTTATAACAATCCCCTTAGACAAAAAGTTTAACTATTCCTCTTAACATGTAATTTATTTTGCCACAAAAAAACCACTTTGACCATCCTGTTTAATGTCTTTTTCATTGCCATAAGAATCGTTAGACTGTGACAAGAAAACGTTTGTGTCACTTATATTCACATTCCCTGCATTATAAAGTTAACAGAATTCCTTCATTTTGATGGCTGATCGTTTTTCATGTGCGTTATCATTTAAATATGATACTAACCTTCCTTGATCATAAGGAATTAGCATTTTACACTTGATATATTGTTTGAATATCTTTTTCTTGATAAGTTTTCTATTAATACAACCAATCCAACTTTTTTTCTTTATAAATATAATGGTAATACCTCTTCTTAAAATGGCTATCTTTGCCAATTTTCCCTGGTTAAAATTACAATAAAGGTTGCAAATGAACATTCTTCATCTGCAACCTTTATACTAATAAGCAAGAAATCCATTACCACCTTCACAGAAGGTGGTTTTTTATGGTTAAATAAAAACCTGAAATTATGGAAAATCATGAGGTCAAGTTTACAATATTACATTTTGATTGTCCTTACATTTCTATTTTAGAAAATATTCATTTTATTAAAGATTAAGATGATACTTTTTTAATGGCTCTCAATTTAAACCCCTAAAACTTATTATACCATCTAAGATATACCATATCTTTATAGTTTTACAAACACACTTTTTTCTAAAGGATATTCCTCTCCCTATCAACTAACTATCCTCTTTTATAGGTTATCCTATCGCAAAATGTTATTTTTTCATTGATAGAACCTATTGGGTTTCAATAATCATGTCTATCAATCACTATACTTGAATGCAATGGTTTCAATAATGATACCATATATGATGCCTGCCAAAAAACTCACCACATCATTAAATCCGGTAGAACTATAAAAAGCAAAAGACACAATTAAACCAAAAATTGCTCCATGTGTAATGACTTTTGGCCATCCCGGCTTTCTACCCGCCATTCCAATCAACAAACCCAGAAGTAATCGGTTGTACCATAAAGCAAACAAAAAATAAACATCAGACTGAGAACCTGACCTTAGCGAAGCCCCGATAATACAAAATACACCCAGAATAGCTCCGGTAACAATACATACCTTCATTCTCTTTGTAAACATATTTTTTATCATCTCCTTAACGAAATTATTTTTGAATCAAAAATAAAAACTTTGTTGATTAAGTCTGCGTCTTTGTAGGCAACTATCTACATAATGACCACATCAAATGCAACGTAAGTTTGTAACTACTCAGATCTTATATTATCACATTTTTTCTTCCTCTAATTTTTTCATCAACATAGGACCCTATATTTATTATCCTATTATCTCATTTTCATGAGACCACGCAGTCTTACCTGAAATATCTGTCTATCTTTAGATAAAAACTCAACCAACTGGAAGAGAAAGCCCGGACTTATAGATTGTCTTTAATACCTTTTATATTATAAATTTATAAACCATTTAAAATATAATAATAAAGGGCTAAGCAAATGAGGTCTATGACCATTGCCTTAAAAAAGCGCTATCTGTATCTAAAATGTTATATTGCAAGACCTGACACGATTTCTTTTTTACTTTGATAAAAAATCTTTAATTTGTTTTTCCGGATAACGGGTCATAATAATAAACCCTAAAAGGGCAACTGCACTTCCCAATAGTGGGGCTAATCTTACTCCCAGTGGATTACTGATATCTTTCCCAAAAATAGAGTATAAAAGAGCAAGACTTGCAGTGGAAAGTCCTAAATTGAGTTTCATAAAGAAACCCTGGACCCCAAAATACATCGCTTCCCTTCTCTCTCCTGTTTTTTTATAATCAACATCACAAAGTTCAGACAGTATTACATTGGGAATAATCATAAGAACTGCAGCTGGAAAGCCCATGAGTCCTACAAAAACCTGTCCCCATACCTTAGGATTGACTGGAATCAGACCGGTGAAGGAAAGAAAAACAGAAAATATTGAAAATAAACCAAGACTTAACATCATCATAATTTTCTTTCCTCGTATTTTCGCTAAAAAACCCACCAGAGGGAAACAAATTGCAGCTATAATAAACAGAATGGTAAACATATTACCGGCAAAAGCCTCATTGGCACCCATCAGAGTAATGACAATCGGTATAGCGGAAGAACGGACAATATTAAAAAGAAACCATAGAGATATATTTGCAAAAAGATAGATAATAAAAGCTTGATTTCTAACTGTTTTTTTGAAGGAATCTATCAGGGGGACCTGGCTAGGTCTGGCATTGGAGAATCTTCCCTCATCTACCACAAATACAGCGGTGTATGATAACAGCGCTCCGATTATAGCGAGAAAAATAACCATCTTACGATAAGAGTAAAGATACTCTGAGCTCTGCATAAAAAAAGTCAGAAGAAGAGGTCCACCAATCATCACTATCGCTGAACCGATGATAGAGAAGTATCCTTGAGCTGTGGTAATACTAATTCGAGCTTTTTCGTTATAGCCTAGTTCAGGAATTAAAGCAAGATATGGAACAACATATATAGTATAGAAAAAAAAGTAGAAACCAAAAATAATAGCCAGATAGATACCATTAACAAAGGAAGTATGAGGTACGGGTGGAAAAAATATTAGAACTGTAGATAGTGCCAATGGAAGGCCGCCAATAATAAGGAAAAATCTCCTTCTTCCAAATCTTGAGGTTGAACGGTCAGTCCAGGAGGCCACCAATGGGTCAGCAACAGCATCTACAATTCTACCAAAGAGCATCACTGCTCCCAACACAGTAATAATTCCCAAAAACCTTTCATTGGAAACAAAGGCTATCATTCCTTCAGCTACTCTCTCTTTGGGTGGAAGCAAAAAAGCAATAGCGAAAGTCAGCCAGATTGTATCTAATAATACCCATCCTGCTGTGGAAAGGTTGTATAAAAAAAGTCTTTTACCTTTAAATTCTTCCATATCTTTCTCCTTGTTTGATAATTTGGTCACTCATTATCAATTCATAAGAAATTCACCTGTTTTTTTATTGTTTTTTCCAGATTTTCTTTTATTTTGCTTACAGGAAAAGGTTTTGACTTATCATTCCTAATTCACTTATTTTCCTTCCATTCTACCTAATCTATCTTTTTCCCTTCCCGTCCTTGATCAATACATTATAAAGAGAATAAGCCAGATAACCACAGCCGGAAGCAAATCCAACTCCGGTCCTGGCTTCTCCCGAATCTTTATCAAAACTTTCTGCAAGAAGACCATAGTCCATATCTGCTTCTTTCAGCCATTTCAGTGCTACTTTAGATGAAATTGGGTTTAAAATACTCCCGCATAGTCCCAGCCCGGAAGGGTTGTCAGGATGGTGGTCACAGGCTAATTCATTTATTCTGGCATTTATAAAGTAATAAGGATAGGAAGAGGAATAATAATATGCTATCGTGTTTTTAAATATCGGGTCATCTTTATCTGTAAACCTATAAAAACAGAGTGTGCTTAAACTACCAGGAGGGTCATTATATAATCTGAAATTTCCTTTCCCGTCAGTAGACCATAAAAATATTTTCTTTCCTTCTATTTCTGTCACTAAATATTTATAGATTCCTTTATGGATGTTTTTTATTTTTTGATTAATGAACTGTGCTTGCTTGACCTTCCTTTTATTTAATAAAACATCTCTCCAATTCTGCAGTCCTCTCCAGAGAATAACATTATTGATTGTAACCAGAGGATATTCCGCTGGATCGTCGGAAGGAAGTAAAAAAGTTTTATAGAGTCCAGTTTGGGAATCGTACTCTCTTTCTATCCGCTCAAATACTTCTTCCAGGGCTTTTATGATTGCCTCATTGTAAAAGTGTTTTTCCATACCCTCTAAAAGAATAAAATAACTTGCTGCTTCATCCAGCTCAAAGCCGGGATACAAAACAGTACCATCAATGTAGTGAGCATGATCTCCCGGATTCTTACTGTGTCTCAGGATCATTTCTCTTGCCAAATGTTGATATAATTGAGGGCAGACCAATTTTATGGCAGGAAGCGACCATAAAAAAGCATCTCTTTCCCAAAATGCTCCGGAAACATAATAGCGGGGACTTCTGGAAGTCAAAGCCAGATATTCATCACTCTCCATATCTTTGGCTATGGAGTAAAAATAATTAAAAAATAGATTTTCATTTAATTTGGCTTCCAAGGAAGGGTCTTCAGGATAGGGAATGGTTTTATTCTTTAGCCAATTTAGAAATTCATGGTAGATTTCGTTATACCCTTTTCTTCTTAAATGAATAAGTGTAGCAGAAGCACCATCCGGGTCATAATTGACCGCTACATAGAAACAATTTTTGTTTCGGCAGGATATCTTTAGATTTAAGATTCCCCTTTCTTTAAAATCATCAACTTTAAAATCTTTATCTCCGCCAAAAGCTAAGGACAGCGAAAGTCCTGAAGAAAAAATACTAGCTACTGGATTGCCCAGCCATAGATCCCGTTTTATTACTTTTTTAGTATCTATCTTGTGAGAATCAAATCGTAATAAATATACATTTTTAAAATCAAAAACTAAAGAAATATCAATTTCTTCTGAACTTTCAAAGCTGTATATAAACCCCTTTTCTTTAAGATCAGAAAATATTCTTCCGATTACCCTGATCCCGCCTTCTAAAAAAAACTCCAAACAGGGTAAGTAATACTGTTCCTTGGAAACATCTATTTTATTTATTTCAATTTCTTTTCCCTCTTGAAAAAAAAGTGGCGTGAGTAAATTTGGCTCTCCTTTTAATTCTATCAAAGCTTTTCTGGAAAGAGTTGCCACATTTATATTTTGAATAGCGCCATTTTGACAATCAATAATCGGTATGCTTAGATAATGATTCCCGGCATATAAAACTTTCTCATTTTTTACTATCTCTTTGGGCTTGGTTATAATTTTAGTCATATCTTATCCCTTTATCCTTTTTAATATTCTGCTTCCTTGATTAGAACAGGTCTTGGTTAACTAATTTTTCTTTATTTGTTAGCAGAAACAGCCAGAGATTTTAGTATTTCGGTAAAGGACTGAAATTGTTAAGCTCCTCCAGTTGTATTCGATAGGTTTCGGCAGGTTAAATGTCTATTTCCTGACCTATAAATACCGCTAATTTATTTTATTTTATAGTGATAAATCCGGTTGAATTTCCCATCTTGAAAGTTATACAAATAAATTATATCAAAAAATGTTTGGTTGTAAACGTTTCTTAAGTGTTCAATTGTCAAAGGAGCAGAACCTTCATAGTGAGTATTGACATTGATAAACAGCCGAACATTTTTTATCATCAAATCATGCATCATGATAGACAGCCGATCCAGTTCCTTATCTTTGGGCTTTCCTTTCTAATTCCAATGACCCTTGCTTTTCACTTCGATCGCTTTGCAATCCTGCCCCATAAGCCTAACCAAAGTAAATTTTTCAATACGGTTATGATATCTTTTATACAGATAAATAATGGGAGGCATATAATATTCTTGTAAAAATACATTACTTAGATTGAGTGATTTTAAAAATAAAAAGAATAAAAGAACTTTTATTTTAATTTAACATCCTGTTATACCTATTCCTGAGCTCCTCTTCTGAAATAAGTGGGTGACTGACCACCGCAAGGGTTTTCCTGTTTATTCTACCCTCTTTTACCAGTTCATTTCCTGCTCTTTTTGCTGCATTGATAACCCTCTTCCCATCTTCAGTTATTTTTCCCTCCTTCTTCATTAAGAAAGCATGGGGTCTCAATATGGCTCCTGCAAATGCTATGTTCATATTTTTAGCAAGCTCTTCGGCAATATATTCGATTGTTGCAAAGTTTTCCTTTTCCCACCATCCTCCGGAAGAAACGAGTACGATTTTTTTTATTTTAATATCCTTATGGAGTCTGGCTCGGGTACGCTTCTCGCGAATCTCAAGATAAGGCTCAATGAAAGGGCATAGCCGGTTAATCAAGTTCTGCATATCACCAGGTAGAGGAATATAGACAGGGGTAGCCAATACTAGAATATCTGCAGCCTTAAGTTTTGGGTAAAGTACCTGCATATCATCCATGATATAGCACTTCCCAGGCTTGTCATACCAACAAAACATTTGATTACAATCGCATGGCTTTAAGTTAAGACCTTTGGTATATAATATTTCTACATCCGTCCCGGCATCCATCATTCCCTGAACAAAAGGAGTAAGTATCATGGATGTATACCCCTTTTCTGCCCTGGGACTACCATTAATGACAATTACTTTCATTGTTAAATTCTCCTTTCTATTTATTTTTAGTATATTACTTTCTTCTTGAAAAATCCTTCTCTTTTTAAAAAATGTTAATAAAAATTCCCTCACTATTATACTGAGAGGCTAGGATTATCTGCCCCCCTTTTTGATTCGAAAGTCTCCTTTATTAAACAGCCTACTTGACAATAAGATAGAATAAATCTCTGTGTCCTAAAGGAGAAATAACTCATTCTCTGGAAGCAGATCTGATATCAGTTTTAAGAAATGACTCTCTGGATTATTGTAAAGATTAAGAAGAAAATAACACAGAAGAGCTGGAAGAGATAAACCAGAATGAATGGAAACTCCATAGAAGATACTACCAGGAGATTAGGAAAAATCCCTTCCTAGTAAGGAGCACTTAAAGTGGATTAAAATGTTTTATTTTAAGGCCTGCCCGCTTTGACACTAAAAAAAACTACCAATATATGGCTCTTTGATATTTATTATTGTGGAAGTATCCCAAATAAATTTCCTAATTTATTTATACATTATTTACCCTCAACAACAATATTCCCAAATATAGAAAAATTTAGATATACTAATAAATAAGTTTTAATGATTTTTAGTTATTTAAACATTTAATAGTGGTCATTACAAAGATATTTTCTTACCTAATTTTTTACTCCTGTATAAAGAAGGCAATCTAACTAACCTAATTGATTCAGATATTATATCGATTGGGTTTATGTTACAATTATAGATCCCGTTAGACTTTCCTAAACATACAGCAGAAAAAAATACTAGTAAAATTATTCTTTTATATACATCTCATAGAAATCCCCAGCATACGCACCTGCCGGAATTAAGGGATGATAATACCATCCTTTTACCCAATCTCTTTCTACATGATATCCATGATGCTGACATAAATAAAGTGCAATTGCCTGTTCATGGACTATTTTCATCAATTCCTGGTAGATTTGCTCCTTTTCTAAGGCATTTACCGTTTGAATGGCCTGATCAATCAAGGGATCAATCGATTGCTGGGCAAATTCCTGATAATTCTCACCATAGGCGTTACCAAGAGTACCACCACTGAATAAAAGACCACCTACCCAGGCATATGGATCGGGAAAATCAACCTGCCAGCCAATATTATAAATGGTAAGTCTGCCGGAATACAGTTCCTTTAACATGGTTGGGAATGTCATTCCTATCGGTTGAATTTCAAATTTGGGATTCAGTATTTTGGCAAAATCAGCAACCATTTCACAGGAAGTTTGAGCATAATCTGCTCCTGCGGTATAGAAAATATCAAAACGGAATCCTTTTTCCCACAATTCACCATTCCAGGCTTTTTTAAATTCCTCTTCTGCTTTTTGTAAATCCTGTTGATAATAGAAATCAGTTTTATCAAGATATCCCATTGTTTCTCTGGTCATGGGACCGGAAATTCTCATTCCCTGACCCTGTAATGTTTTTTCAATAAAAGTATCATAGGGAAATAAATAGGAGAAAGCCTTTCTTACATGAATATTAGCAAAGAAATCAGCAGGGATCCCCTGGCCATCCAGTTGTCCGCTACCGATAAAACCATTCCCCTCCTCATTAATCGTCCAGTTAAAATGTATTATATTGATGGACTGCATCGGTAAATTTTCAATGACCCGGATGCCCTCAATATCTCTTACTTCATTAATAAAACCTGGTGGGACTTCGATTAAATCGGCATCTCCGTTAAAAAAAATTAATTTTCGGGTAATCCATTCAGGAATAATTTGTATTAAGACCTTTTGCATTTTTGCCGGACCCTGCCAATATGAATCAAAACGTTCTAATTGTATCATTTCTCCGGGAACCCATTTTTGAAAGTGAAAGGGACCGGTACCATTTGTTACGCTATACAATGTATCATCCTCGGCTGCCGGATCATGATAATTCCACCATTCTTCCCATTTGCCATCCCAGGCACCCTGTTGGATGGACCATGTTTTATTCATAATTGCTGAACAACTGGTGTTCTGGGCTAATATACTCAAAAATGCATTGTATGGTCTTTGCAGGTGAAAAATTACATTCTCTCCCTCTACCGTTATAGCAGGATCAATATAGTCTTTAAAAATATTTTCCATGATTTCTAGATACTGGGGTATGAGTGTATCTTCTTGAAACAAATCTGCATAAGATTGAACACCGGCTAATTCAGTTGCTAAATCCTCAATACTGCTCACTCCTAAAAGTGGTTCTAAAAGCATCCAGGTAGGACCACCAACCCGATCCAGTATCATACTTCTTTTAAAGCTATAAGCCACATCTTCAGCTGTTAAGTTATTACCATTATGAAATAAGACATTTTGCCTGATTGGAAAGACGTAGGTAAGGCCTTCATCCTGAATCAGGCCGTTTTCATTTGAAGGAACCTGTACAGACAATAATGGTTCAAATTCAGTTAGACTGTCTTTCTTAAATTTAATTAAATTCTCATAGACATGATAGGTAATCTGCATACTGGCTTCATCATATAGCCAATGAGGGTCAAGTGTTTCAATTCCTCCCAAACTAACATAAATAATGGTATCCGGATTGGGTTTCTGGCTATAACCTGTTAACGGAACTACAAACATTATTAATAATAAAATGATATAAAGATAAATTCTCTTCTGTCTCATTTTTCCCTCCTAAAAAATATGAAATCAATTTGATTATTTTCAAAATAATTAATGTGAAAAAAACTGGTCTATTTTACATGAAGGTTAAAAATGGTCCAATTTACATAAAATTGGTTACTAAAAAACTTTCTATTTTTTAAAGATTTCCTCCCTAAATTTTAAATTTATTTTTTGAATCATTTATACACTCAATCTATGTGCCTGTCAATTATATTTTTCTGAAAATTATTTTTTAATAAAAAAATCAAAAGCCCCTTAGTATGACCAATCCATATATCTCCCAATCAAGACTATAAGCATAAAGGGATGTGATTGTTTAGTTGTCTAAAACCAATGATTGTTGTCTGAATGTGGTATAATTGTTAGTTAGAAAAATACCTTTTATTTACAGTTTATTCTTTTATTCAGCAAAAAATTGAAATTATCTTGACAAAAAAATAAAAATGCAATATATTTTATTTTGGAAAATAAATTAAGGAGCTAAAATAAATGCCGACTTATGAATATCAATGTAAAAAATGCGGTTACACTTTTGAAAAATTTCAATCCATCCTGGCAAAGCCATTGGAGCATTGCCCGGTATGTAATGGCGCAGTATGCCGTTTAATAAGTAAGAACGGAAGTTTTATATTAAAAGGAAGCGGTTATTACAGTACTGATAACCGAAGAAGCCAGCTGCCTAAGGAAACAAAGACTAAATCTGACAAAACAGTAAAGAAAGATTCTGATGAATCAGTTTCAACAGAAAGTAAAATCTCTACGAAAAAAGCTCCCAAGGAATCCGTCAAGTCCTAGACCACAGTTTTTTCCAATTCGTTTTCATTCTTTTTTTCCTTAACATTTTATGCAGCTCTTCTATTTCTTTTTCAGCCGCCCGCTCCCCGCTTTTAATGCATTGTTCCGGTTTACTGAAATTCCACCAGTTAATACTCTGTATTTTCGGAGTAATAACAAAATCTGCCATATTAAGCTGAATTTTTCTTAATTTTCCGGAAGTAATTGCATCAGAGCGAAGCATAATATCAATGGCATTTCGGAAATCTTTTGATCTTTTTAATTCCCGTGATAAATTTGAAGCAATAGTAAAGTCAGCCCCCATCTGCCGAACAATTTTAATGGGTACTGCATTAACAATGCCACCGTCAACTAATAATTGTCCATTATATTCAACCGGGGGAAAGACACCCGGAATAGTACAACTTGCCATAATTGCTTCTCTTAAAAGGCCTTCTTTCAGTATTACTTCCTTTCCGCTAACCAGATCTGCAGCTACAGCACAGAAAGGTATTTTGGTTTCACTGAATTGGCGATCCCCAAAAAGTTCTATAAGTATATCTCTCATCATCGTTCCTTCATTCAAACATGTTTTGCTCAATTCGGTATGTAAATAATACCCTTTTTTAATAAACTCAGTTAACTTTCTCCAAAATAAATATTTTTTCCCCTGTTCGGCTTGACCAAAGCTGGTATCAAACTGTCCGGGATTTTCATTCATTTTATCGGACAATTTTTGGGCAACCTCTCTGAGCCGTACACTATCCTGATATAAAGCATAGAAAGCCCCTACCAGTGAGCCTGCTGAAGTCCCGGCAATGAAATCAATGGGAATTTTTTCTTTTTCTAAAACCTGAATGACACCAATATGAGCCAGGCCACGGGCGCCTCCTCCACCCAGAGCTAAACCAATTCTTAAAGGTTTAAAAGCCAATATAACGAACCTCTTCTTCCTGATCGTGTAATGAATTGCTGATTAGAAAGCAATCACCATTGATTACAATGGTCTCTCTTCTTTTTTCTTTTTTTCCAGCACTTTTTTAGAGAAATTTTCCAGATCAATAATGTATCGTTCGACTTCTCCTTCTCCTATTTTTTCAATTTCGTCAAAAGCTGTCACTTCAAAAATCAAGCGATTCTGGAAAATGTCTTTCAATTCTGCCTGGGCAGTTACAGTCATCCCTTCCGGTGTTGGAGCCAGATGCTTAATGGTAATCGAGGTACCAGCAGTAATATAGCCGGCTGGAAGATTATCCTTCACAGCCTCATGAGCAGCATTATCCATCAGAGAAACAAGCATAGGAGTTGCAAAAGACGGGGGCATCGGTCTAGAAAATCTTTCGGCCATATTTTCGGGGCTAACAACCATCTGGGCAATCCCTTTCATTCCTTTCTTTACATTAAACTCAACCATTTTGACCTCCTTGTTATATTTAAAATATATTCTGCAGGCCATCTCTCCTTTTATTATAACAAACTTCATTCTATTTGGTAATAGGCCAATAGAACAGGTTCTACTGAAAAAGCTTAATGTTCATACCAATTTGTGATTTATTATTCTGAAAAGTTATCGCCACAGCCTCCAAAAAAAGTTTATTAGGAATGGGCAATATGAATCACATTTATACGAATAAACAAATGTATAACATAGCTATATAAAAATATGGTGACCGGGACACTGATTAAGCGGGAGATGATTAAGATTTTCCAAGGAATACCGAAAATAAGATGCAAGGTACAGGGAATTAGAGCCAAATCTGTAACTAGAATCGTAACTCCAATGGCAAACCATCCCTCAGTATAGAGGACCCAACATAATTCCTTCTAGCATAATAGGCAATTTTCCTAAGCCGATACGGATTCTCTCTACACCGCCTATGGTAATCCTAATACTGGCCAGACGGGTAAGGACTATACTCATAGTAATTAATAAACTGATAAAAGATATTTTTCTGGCAGAGATGTTGATTGGTTTTTTATCATATCTTTACAAAAATCTCATTACTGTTTTTTATTACTGGCAGATTCTTAGTTTTGATAGTTTTTGATATTTTAACCGTAAACTGGAAATTGATAAATAAAAACAATTATCAACTAATCACTTATTACTTTTTTCCATTACTCATCACTCATTGCTAATTACTGATCCCTGTAACTCGTCGAAAGAAGTTCATGAAATTCTTCCCCATAATCTTTTGGATATCTTCCCGTTTATAACCCTTCTGCATTAATTGCTCTTTAATTTGAAAGACTTTATCCGCTCCTTCCAAACCTTCCGGCAATTCCAGGCACCCGTCAAAATCAGAGCCCAAGCCTATAAAATCAGTTCCGACTAGGCTAACAATATGATCAATATGTTGAATAACATCATCAATGACTGCTTTTCGGTTCTCTGTTCTCAGGAAATCCGGAACATAGGTAATACCAACCAAACCACCCTTTTCAGCAATTGCCCTGATCTGAGAATCTTTTAAATTACGTTGATGGGGACACAATTGGTAACAATTTGAGTGAGAAGCAATAACAGGGTGCCGGCTGTGCTTCAGGACATCCCAGAAGCCGGATTCAGAAAGATGAGATACATCAATCATCATACCCAGGCGATTCATCTCCAAAACTACGTTTTTACCAAATGAGGTCAGGCCTCTTTTTGAATTTAAATAATCACTACCGTCGGCAATATCATTACGTTGATTCCAAGTTAAAGTAATCAATCTGACACCCAGCTGATAAAAAATTCTCAAGTTACTTAACTTTCCTTCTAAGGCTTCTCCTCCCTCAATAGCTAAAATTGCGGCAATTTTACCGTCAGCCACTATAGATTTAATTTTTTCATAGGAAGCAGCTAATTCAATGACATCTTTATTTTCCGATAATTCCAATAACAAGGAATCAATTAATTGAAGAGCTCTCTGGAGAGAATGTTCTGGTTTAAATTCTTTTTCAATATATATGGCAAATACCTGGACATCAACACCACCAATTTGCAATCGCGGAATATCAAGTTGACCGGTTTTGGATAGTGTATTTAATTTCCTGTTTTTTTTAAAAATCTCCAATACCGTATCACAATGTCCGTCACAAACAATATCATCGATTGTTTTTTTCATTTAATCACGCTTATTATACAATATTATGCATTAAAATTTTTAAAGTCATGCTATTCAATTTCGTAATTTGGGGCTTCTTTGGTAATGATTATATCATGAGGGTGACTTTCCCTAAGACCTGCATTTGTTATTCTAATCAAGCGGCTTTTTTCCTGGAGTTCTTTTATGGTTTCAGCTCCACAATAAGACATTCCCGCCCGTAGTCCGCCCATTAATTGAAGGGCACAACTGGAAAGTGAGCCTTTGTAGGGAACCCTTCCTTCAATACCTTCCGGTACTAATTTAGTACTGTCATTCTCCTCTTGAAAGTAACGGTCCTTGCTCCCTCTTTTCATAGCACCGATAGAACCCATTCCTCTGTATTCTTTATAACTCCTGCCTTTGTATAGTACAACTTCCCCGGGACTTTCTTCCGTACCGGCAAAGAGGCTGCCAATCATCACTGAATCAGCACCTACTGCTAAGGCCTTGCAAATGTCACCGGAATAACGTACACCGCCATCGGCAATGAGGGGAATATTATGTTCTCTGCAGGCACGTGCACACTCATGAATAGCATAGACTTGAGGAACACCAACCCCGGTAACAACCCTGGTAGTACAGATAGAGCCAGGCCCTATACCTACCTTTACGGCATCAACACCGGCTGCAATCAAACGTTTAGTTCCCTCATAAGTTGCCACATTTCCTCCTATTAACTCAACATCATACCTTGCTTTGATTTCCCTGATAAAATTTAAGACTCGGTCTGAATCTGCATGTGCAGTGTCTACCGCAAAAACATCCACATTTACATTAATCATTGCTTCCATCCGTTTAAAGGTATCTGATGAAATCCCTACAGCTGCTCCTACCCTGAGGCGACCATTTTCATCCTTACAGGCATTAGGGTACTGTCTCACCTTTTCTATATCCTTAATGGTTATCAAACCTTTTAAAATATAATCCTCATCAACCAGTGGCAATTTCTCAATACGGTTCTGATGTAAAATTTTTTTGGCTTCATCTAATGTCGTTCCAATCTTACCGGTAATCAGTGGTTCCCGGGTCATAACATCTCCGATTTTCATTTCCACATCATCTAAAAAACGTATATCCCTGTTGGTTAATATACCAACCAGCTGTTTATCCAGATTCACGACTGGAATCCCGGAAATATGATAATAGCGCATCAATTCAAGGGCATCTTTTACTTTTTTATCTTCCGTTAAGGCAATGGGTTCTACAATAACACCGCTTTCAGAACGCTTTACCCGGTCAATCTCATGTGCCTGTTCCTGTAAGGTCATATTTTTATGAATGATTCCAATACCACCCTCCCGGGCAATGGCAATAGCTAATCTGGATTCTGTTACCTTGTCCATTGCAGCGCTAAGTAAGGGGATATTAAGCTGAATATTTCGAGATAAGGGTGTATTTAAATTTACTTCTTTGGGAATAAAACTGGAATTTTGAGGAATCAATAATACATCATCAAAGGTAAGACCATCAACATTGATTAATTTATCTTCCCACATAGAGAACTCCTCTCTTCATTCAAATTCAAAAAAGATTGATTATGTCAAATAATCCGGTAAATTTTAATTTATCTTATCTTTTATCAAATTATATGTCAATTTATTGCAGATTAAAGCAAAACTTACCGGCTTGGTTAACCATTCAGGTGATAAATGATTTTTAATCCCTTCAGGGTTAAAAAAGGGTCTACTTTATCAATCATGGAACAACCTTTTCCCATTAATATAGCCAGCCCTCCTGTTGCAATTACCAGTGGATTTCCAGTCAGTTCTTTTTTGATACCTTCAATCAACTCCCGGGTTAATCCTAAATGTCCCAAATAAACACCAGATTGTATGGCCTGAATGGTATTTCTGCCAATCGCAAACTTGGGTTCAACCAGTTCAACCCCCGGTAACTTTGCAGTTTTTTCGAATAAAGCATTGCTGGATAATTCCAATCCAGGGGCAATAGCTCCACCAAGATAGCATCCATTGTTATCAAGGGCACAAAAGGTAGT
>Ga0180433_10002234_pt1 | contig 30274 bp, 23 predicted proteins | sample SS_ome_8_FD_132980 | JGI IMG/M metagenome (GOLD analysis project Ga0180433, IMG submission 132980) | Hypersaline lake sediment archaeal communities from the Salton Sea, California, USA - SS_1_D_1 metaG | ecosystem: Environmental > Aquatic > Non-marine Saline and Alkaline > Hypersaline >... | reverse complement strand
TTACCATGGAAAAGGTTATGGAGATACTGCACGTTGCCAACGAAAACGAACTTGACATGAGCCCATTTATGGATCCCGATAACGAAAGGCTTGAAAAGCCATTGAGTTTCAGACCAAAAGATCTCAAAGGGACATCGGCCGCCACAGTGCTCATCCCAAGACCAGGAACAAACCCCGACACCATTTACCCTGGTGTGTACCCCAACAGTCTTCGAGGGCTGGCTACGATCAGCGTTGAGCAGGCAGTCATTCTCCGCGCCCAAGCCAGATACTACGCCAACAACCCCCTCAACTGGGAAGATTTGAACGATCTTTACGCGTGGCTGTATGACCCCGCAACCCTTAAACGGATCATCAACGAAACCACCACACGCTGTGATCGGCTTGTGCAGCTGGGCAACATGAACACGCGACCAGACCTCAACGCTGTGGTCAATCAAGTGCTGAGCGTAATCGAAACCATGGATGAGGGTCGTATGCTCGGAGAAGTGCAAACGTTAGCCCTCCAGGGTATCGAGGGTGTAACAGTATTACCAACAGAGGAGGAAGCGAACGCCGAGGCTGAACGTCAAAGACGGGAAGAAGAAGAACGACTGGAGGCTGAACGACAAAGACAAGAAGAAGAACGACAAAGACGGGAAGAAGAAGAACGACTGGAGGCTGAACGACAAAGACGGGAAGCTGCTGCTGCTGCATTGCAAGCACCAGCCACGACAGCATCGCCACAAAGCATTTTCGGTCGTAGGGGGAGTTCTTTCACACCCACATCTTCCAGTTCCGAGCCTAGTTCTTCTACTTCTACTGCCGCCGCCACCACATCTTCCAGTTCTGAGGCGGGTTCTTCTACCTCAACTGGACGTCGTCCGGTTGAGGTAGAAGAAGTCGGAACGGATTCAAGTTCCTCTTCGTTTGACTGGACATCCCTTCTTAATGATACTCTGGTTTTACCAGAAGAACCCTTGAATTTCGAGGGCCGTCCCCCCATCAATTTGTTTGCTGAGGTTCCGTACACTACTTGGGAAAGCTATGCTCAAGCAGTTGCGAAGAAAGATGAAATCGTATCAGAAGCACACAGATACCAGTTAATGGAACGGTTCCCTCAATTTTTCACCGAGGAAGAACGTGGAAGAAAGAGGGCTGCTTCATTTCAACTTAACCCAGATGATCCAATCGACAAGCAAATTGCCAAGATCGAGGCGGCCATCCGCAAGCGCATGCCCCGACGACCCAGGATGGCCAAGTTCCTCGCACAGAGAATCCACCAACACTTGCTCGCCCAACAAAAATAAAAACTCGCTCAAACAGATAAAGGTTTTGTTTTCTTCTTTCCCTAGTCCTTTTCTACCCAAATTGTTTCAAAAAACGACTCCCGGGAATCCCAGTATCGCAAAACCCCTATGGTGTAGTTGGTAACACTCAGGACTCTCACTCCTGCACCCAGAGTTCGATTCTCTGTAGGGGAGTTTTCCAAATATTTTTTTTAGTTTATTCTAATCGTATGGCTTCCTCAATTGTGTTCCAGGGTCGATAGTCGTTGATCAACTCCCAGTAGCCAGTTTTCCCTCGATCCTTCACGTGCAAGCCCAAAACATAGCCAGCGGGCATGTAGTCCAAGTTCTTGGCCCATTTGAGGAGGAGCGCGTACACACGCAGTTGTTGGGCCACTCGTACCTTGAGCACGGCATCCGAGAGGTTCTTTTCCGATAGGGTGTGCACAGTCTTCACATCCACAAAGAAGTACCGTTGGCGCTCGGTATCGTAAAACACCAGGTCCAGTTCCCCCGTGATCCTTCGACAAGGGTGAGGCTCCTTGAAATCGCTTACGTTCACTCGAGGGTCTTTTAGGGAGATTTTAAGTTCATCGCCCTCAAAGCGAACCGTTCGTCCCGAGAGGGCAAAGCGGAAGGCGTTCACGACCCCATGGTGTATCCAACTTTTCTGCAATCGTTCACTGTCATCTCGTTCCGCTTGGTAGTAGCCCACCAAGCGAAAGCAGTCAGGGGAAGCCTTCTTTCTCCACGAGTCTCCTTGTTGGTGGTTTTTGTAATCAATATAAGTGGTGGTTCCGATCGGTTTGGAGGGAGACCAGGTGGAAGAAGGAGGTTGAAAGGTTGCGATCCGAGCTTGCGGTATGTTTCGGGGTGGGGTGGGAGAACCCCATAAGAGAGAGTGTATGTACCGCTGGGCATTTTGTTCTGCCTCGCTGGCCATCTGAAACAACAAATTAGGTAGGGTCCGCGGACTTATTTAGGTTAAGTTGTCTGCCTTTCCGATGAAACACCAATTTACACAAGAGAGAAAATGTCACGATTGGTGTACCTGTTTCTATTTGTGACATTAACGAGAGTTCATTTTGCGCAAGCACTGTGCGGGGACGGCGTGCTGGACATGGGGGAACTCTGCGATACCGCCTTGAGCGCTTGCTGTGCTCCAGGGTGCATGAGCATTCTACCAGGGGGAACCGTGTGCAGACCGGCCATTGGGGGCTGTGATGTGGAGGAGGTGTGCACGGGAATGTCCGCGGAATGCCCTCCCGACGAATACCGCAATTTCGGCTACGAGTGCCGACCGATTGCCATGGGGTCTCTTTGCGATGTGCCCGAGTTCTGCACGGGCATGTCTCCCTACTGTCCCATTGACCTCGCTGCACCCAATACAACCTTGTGCCGAGAGCCCGGACCTGGGCTGGAGTGCGTGTTGCCCCAGTATTGCCCGGGGACCCTCCCCTCGGAGGACCCGAACGCAAAGGCCTGTCCCATGGACGTGGCCGCGCCCAACACGACCGTATGCCGCTCCACGTGCAACCAATGTGATGTGCCAGAATACTGCCCCGGACCTGGTGCGGTGGGAGAGTTCATGTGTGGAATTGACTACAACCTTGCGACCACCCCAGACCCCAATTACAACAATTTCAATGAATGTACCTTGGATGGGTCCAAATGCCAACAACACACTTGTACCACATCCGGTATCTGTCAGCCTCAGGGACAAGGTTGTTTGATCAACATCGGGAGTAGTACAACTTGTCCACAAATTTGCGCTCTCTTGTATGACGAATCGCCATTTCTGGACACCTACGAATGGAATCGGTGTGTTCAAGAATACATTGTGGATTACAATGGTGGTGGAGGTGGATCCAGCAGTGCTGACGTTCCAGGTGATCCCGGGTTCACCGATGTTGTATTTTCAAACCGAATACAAGGAAGTTCGTGCACACTGACAATTCTCGGAACTGGAATGAATACTGCCACTTGCCGCGATCCTTTTCCTTATGCGGATGATATCGGTGAAAATTTCAGCACTCTTGGAGAAAATTGTTACATTGATGGGGCCCACTGGGTTGATTACGATACAGCCGTAAGTATGGGAGATGAACCTGGCTTGTGGGTATTTACTCCAGAAGCGAATGCTCTCATTGCTGGAACCGATCTTGCTACGCAACAGTATGTTGTCGCAGATCTTTTGAGTGCCAACCCCTTAAACACGTGCCAGGCGTGCGATAACGGAGGAAATAACTGGCGGGTTAAACCTGATGGCTCGTATTGCATTCTCCCCGAGGAATTGCGTTACGAGAACAACCTGTGTGGAAACCAAGCTCTGGGTGTGTTGGGCGTATGCTCCTCGGGGCAGTGTATTCCCACCCTCGAGACCAACAGTACCAATTGGGGACAGGTGTGCAGACCCGCAATAGGCCCCTGTGACGAGATCGAGTATTGTTCGATCAATGGCACTTCTCCTTACTGCCCTCCTGATGTGTACAAGGATATCTACGGGTTTTGGGATTACCAGGTTGTTGATGAGGATACAATCCCTTCCAGCATCTCCTTCGGAGGGCACAATGCCATCACCAATCTCAATGGATATCCCGCAATCGCTTACACGAATTATACCGACTTTCCCACCTTTGATGATGTTTACTTTGCAGTCAATTCCGAACCTGATGGGTCGGGCGTGTGGACCAAGAGCCTGGTGGTCTCCGAGTGGAGCGGGGACGGACGCCGTATGGACATGGCTGTAATCGGGGGCTATCCCGCAATTGCCTTCTTCCAGACCGAAAACACTGAGGAGATGAAGTTTGCGATCAACACCGAGACCGATGGAAGTGGAACCTGGCAAGTTGATCAAGTGACCGGTGGGGCAATCCAAGGAGGGTGGTTGTCCCTGGCCGAAGTGGATGGGAAACCGGCAATCGCCTACCAAAGTGTATTGTCAATTATGGTTGATAGTTTGAAATACACGATCAACGACCTCCCTGATGGAAGTGGAACCTGGAATGTGTACATAATCGATCCCCAAGCCCAATTCCTTTCGTACGCAGGGGCGGGTGTGAAAATGACACTTATTGATGGCCGGCCCGCCGTGTCCTACGGAGCACGCGTGAGCATTTTTCTACCCAATTTCGAAATTCGCTATGCGATCAGCAACAACAACGACGGGACTGCTGGGTGGACGTTCGTTACTGTTTCGTCGGCAGAACAAGCTTCAATGTTTGGCACATCCATGACCGTGTGGGGAGGGTTCCCAGTAATCCTATACATACGAAATGAAGGTAACCCCACCGTTCTACAGTACTACGAACTCGCGTTCAACAACCAGACCGATGGCCTGGGCACCTGGACCACCCAGATATTGTCCGGCCTCCCTTACACCGAGACCACCGCAGAGTTTGGTCTCAAGGGATGCCGGCTACTGACCTGGTATGGGCTGCCCTTGATCATCTCCCAGGTTGGCGAGACCGTCTACTACTCGATCAACGATCAGGAGGATGGGCGAGGAATCTGGTCTCACTACACCGACAACCAGGTGAACAGGGGATTCCTGGACGCAACCGTTATCGAGGGGAGACCTGCAATCTCCTACTACACTTGTGTGGGAGGAGGGTGCACCGAGGACACTTCGACCATCGACACCACGGTCCGCCAGCTCCGCTTTGGCTACCACACACCCGAGTTTGACTTTTGCCGTATGGCCGAGGGAGAGTGCGATGTCGCCGAGGTGTGCACGGGCAAATCGCCCTACTGCCCGCCAAATGAGGTTGTCCCCGCGGGCCAGAGTGTGGTCGGTATGGTGAGAGGACCCTGCGAGATGATCGCTACCTGTGATGGGCAAAACGCCACCGCTGGCATCAACGGCACCATCCCCAAGGGGCCCATGTACATGTGCAGGTCTGCAGCGGGCCCCTGTGATCTCCCAGAGTTCTGCCCCGACCCGGAACTGGTCACCGAGTGGTGGCTGTGCCCCGAGGACCAGTTGCAACCCGATACGCACATTTGCAGGGCCCCCACCGACCTCTGCGATGCGCCAGAGTTCTGCTCGGGCAACTCGACCCAATGCGATGCCCCCGACCTCCTTCTCCCCGCAAACACCACTTGTCGATCCCCAGTGGGCCTATGTGATATCGAGGAAGTTTGTGATGGCATCTCGGCCTCTTGTCCAATGGACGAGTATGAAGCGCAAGGGTTCGAATGTCGAGCGATCATGGGCCCTTGTGATCTTGCTGAACAGTGTAACGGCACCTCTCCCCTTTGCCCCACGGACACTTTTGTGCAAGAGGGAACCGTTTGCCTTTCCTCTCGAGGTCCCTGTGAGGACGATCACACTTGCTCGGGAGTGAGTGCGGAGTGCCCGGAACCCACTCCTTACAATTCGACTGTGGAGTGTAGAATGTCAGAGGGAGTGTGTGATTTGGCCGACTTTTGCCCCGGAAACTCGTACAATTGTTCCGCGGATGCCAAGCTTGCGCAAGGAACTGTGTGTCGTGCGGTGCTAGACCTTTGCGATCTGGCCGAGATATGCGACGGGGTGTCGAACGATTGCCCCCAGGATACCATCCACTCGGCCGGATTTGTCTGCCGACAAGCAAGGGGACCTTGTGAGATTCCCCAACAGTGCGATGGAGTGTCGATCTTCTGTCCCGCCGAACAATTTTACGATGGTCAGGTCACTTGTCGAACCGCAGTGGGCCTCTGCGACGTGCCCGAGGTGTGCGATCCCTTTGCCAACGAGCCTTGGTTGTGTCCCACGGACGCCTTTGCGCCAGGGGGTTCCATTTGCGCCACCTCCCAAGGTCTTTGTTCGGAGAACGGTCTCTGCACAGGCACTTCAGGAACTTGTCCTGGAGTAACCATCTTCAACTCGACCGTAGAGTGTCGGCCTGCCCAGACCCAGTGCGATCAAGCCGACTTTTGTGATGGTATGAGCGAGGTGTGTCCTGAAACCTACCTTTCCGCAGGCACCCCTTGCGTGGCCAATCCCCTCAACTGCACAGTGGACGAGTGTAACGGTTCCGGCACGTGCGAAGTCGTCATGGACAACTGCGATTGCATGGCAGACATTGAATGCGCGCTCAACACCACGGCTACCTGCTTTGCGGCCACTTGCGTGGACGGATTCTGTGTGGAAGAGTTGGCCCCGGGCTTTTGCTACATTGATGGTACTTGCTACGGAGACCAAGTGCAGAACCCCATGAACCCCTGTTTGCTCTGTGATGCCCAGAGCATGGATCGCTTGGACTGGTCGTTTTCTCCTTCCGGAACTTCTTGCAATACCGGAAACGCCACTGGTCTCTGTTCTGCGCAAGATACCTGTGATGGTATGGGTGTGTGCGTGGACAATTTCCTGTCGGCGGGAACCACTTGTCGTCAATCGGCAAGCTTGTGTGATGCCGAAGAACAGTGCACGGGCTCCTCGGACTTTTGTCCCATGGACATATTCGCTCCTCAAGGAACCCTTTGCCGTAATGCCACTGGAGCTTGTGATATACCAGAGTATTGCGATAACATGGGCCAATGTCCTTCCGACGGTGTGGAGTACCCTGGTGCCATTTGCTTGCCTGCACGAGGAGATTGTGAAGAAGATGGCGTGTGTGATGGCGTGGACAAGGAGTGTGGCGCTCGCCTTCTCTTGCCTTCAGGAACCCAATGTCGTCCGTCCACTCTCCCCTGCGATGTGGCCGAACAATGCGACGGACAGAACTTCGACTGCCCTGCGGACCTGGTGCAGCCTTCTTCTCACGTGTGCCGATTGGCCTCGGGTCCTTGTGATCAACCCGAAACGTGTGACGGTCTCTCCAAGCTGTGCCCCTCGGACCAGTTGTTCGGCCCCTCTCACCTATGCCGAATGGCCTCTGGCTCTTGTGAGGAAGACGGGTTCTGCACCCTGGGAACAGACCAGTGTGAACCAATCTCGTACAAGCCCATGGGCACGGTTTGTCAATCTTCCTCCTCTCTTTGCGCACAAGACGCTACCTGTGATGGAATGAGCGGAACGTGCCCTGCCCTCAGCCCTCTTGCTAATGGCACACAATGCTTTACTCCGAGAGGACCTTGTGAGGGACCAGGGTTCTGTGATGGCGTGACCTTGGAATGTCAGTTGGAAGGTCAGAAGCCTGACGGCACGGTCTGTCGGGTCTCTACGGATGCCGTGTGCGACCCCGAGGAAACTTGCAACAGTCAACTTCCTCAACCTTGGCTGTGTCCTTCGGATTACAAGCAACCCGATGGCTTCCCTTGCCCCGACTCGATCTTCTGCAACGGAGACGAGAGCTGTCAAGCCGGTATTTGCACAATGGGAGCCACGCGTGATTGTGACGACGGGTCTCCTTGCACAGTGGACACTTGTAACGAGATGTCTGCCGTTTGCGTGCACACTCCCCTTTCGGTGATTGGAACTGTGTGTTACGATGGCCCCATGGGAACGGCGGACGTGGGCGTGTGCCGGTCGGGAACCATCCAGTGTTATGGTAATGGCACGCTCTACTGTGCCAATCAGGTACTCCCTGGCCCAATGGAAATTTGCGGAGATGGGTTGGACAACGACTGCGATGGGGCGCCTGACAATGGATGTGCAGGAGTAACCTGCGTGGACGATGGCGACTGCATTCCATTTATCCCTTCTGCCTGTCAGGGAGCCACGTGCAACACCCAGACCAACTTTTGCCATTACCCGATTGTGTTTGGCCAGTGTTTGATCGATGGTCAAATGTGTGTGAGCGACGGTAGTGTGGACCCGATGAACCCTTGTCAGTCTTGTCAATCGATGGTTGACCAGACTGCCTACTCTCCGGACAACAGTCAGAACCCCTCGGACGGAAACATCTGCAATGGCGTGGAGGTGTGCCAGGGAGGACAAATTGTGCTTTCTCAACCTCCTCTCATTTGTCCAGTGAGCAACAACACGTGCACTCCTTACATTTGCGATAGTTCGCTCGGGTGCATACAGGGACCCCTTCCCGAGGGAAGTGAGTGTTCCCTGCCATTCCCCTATGCATGTGATATGGGCATTTCAGTATGTGATATCCAGAACCAATGTATATGCGAGACAGGCAATCTGATTGATGTACGAGACCGTCCAATGGATGATGATGATGGACCTACTGACTTCCCCACCCTGGCCATTGTACTTCTCTCGGTATTTGGGGGTCTCCTCGTTCTCCTGGTCATCCTTCTTTTCTTAATATCCTTCCTTAACCGGAGAAGGCGAAGACGGAAATCGCAAAGGCAAAGACAATAAATAGGAAATAACTGTACAAGAGTGTTTATTTTTACGCACTAAAGTGTTGTTGCACTTCCTGCGCAGAGTTCTCCGGAAAGGCTTGTTTCATACTTTCCACGCACACTTGGTTGGTGGGGTCATTGGCACAATCCACATCGTCCCAGACCTCAATCTCAATGGTCGTCGTGATCTCATCGTCCACCTGCTTTGCCAGTATAGAAGAGGAAGAGGGGTCCCACAACATCACACCAGCAAAGGCGATGACACCCAACAACATCATCACGCCCACCAAGATCAGGGTGGGCCTCACCCAAGTTCGTGTGGAAGGAACACTGGTCTCTCCTACCACGGCTGGCACATAGTGTTCCACGGTATGTTCAATCTCCACGTTTTCCAGGGGCGGTTGTTCGTAGTCCGCTCCCTTTTCAATCTCATTGACCGAGCTCACCAAGGAGGCGAGCACACTATCGCTTTCTTCGGTCAACATACTAAAAAATTTTTACGAGTGAATGATCAGGGTTGGTTTTTATTGAGAAAGGCTCTCGAGTGCAATTTACAAACATGAGTGGAGAGGACAACCTGGAAGTCGTATGTCAAGTGGGGGGAACTGTTGTTCAAGTTCACGGCGCACTCTTGCGCGATCTTCTTCTTGAATGTATGGCGCCATCCTCTCTTCAGCAGTTTTGTTCCCCATTTTCTCTATTTCCTTGAGTGTTTGTGCCAACTGTTCTTGCATTTGAGCAATTCGATCCATTTTTTTTTCTTTTTCCCGAACTTTCCTTGAGAATTTTTTTATTTTTTTTTCTAGGTTTCTTTTTGTTGGAAAGGAAAAATTGGTACGTCACAATTTTTTTTCAACAAAAAAAAATCAAAAACAGAAAAAAACAATCAAAGGAAAAAGACTTTGAACAAGCTCAAGGATACCGGCGACTTCGTTCAGTTCTTCAAAGAATAAAGTTTAATTAACCACACTGAAAGTAGCGAGAAGTGGGATTGGCCACACGCAAGCAAAAGCCCTCGGGTGTGTATCCGTAGAGCAGGTGCCCACTCTCCTTGTCCTTCTTCGACCCTCGAATGAGCTTCACATCTTGAATGGGGGCATTCCCTCCGTACTGGAGGACCCATGCCAGTTGTGCGCACCCCGCAGCAAACCGCTCTTCCACCGGAATGTCCGCGGCCTCTTCCCCACAGTCCGCCTTGAGCGCCTTAAAGAAGCTGGGCCGTTTCATGCACCGTTCCCGGTTGCTTTTGGCCTTCTCCATCACCATGGGAATGGGCTCCGTGCTCTCCAGGTCTCCATCGCCAAGTTTACCGTTCTTCACCATCAAGTTGATCGCTGCTGTGTAATGACAGTAATCGATGAATCGATCGACTGCCTCTTTGTCCACCCGGTACATGTGGTGGTGAGGGAGGTTGGGGTCCTCTCGCTCATACTGGAACACCGAAACCATAGAGCCGATCTTGTGCTGCCACTTGAGATAGGCGAGGAAGATCTTCTCCTCGCCCACCCCATGAATCAGGGTCTTTCGGTAAAAGTAGTCGTGCTTGCTCGTGGCGATGATGATCACCAACACCAGCTCCTCCACGGGAGCGCTTACATGGTTCACGGCCGAGTTGATGATCAACTTTCGCATTTTGCTGACGTTCACGTACTGATTGATCTTCTTTCCCAGATCTCCGGGCTTCCAATCTTGTCCTCTCTTCCTCTTTCGAGATGGAGCGCTCGAACTCGAACTCGAACTGGAAGAACTGGCCTCCTTGTCGAAGATTTCTGCTAGCTCTTCCAAGGAGGGAAGTTGGGAAGCAATATCCTTGGCGCCAGTGGACCGTTCGGTTCGATAGTACACCCGTCTCTTGGGGTTCAGGTGGGCAATGTTTCGAATTTGCATGAGGGCGTAGAGGAGCACATCACCGTCACCGCTCTCGATGATCACGTCTCCCTGAAGGTGGAGGACCCAGCGGAGCACGTCCAAATCGCCCTCGGCCATACGACCGACCTCCACTGTGGTGATCAGATTAATGTCGTCCTTGCTCACCGAGAGGGGAAGGAGAGGTTTCAGATCAGTACCCAGCCCTCCACTGAGAATCACTCTCTTTCCCTCGGGAATGCAGTTGCGGAACCTCTCTGAGCAAAAGTAGCCCGTAATGTAGGCGTAAAGTTCTCGTCGAGCTCTTCGGTTGGAAAAGATCGCGTTCATGTCTCCCATCACGGGAAGGTCGTCCGCAAAGTACTCGTCCCGTCCCTCAGGAAGGGGAGGAAGAGGAGGTTGCTTTGAGGATTGCTTGGCACGACACTTGGCTGTGTGGGCCTTCTCCATCCTGCCCACTTGCTCCTTCATGCCATCAGGAACCACACACTCGTCCAGGCAGAACACGTAGGTTTGGGGGTCCGCGTTGACAAGGATACCGAGCACGTGATCGCTGATCCGCTTGAGGATGGTGGAGCAAGGGAGCGCCATGGTCATGTCCTTGTTGCACACGTAGGTCTGCCTGACCATCTGGAGAGCATCATGCACATACAGGCGAATGCCCTTCATTAGCGCATAGTTCTCCGAGGGTTTCTGTGCCAGAACAAAGCACTCGTTGCCCACCATCGACTTGACCATCCTCCATATGTCCGTACCAATTGTCATTTTTCTCCTTTTCAAGCTTCCTTTTTCCAGTCGAATTTTTAAATGATTTTTTTTTCTTCCACCTAGCGAAAAATTAGCACGTACTAATTTTTTCCCTACTGAACACAAGTTTTTTTTCTTTCGGGCAAAAAAAAAAAGTTCGACTGGTATGGAAAACAACTTTGAAAAGGTAATTGACGTGAGTGATGAGGAAGGGGGAGAGGAATGCCTTAGCCCTGAGGAACGGGAGCAATTGGAGAGAGCTATCCGTGCTTCTGAGGTATTCGATCAGAACAAGAAGTATGGAGATTGCCTGGAGCAAGACCAGTTGAAGAAAGCGAAAGAAGAAAGTGAAAAACAACTAAAAATTGAGGAGGAAAGGCGCGAGGAGGAAAGGCGCAAAAAGTGCGAAAAGATGCTGGCACAGCTTGCAAAGTCGGGAAAGTTTGATCGTGAGGCGAGCGGAAAGAATGCCATTCGAGTGAGAGTGCGCTTCTTTGGCGGTCAAGTGGTCGAGAGGAACTTCTCCAAGGATGATCTTTGCACACTCCTGCTCCAGTGGGTTGCGCTCGAATACCATGTGCATGGAGGAGGGCAAATGTGCTACCCGAGGGAAGTGGTGTTGCAAAGCGCGATTCCCTTTCGCATTCGAATAAGTGGCGTTCGGTCCTCGGACCGCAAGAAAAGCCTGGGCCAGTTGAACATCCCCAAGTCGATGGTTTTCCATTTTTCCCGCCATGAGCCGGCGAGTACACTTTGTGCTGGAGGAGGATCTGGAGCGGGGTCGTCCTCGTTCTCCGTCCAGTGAGGAGAGTGGTGACGGGGAAGAGGAGGAGGAGAGCTATTTTGGCGAGGATATTGATCGTTGTTATAAAGACCTTCTCCTCTGCATGCCCCGGACATTCTTTGGCTTCATTCTATGCATGTTTTCTCCCTTTACCGATTGGGAGTGTTAAACTTGTAAATAAACAATTGGAAAATTTATTGTTCATTGAGCGAGAGGTTGAAGTCTCCGTTGTTTTCTTTTTCTTCCTGAGGTTCCCTTCTTTCAGGCAAGGCAATTTCTTCGTCTCTTTGTGCGACGGGCTGGTAGCGTTTCTCCTTGAGGGACCAGTTGAGGGCAGCAGCAAAGACCATCCAGACAGTGGTGAAGGTCATCAGCAAACCGCAGTAAAAAGGGCCCTCCTCCCAGTAGAGCACGGTTGCGGCGACCGAGAGGCCCGCGGCAATGATAATGACCAGTTTGGAGAGAGCAAACATGCGGAACCGGAAGAAGATCCAGTTCCAAGCCGTCGATATGATCAAGTAGGCGATGTACACCCAGATACCTGCCACCCACTCTCCCGTATTGTCGATGAGCAAGTAGGAAGCGAGTGCTTGTGCTGTGTAGAGAAGGGTCCAGACCACCTGGAACATCCAAGCGGGAGGGGCCCACCGGGGTTTCTGTATCTTGCGGTTGTAAAAGTCTCGATCGACTGCCATGGCGCCCAGGAGGGCAGAGACCGTGACCACGGCCGCCCAGCCAAGGGGATCGTCCAACCAAACCATGATTATGTTGTTCTTCACTTTTCGCCAGAGATCGTTTTATATGAGTTCCGCGATCGTTTTCAGGCTTGTTTGTTGCCAAGCAAACTAATCCCCGTCTTTCATAAAACCCAGTCAACTACTACTACTACTACTACTACTACTACCCTCAGGAAAACCAATCATCAAAGTATGGCAAATTCACCAACCTTATCATATGAGGAGGCGTACAACCTTCCCATGGAGAAGGTTATTCAGGTGGCCCGTGAGATGGGGTGTACCATTGACCACGAGGATGATGAGGTGACCAAGACCCTCCACAATGAAGTGTACGAGGGCTATCTTGTGGAGTTGGAGCACGGAACCAAGTGGGGTGTGAACTCTCCCGCCAATGTCACCAACAATGATACTCGAATGACCATAGGGATCGCCTGGGCTCATATCCTCGAGGACCCCATATACTACATGCGTCTGGAGAAATCAGAGAAACGAGGGGAAGCCTTCCTCGACCAACTGGAGTCCGGTCAACTTTGCAAAACAAACCAAACGATCAAGAAGATGCACGAAGCGCTCAACCCCTCCCGCAAAGACATGAAAGAAGACCCCTTACAGATCAAGGAGACCCTTGACCAATTTTGAAAAAGCCCGCGAAAAAAAAATCGAAAAAATTATGACGTGCCAATTTCCCACTTGAGAAAAAAAAATAAAAAAAAAGTAAACCAAAAGAAAAGAACATGGAGAGTTTGAGAGTGTCTGTCAAGGTCTTGCAAAAGGGCCACCAGTTTACTGGGAATACCATTCGAGTGTGGAAGAAGAATGAGCGAGGTGAAGTGGAAGAGGATCTAACTTGTCGTATGGACTTGATTGTTTCTCTGTTCCAGAAAGCAATTCGCTTTTGTTTGTGGGACTATTGCGCCCTGGCGATCGTGGTCTACTACCAGACTGGCTTTGGCAATGCAGTCTTTACCAACCTGAAGGAGTTTGCTTGTGAGGACAAGGGGCGATTTGCTCCCGAACTGGTGGCAAGGGTGGACCGCCTGCACACCCTGTTCAAGCAAAAGTTCACAGAGAAAATCAGAGGTAGATCGTTTACCTCCCTTCCCCTGAGCCAGTGTCAGGAAATATTTCCCGAGGGGATCAAGTATGCTCTGGCAGCTGGTTATGAGGTGTGCAGGGCTCCTACAAGCCGAATTGCTGCCATGCTGGCCTTTTCCGGTCTCTCGCAAGCCGTTTTGAAGACACTTGGCAGTGCTCATGTGTACGGAACCGACCAACCCCCTCACCTGAACGAGATGTTGGAGAAGATGAGGTGGGCCTGGGAGCAGCCCAAGGGCAAGCTCAAGGTCCGTCCCTACGAGGAGACTGTCCGCGCGCTCTGCGAAGGCCACCCTGGTCTCTTTGAGAAGTTGAAGCCGGTGACCAACCACCGTCTCTCCATGGCCACAGCGATTGTCGCCACCCTCTCTCCCGCAGATCCGACTGAACTTCCCCCTCCCCTGAAGGAGGGTGAGGAGTTCGAGGTGTGGATTCCCTCGCCCTTTGATCTGCCCGAGTGGGTGTACGACAAGCACACCAAGGAGGGGAAGGAGCGGTTGAACAGCACTACTCGCCTTCCTGACGAAGACTTACCTTCCCGTTATCTACGCCACGCGTTCGAAAGCAGTTTCGAGTGCTATCCTGACAGTGTGTATGATTACGTGGAGAGCGAACGTTGGAACTTCTACGGACGCCTTACTTACGAGTGGTGGGACCTGTACCACAAGAATCACGTGCACACGGATGGCAAGCTGAGAACATTCTCTTTGGCCAAGACCAATCGTTTACTGGCTTACTGGGAGAAGGTCAAGCGATCTTCCTCCTTCCATACACCCGGAGTGCACACTTACGATGAATTTATTCTTCCGGACGGATTCGACGGTTCTCCGTTTGAAATCGACGAGTTGGGTATTGGATCGGATGGCATCTCCGCTGAAATTCTGGTCATTCCCAAGATCACTCCAGAAAAGAGCAAGAGGAGGGCTAAGAAGGCAGTCGCCAGTTCTTCTTCCTCCTTAAGATTCCCTTCCCAAAGGGAGGTGATCATTCAAGGGGGCCAGTACAATGTGAATGAAGCTGGCGCCTTTCGCATCAAAACAGTTGGTGAAGGCGTGCAGATCGGCAACATCACGAATGGGGCAAGTAGTTCTAGTGTCCAGGTGGGAAACATCATGAACCCCAAGCGCAAGAGAGACCAGAAAGAAGAGAGCAGTGCCAAGCGCAAGCCTGGAAAGAAGAGCATTCACGTGCCCGACAAGTTGATTGATGAGGCCCACTGTTTGGTCCAGTTGCCCACTCGCGCTGGAAAGCAGATCACCTTGTTCAAGGAAGATGGGAATGGCCATCGCTGGTGGTACAAGGGCCCCTATCCTCCTGACCAAGATGTTGAAGCTCGAAATGAGAAGGAGGCTGACCGCATCTTCAAGGAACTTCCTGGAGTGGAGGGTCGAGGTGTTCGTCTCGTGCATGTCGAAGGAATCGTATGGATTCGCTGTCCCGCTCTGGGGTGGCCCGAGAGCACTGAAACCAAGTGGTGTTCCATGCTTCAGCGTGACGTGAAGGTGGCCAAGTTTGCTCCGAATAGCCCCATCCGTCCTTTGAGCTCCAAGGACTTTCCCAAGCTCTCCACTCGCCTGCTGAGCTTGGTGTTCCACGCTCAACTGCTCAAGTGGGCCCTTGGGTGCAATGACCTGGTTCCTCGAAACCTACTGGTGGACTTTGAGAACGAACGAGTGTATCCTTGCGATTGCACTTTGCTCTCTGACAAGACCCAGCCTGACATGATCCGTTCCTCCGCTGCTGTGAAGGAATTGCTCCTCTCCGACCAAGTGTCATTGGTGCGTGTGACCATTGCCAAGTGGGTGAAAGAGCTGGATTTCTCCCCCTACCATCGAGCCTTCAAGCACTTGGACAAAGTGTTGATGCAGGGCAAGTCCATTCTCTTTTCCAAGTAGAAGAAAAATAAAATAAAACAACCCTGCGGACGACAAAGGACAAACAAAATGGAAGGAGAAGGTGAACAGGCAATTGTGCTCACCGAACTCTCCGATGAGGAGATTCAAACACTCGAGCAGAGTGATGAGAGCAAGGACATCGAATCCCTCTCTCCCACCTCTCCCACCACCTTTATGGATTCGGTAGGAAAGCTCTATCAAATGGGCGAGGTGTCCTTTCCCTCGATGAAGAACGTGAAACCCTGGGGAGAGTTCTTCTCGGACTTTGGAGAGGTTCCCATGAACCCAGTGGACCTGTACAAGAGATCGATAACGAATGTCCAACATTTCATGCCCAATTACATGATTTTACTGGCCATCCTCACGCTCTATGGGATACTGGTCACTCCCACTCTCCTCCTCTTTTCCTTGATGGCGATTGGCTACACAGTCTATCGTCGTTCCTGGGCTCCTGAAACTGCTCCCAAGACCTTTGACATGTTTGGCCACAAGTGGGAATTTGGCGACAAGGAAAAGATCAATGGGGTGTGGGCTGCTTGTATCACCCTTTCGGTTGTCACTGGGTCCATTTTGGTTCTCATACCGACTACGATTTGCGGATTCCTTGGCGTATCAGCTCACATGATTGCGCACAAGCCCAAGGAGGAAGAGCTCTTTTCTGAGGTAAACCAGGAAGAATAAACACACTCTTGGAATGATTGATTGGTATTTATTTGTTCGTGAAGGGAGAGGTCACTACCTTGCTCACCTTATTCGAAAACCCCCCTCAATAAGGAGTCTCACTAGATCGGAAGGGGGAGGGCGGGAGAGAGAAAGCCTTCGCGACCGGCTTGAGTCTGTAGTTGAGCCCGTAAAAAGCGTTGTACACCTCCGAGCCGGTGCACCCGTAGAACCACATGTTACGATTCGGGTGATTTTGCAAACGATACAAACACCCTTCGCACCCATCCTGCTCAAAGGTCCCCTTCTCGTTGAGTGGGAAATCGCGGAGCCCGCTCATGGTATCGGGGATGTAGATAGGCTCGCAGTCCTTGCACTTAGGGTGCCCATCAGAAATCATGTTGGGGAAAAGATTAAAAAGCACCTTCTGCCTTTCTTTCCTGTCGGCCTCCTGTTGCTTCTCCACTCTGTTCCTTTCGGCCTCCTTTCGCTCTGCCCTCTCGCGCTTTTCCTCCGCGCGCTTTTCCTGGAACACCTCGGTGACCGCCTTCCGAAAGGGCCCTTTGGCTGCTTCTTTGATGAGCGCCTTCAAAAACTCGTCCGGATTGATCCCGTTTGCGACAGCCTCGCCTGCCAAATGCCCAAGTCCATTGCGCGCAAGTTTTTGGATATCCGTCTTCGGTTGCAAGGCGCCCTCCACATGCTCAGCGGTAGTAGTAGTAGTAGTATCAGAAGAAGAAGTCTTGGTCATAGTCTCGCAAAGTGACAATAAAATTTTTTTTATTTTTTTCTTTTCAGTTTGTTTTGTGTCCGCCCAGGAAAATTATGACGTGCTAATTTTTCTCGCGTACCAATTTTTCCACGTACTAATTTTTTTTTGTCAGGCGGTTCAAGAGAGAACAGGACGAAGAGAAACTTAAAAGAGTGTGGGAAAGAATAGATCGGTAAAGCGTAAGATGGACGAGGAAGGAAGGTGGCAACAGCTACGCTTTGATTCGCACACGGGAAAGCTGTACGACAAGGATGGTTGTGAAGTGAATCCAATTGGCATAAGGTGGTTTGGCAAGGGAAAGAAGAAGAGTAAGAGGTCAGCTTACACGTCTAAGAATGGGAGTCTCTACCATTACTTGATCGTGAACCGTCTCAAGGATAAAGTGACATCAATTGACTTGCGCTTTGAAGGCGCTCCCAAAGAGACACTGACCGTCAAACCACTCGCTCCCACCATGTATTATGGGATTTTCGATTGGAAGGGAGAAACCTACGAATACCCAGCCCTCTTTTCCTCGCAAGATGGCAAGTTGGAGCTGGTAGCGTCAACAGACGTGGTGGACGTACAAGTTCCTCGGGGGGAACGTCGACAAACCGAAATGCGATTGGTCAAGCGGACCTCAAGAAACTTGAATTCTGCCGAACAAGATCTCATCGCCAAAGTGAGTATGCCTGACAATGAAAATCGCGAAGAGTGGGGACAGATGGTCATCATCGAATACAATAAGATATTCTACGAGAGCAACTACCACTTTATCAAACAACAGATTGCTCAACCCTCCCTCACCCAATTTTAACCAATTAAACAAATTCTATCCACTTTATTCACTTGTGCGAGTAACCTCCTTCCAAACAAGGGAGATCCACAAACAGCTCGGGACCATACTTGATATCCGCGCCAAACAATTCTTCAGGCGTGGTGAACGAAAGAGCTCCTGCCTCTGAGAAACTGTCAGGAGAGTAGGAGGATGCAGAGGCGCTCATCCCATCCAACATGCCCGCCTCAATGAAACACTGGGCCACCAACTCGGAACAAAAGAACTCTCGTCGAGTGTCTTGTTTGTCGTATCGCGCTCCATACTCTGTGTTGCGAAAGAAGGGTACCCGTGCATTGAAAAAGTCCCTCCAGTCGTGGTTGTATCCCCTGTACATGTACTCATTGGCAAACCGCTCCAGGTGTCCGTTAATGAACTTGCTTACCCTGGCCAAATAGCTCTTTCGGCACATCATCGTGCGGATGGCCAAGGTGTAGCCCCGATAAGTCTCCAGTCTCTCCCTCATAGGCACCACCCTCACTCCTGCCGAGTGTTTTCCGCACACGTCCAAGTTGGTGTCCTTGTGGCGGACCGCCTCCACCAGGAAAGGCACGATCTCCCCCGTCTCGTCGTTCTTCATCTGGATGACAATGGCCACGTGGGAATAGCGAGAGGGCGTGAACAGGCGAACCATGGCACTCGAAGTACCACATCCATTGAACAAGAGTAAATCGCCCGCACGGGCCAAGCAACATGCATCTTTCACGGATAGGTTGTAGCGGGTCTGGGGCACACGGTACATGGGAAAGAGAGAAAAGCGTTTGGTCTGTTTGGTGCGAGGGGGCGCAAAAAAGCAGAAAACCTCCTTTCTTCGGAACTCGTCGTCCTCGCTGTCCGATCCGAACAACACACAATCGTCCTCCTCACCCTCGATGGTGGGCCTGGCCATCATCGTGTACTTTCGAGTAGAGGCCATTTTTATTTTGTTGATCATCGCCCATAAATGGCGACCACACTAAATACTGCGCCAAGAGCAAATAGAAAATGGCAAGCACTGGGCAAGAAGCGGGCATTGGGGCCTCGTTCCGCTATCTCGCGGACCAGCACCTCAACAACCCGGGCAAAATCAACCGGTATGCGGTCAAGGACCATTTCACACGCACAACCCAGTCCCCCCAATGGGGGCAGATCGGCCAGCAACTGGCCAACATGCTCAATGACCCCCCACACCACGATGACCAGAAGCCCATCCGCGAACTGGTGGGCAAAATGGGCTTTGACCATGCAGTTCGTGCTCTCTCGTCCAACAGTGAGAAGGACTCCCACGAGATCCACCAAGAGTACGAGGCAATCGAGCGGGCCAGGCAGAAGGCCTTTGAACCAGTGGCTGCCCTGATCGACTCGAGCGAGTGGGCCCACGAGGACAAGGACACCTTTTACCAGGATGCTTATCGTGTGGCCGACATGATCCATGCGCTCCACGTGGACAAAAGCCGCCAGGACGAGGTGAGCGCGTTGGAGGCACACAAGATGTCTTCGATGGAGTTGCAGAACTACCAGTCCGCGGTGCCCATTGGCGAACCTGCTGAAATGGTTGGCGGTGTTTGGAAAACAATTACGAAAGGTGTGGATTGGGGAAAAAAGAAAGCTGGTCAAGCCAAGGAGAAAGTAACCAAACAATTTGGTGGAAAGGGGGCTGCCCAGCAACCACTCATCGTGTTGCACAATGACGGCACACTCACAAAAGATGTGTACCTGGAGAAAGGACAAATTCGCCAATTGGTCTTTTCTGCCGAGGGAAAGAGCGGCATGAGTGCAACAGCTGCCGATGAAAGCAGCAACGACTACGAGATGTTGGGCGGTGTGGAGGATGAGTTTGGCGTCCGCGCTTACTACTTTGATAGGAACGACATTTCTTCGTTCTTTCCCCGAAACATTCAGAAAATGATGCTGAAAGGAAACATTTCCTCCCTCAACCAAGGAGTGAACAAGAGTGGGTCAACTTCTCTCAATTTTCAGGCGACTGATTGGGCCTTCAGCTCCATGGGTTACTTTAAGGACTACCGTTCCGAGTACCCCCTGGGACAAGCGTGCATTTGGAGACTGGATGGCGCTGATGTGCCTGAACGAGATTCTTCGGCTGAAGAACAAAAGTCCATTCGAGTGTTGACTGGAAGCGCTCTCACCTGTTCTATCACCGTCAAGAACGAGTTTGAGCACGTGATCTACAACTTTTCAGCCGCCACAAGCAACTTCCGAGTGAACACAAGGATCGGAGACGAATGGTCTAAATCGCAAATGATCTATCGAACAAATGTCACCAACAAAACTTCGGCGCTCAACACACAAGAGAGTCGCATGAGAAAGGCGTGGAAGGGTGGGAATGTCCGCGTGTTCCAGTTCGACTTGGATAAGACCAAATCAGTCTCTGTCACTCCCCGGCTCCTCCTGTTTTGCGGATACAGAGCTGGTGTGCGCAGTCGTCAAAGTGCCAGGCGAACCATGGACATCATTCGCCCTACCTACGCCGTGTTGATGATCCCCACCATCACCAGAGTGAATCACAAAGTCGCTCGCATTCCAAGAAAATAAACTTTATTCTTCCCAGAGCTTTCCCAGCTTTTGATCCGCAAAGGCAGTGGACAGCACGCAAAAGTACCCGTACAGCATTTGGTGAATCTGATCCACTCCCTCCGCTCCGTTTATGATTCTCACGTTCTTTGATCGCTCCATCACGTCCTGGTAGGCTCGATACACTCTCCTCTGAAAAGCACTTTGTTCATATCTCTCCTTGCCAAAGTCTCCCCTTGCCTCTGCCACGTCCACGGGCACGTCCAGGTAGAATATTTGGTCGGGTTCGGGAAGACCCCTGTCACAAGCACAACACCATTCCAGGGAGAAGCCTCCCTTGGCCATGGTGTACGCAGCACCACTGTGCGCATAACGGTCCATGATCACGGTCACCCCCCTCAACAGTAGTTCCTTGATCTTCTGTGCGACCTCCCATCGATTGGCCGAGAAGAGCAAGTGGATGGCCCTGTCGTCCAAGTCGTCTTCTCCGTTTGTCGAGGAAAGGTAGCTATCGATAACCTTCCCCATTCGTGTGTTTCGGTCGGGAAAGCGAATCAACTCCACCTTGCACCCTCCCTCTGCCAATCGATCTCGCAGCAAAGCGCTTTGTGTGGTCTTTCCACTTCGATCCACTCCCTCGAACAGAACCAGCATTCCCCGATCGACAGCCATTTTTGTTACGTCACAATTTTTTTCCTCCGACCTGAATTTTTGGTACGTACTAATTTTTTCGACCGAGCACAAAATTTTGTGTTCAGGAAAGCAAAAAGAAAACCTTCACTTAGCGGTTACTACTTACTACTTACCCTACTTTTTTTACTTTTGCTTTTTTTTCTAGAAAAAATGCCCCACACGGACTATTCTACACGTACATACGAGCCCACCCCTTACCAGATGGAGCAAATGCGCGAGAAAATCGCCAAGAAGGCGAGCCGTATTGATATCGTGGCGAGAGGCTTCTTCATTGGCCTGCTCGAGGCTCATCCTAACCTGCCCAGCGAGGTCGTGCTCCAAGTGATCCAAGACTCCCTCAACTCTATTGGCAACGAGGTTCTCAGCTTCCACGAACCCACTCAGAACGAGATCTACGCGGGAGAGATTTACGACGGCGCGCCAGTGACCGAGGAGGAAGAGCCCCAGGAGCAACAAGCGCAAGACGAGGAGGAAGAGCCCCAGGAGCAACAAGCGCAAGACGAGGAGGAAGAGCCCCAGGAGCAACAAGTGCAGGAGGAAGAGGAGCCGACCGATACCAGAGAGGTCATTGTTATCTCCGACGACGAGGAGGAGGAGGTGGTGACTTCCGAGGAGGGCGACTTTGACGACCAGCCAGGCACTCCCGGAGCAGGCATGACCCTCGAAGGCCTGGAGACTTTCTTGGCGGGTCATGTTGGACACGGCGACTACTCCGAGCAGGAGGAGACCTACAGCCCGCCAGGCACGCCGGGAGGAGAAGGGTACTACGACAGCCCGCCAGGCACTCCGGGAGGAGAAGGGTACTACGACAGCCCGCCAAGCACGCCGGGAGGAGAAGGGTACCAAGAGAGTACTCATGGAAGCGCGGGGTACTCCACTCCACTCCCCGTTTTTTCCGAGGACGAGCAGGACCTCTCTTCTTCGGAAGACGAGCCGGGCCCCTCTCCCAGGGCAAGATGCTACCACAGCGATTCATACTTGAGTAACTTTTGGTAAGCCCTCTTACCCGTGCAGAGAGTGATTGCTAGTGAGCGCCTCTTTGTACAAATAAACTTCTTTTTTTTTCTTTCGAATTTTTTTCTCTTTTTTAATAAGGATACTCTCTTCGCAGGGGTTTCCGCTTCTCCTTGGCGTAGGATTGAATGCGCCAGGCTCTCAGGGTGAAATACAACATAATGGTGGCGAGAGCAACAAACAAGTAGAAAGATATGGAGGAGGACAACTGCACTCCCTCCAGCAATTTGTCATAGTGTTCTCTCACGCCAAACAGTCCCAAAACGTACTCAAATGGGCCCTCTCCCGTGGGCAGGGCCGAGGAGAATACGTGCTGGGCCTGGTCGCCGGTAAAGCTGCTCGCCGGGGGACTGTCCCCGCCCAAAATCTGGTCCAAGGTCGACTGTTCCATTTGCAAATTAATCTCTTTTCGTTTGGTGGGTTTGTTCGCTTTTAATGATTTCAGGCCCTGCTTGTGTGCGCATAGGTATCGGTCGCGTGGATCAACCTCTCTTCGTCCAGGATTGCCCGCTCGCTGAGAATCTTCTTCCTCCGTTTGGTCTGAGAGGGAGAGAGGAAGGTCCGCCGGATCTCGTCAAACACATAGTAGATGGTGACTGTGAAAGAGATGGGAATCAAGTTATAGTGGTCCCAACTGTCCTCGTTGGCCGACTTGGCCACCTGTTCCTTGGCAAGGTTGACCAACAAGAACAGGTAGTAGCTCTGTATGCTCTGCAGGATGTAATAGAAAGCGCGGAATGCGACCAGGCCCACTGGGGGCTTCTCTGCATCCAGTATATGGTTCTTGAGGAATATATTCACAACGATGGCCATGACGGCCAGTGCCAGGTACTCAATGGCCATTTCAAACACATCTGTGCTCGAGGTCCGCTGGTAGGCGTCCTGCTGAATGGCATAGATGATAGAGACCGAGAGCACGAAATTATTTACATTGTTTCGAAAGACTCCCCCCATGTCTTCGCTGTCCTTCTTCCATGTTTTGGTTTCGTCCAAGTACTCCCTCACGTGCTTTCGAATCTCCTCTCGTTCATCAGTGTCCATCACAGAAACCAGTCGTCTTCTTCGCTTTCAGTTGCAGTTACTTCCCCTCGAGTGCTTTTGTAATCGTGGAGAAAGTAACTATCATTGGTGTGGCCCACCCTCTTCAGTTCCCGTCGCGCCACCACCTCCCCATAGTGCTGTACAAGGTCCGAGTAGGTAATAGAGAGAAGATCGTATTCAAGGGAAGTCAACCGCAACTGCTCAAATTGGTCGCTTCCCACACCCAACCGTGCGAAAAAGTCCAGTCCGCAAGTGTCCTCCAGGAGATTCGAGATGGTTTGAGGAGAGAACCATCGGTCTCTGGTCATGAAGTTGGCGTTCAGCCCTTCTTCGATCATGCGATCAAGGTTGTTGTGGTAGTCCAGGCGTGCCACGTTTGCGAGGGAACGATTCTCGCGCACACACTTGTGCCAGAGCAGGTTTCGAAGGTCTTGAGGCTGGTAAAGGCCCGTTACGGGGATCGTGTAGTGTACATTCGACATATTTAACCTTTACCCCGATCGCCACCGGCTGTAATAAATATGCCATCGGTGAGAGATTACTTGTCCTCGTACAGGCAAGATGAGGGTCTCGCCAAGATGCACAGAGCCCTTCGCCAGGCCCCCGTGGACCGACTGATCGATCGCTCGATCGACGTGATCACCGAAGACGCTATCAGGCGAAACACCTTTCAAGGAGCGCAACCTCGCACCCTGTGTGAACGGGCCAGGGACGGGGAGTTTGACAAGGACAGTGACGATTCCCAATACGGCGATGCCCTCTTCAACCGGATTGTCGAATGCATGAGCGAGTTTGGAGAAGGGTCGAACAAGATCGAGCTCCGTGTGGATCAGAGAGTGATGTTCTCCCATTGCATGGGCGCTCTTCTCCCCCTGATCTATGGGGACAAGTTGGAGGCCAACCGAAAGCGCCTTCTCTCTTCCTTGGGACTGGACAAGATCAGTCAGGAAGTGATCATCTTGGCCTCCCGTCGAGTGGGCAAGACTTACTTTGTGGCCATGCAGCTCGCTGCGTTGCTCATCTGCGTGCCCGAGATCGAGATCGTCATCTTCTCCAAATCGCTCCGTCAGTCCGCCAAGGCCGCTCAACTGGTGGTCAAGTTTGTCAAGATGCATCCCCTTGGCAAGAGCATGTTTGTCCGCTCCAATCAAGAATTAGTCGAATTGCAAGGAGATGCACCTTGGAAGACTAAAAAACTCCACTCCTTTCCCGATCGTGTTGATGTATGTACTCTTTGCTTTTTTTTCCTCCTTTTTTTCTTTTTTGGTGGTCCCTTTTTTTTTCTTTTTTTTTCTTTTTTCGAACAAAAAATGAGTGGGGAAAGGTACGAGCCCACTTCGTATGCACACAAACTGTTTTGTCGACTGGAAGATGGTCGGTGTCACCCCTCTCTCGTTATGGAGGATGATGAGTGCCTATCTATTTCACTATCCAAGAAGCACCAGACTGAAAAGTGCCCGGGATTGATCGCGATCATCTTGAGCGAAATTCCTATAGCAAGGTTCTCCGAGGTCCGCTTGTCGTTTCACTCGACTGCCCACGAAAACACCGATGAATTTCGGTATAAATACACAAAGATGTTGATGAGCCATTTAAGGGCCCTATCCCACTACCAGACGAACTCTATACTGTGCGTGTCGGCTGATTTCAGACGGTTTTCCGTTCAAATCACCGATTGGGAGTCCAAGCAGACAAAAACAATTTACGTTTGCAAGGAAACTTGAGGTTTTTTTACACCTGAAATAAAAGTCAAAGGTTCGAGAAAAAAAAATCAACAAGGTTTTCCTTTCCGTTTTCCCTCCTCCTTTTGCAACAAAAAAAAATTATGGCTGAAGGACGAAGACGAGTAGTACCAAGGGCAGCAAGAAGTATGGTGATCAAGAAGTTGATCTTCGAACAAAGCGTCAAGGGTATTCGTATCTACAAGAACCGAATTCGATGCAGTCACTCTCGCTCAAGCTTTCGGGTTCTTCCCGACCCCGACAACAACACCCTTCGTATTTATGGGTGTATTCCCGACGAGACCGTGAGACTATCGTACACCGGACGGACCGTGGAGAAGTTTATAAGTGGTTCTCGGGTACGCTTCTCTCCCATCACCAAGACTCTCTCGGAAAACGACATCCCTCAATCTCGCTTCAGCTCTCCCACCCGCGTGTACCACTTGCCCGTGAGGTGGTCGATCGACCTGCACGAGATCATCATGAGGGACATGTGTTCTCTCCGAGAGATCTCCATTTGCGCGAGAAAGACAATCACGCAGGCGGGCACCGAACCCTCTTCCCTCCGCGAACCCCTACTCATCACCTTGCACGACAGTGCGCGCATTACCGCCAAGATCGATCGGTGCACCATCAAGGCGGTGCTCTACGATGAAAGCCTCATGCAGTGCGCCGAGAAGATCAATACGCCAGAACGGCAAAGTGGCCCCGCGCGAAGAGTGGCCTCCACCCTCTACGGTCTCACTGCAGTCCTTCGAGACAAAACCCGCTTATGCGGGATCTCGGTGACCGAGCACGCGCGCATTTCCGTGCTCTCGGTAAACGCACACTGCTCCATCAACGCTCTGGGTAACTGTACGGTCAACCAAATGGGACCCAACTGCGTGATCAAGCGATACGGAGCAAGGGTGTCCCCCAACTCGAGCTCGGAGAACATCCCGTCGCCCGTGATCGCTACCTACCGAGGTTTGCCGAGAGAAGAAGCGCTGGCCCTCCACCAGAGAATACAACAACGAATGAGGTCTCCCTTGTGGGCCGAACAGTCCGCAGAAAGAAGTAGCCAATTCGAGGAGCTGGTGTTACGGTCGGTCCTCCAGCGATCCATGGAAGAAACCTCCATGGGCCCCTCCGTTGACCATGGGGCCTCCTTTTCGTTGAGCGAGGAACAAAAACAGCAATTTCGGACGAAACACTTTGAGTTGGCGGGAACCTCCACCGATGTACATATTCAAAAGGAAGGGGCCCGATTGAAGCCCCATTCATGCTTGATTTGCATGGACAAACCGCCATCCGTCGTGGTGGTCCCCTGCGGACACTTTGTTTTCTGTGGAGAGTGTGCCGACACCTCCCAATTCCACGTGGACAAATGCCCTCTCTGCAAGAGGGGGATTTCCAGTGCAGTCCACACCAGGCTATCCGATCTCGTTGAAGCCTGAAAAAAACTAAAAAAAAATAAATTTATTCAACTTGAGAGGCGATGTACTCGGCAATGTGCGAGTGGCCCAGGTCATCCGCGTGCTCCACCATGTTGAGAACTTCATGGTGGTCCATGTGGTCAAAGAGGTCGGGAAAGTGCTTGTGCACCATCTCCACGCCCGCCAACGAGCCCTGTTCGGTGGAAAGAGCTATCATACTCATCCCCACTCTCATCTTGAGGGTCTTTGTCAACACATCCTTCATCTTTCCCAGTTCTTGCAGATCGTACCGTTCCTTCCCGGTAAGCTTTCGTCCTCTTTGGTTACCGGCTGCATAAACAATGGAGTCCGGGACATCTTCGCCCATGGCCTGCTCGCTTGTGATCTCACTCATTCTCTCCTCGATCATCTTCATTGGTGTTTTCCCGTCTCCATTGACGGTCTCCAGGAGCTCCATGGGCACTTTGTCCAGCAACCACACAAAGTTTTTCAGTTCCACTTGGTCAATGGCCACATGGAGCACAGTATGGTTCTTCTTACCAAAGCGCAATTCACTCAATCGTTTGCGAGAGAGTAATCCCCCTTCGTGCCACCTTTCCAAACACTTCTTTCCATCCCAACTGGAAAGAGCCTTATAAACTCCCTTCGCATTTGGCTGGTCCAAGTTACTACTCATTTATTTTGTTTTCTTGTGGGTCAATAGGAAACACTGATGGTGGTTCCCTTGGCCACTGGACTCTTAATACGGAGTCTCCAGTATCTTCGATATTGTCCATTGACTGGCAGTCGGGAGAAATGAGGTTTTCGCGAGGGGCGGGCACCTAACCCCGGATGAGTGGCCACAAAGCAACTGTTGGGCTGCGAGGACCTTCGCACATGGCGCAAATAGTTTCCATAGTGTTTGGTAGAGATCTGCAAAAACACTCGATAGCGCCGATCATCGCTATCGCCCACATAGCACTGCCACACGTAGGGCTCGTTGGGCACGCCATTCAACTGGTACACGCTTGGCTCCTGTTCACTCCTCTTGGGCCGGGCATACAGCCACTCCAGGCCAGCCAATATACCAAGGTCCGTGCCCGCAGGAAGGTCCCGACTGGCCACCAGATAGGTCTCTTGGTTGTCTCGAGAAGGGCGCAAGTGCACCAAGTCGGCCGCTCTCACGCTGCTCTGCAGGAACTCTTTCGAAAGGATCTGGTGCACGTGGGTGCAAGGCAGTGCAATGCTGGCCTTGTACTCGGTGACCGAGTGGTCGATGGCCTTCACCCCCCGAAAAGCGATCTTCTTATGCCGACGGAGGGTGCTCTGCTTGAGCCCAGAAGAGGTCAGACAACCCTCATCGTAGGTAACGTTGGCCGTGATGGGCGTGTAAAACTGCCTAAGAGAGGGGAGGGGCTTGTGGCGAAGGCGAAAGTAGGCTCGAATGGCAAAGTACATAGCCCGGTTCAGGGTAGGCATCACGCACACCGGAAGGATGTGGTTGTTGCTCCAGTAGTACTCTCGGATCTCCTTGCTCACCCGTTTGGAGAACACTCGGGTCGTCAGACCGTTCACTGCCAGGTAAAACCGCTTCATGTCAAAGAGAGGGGCCTTCACAGCGTAATAGATCAGGGCCACGTAATGGTCCAAGCGGTTGTCCTTGTGGTACCTGGACTTTTTGGCATCGGAGGCCTTGGCCGCCACCAACATCCACAGGTGCTTCTGGTCCTCTTCGCTCTCGTAGCGTACATCACACCGATTCAACAGGTACTTTTGCACTTGTTCCGTTGAGAGAGTACTGAGATATTGCTTGCCCACCAAGGAGTGAAAGGCCGCCATGCGATCGGAATACTTGCGCTCGTTCGAGGAGTAGGAGGGCTCGTGCTCAGACATTACCCAGAGCACTCGATCGAGCACTTCCCTGGTCACGGGAGAGAACCATTGATGTTTCTTCACAATGTGCAGCACATACGCCACCCAGAGCAACTGGAGCTCGCAAACGGTGTGCACTGAACTAACAGAGCCTCCGTACTCTCCCCTTTGCACACTTCCTTCTCCATAGTAGGTTCGGAAGTAACGGGGGTGGGTTCCCTTGGAGAATACCTGGTAAAAGAGACGATAGAAGCGCATGGTCGTCTCTTGTTTGTGGTCGCTTCGAAAGTCCGAGTAGGCCGCGCTCATTCGTGCCGAATTCAAGTCGTTCCACAAGATACTTCCACCATTGGGCTGGTAGATCACCGAGAGAGGAGGGGCGTTTTCGGTCCACACATCGGGCAAACAGTGAACAAGAGGCACACGCTCGCCATCAGCGGGGAGTTTCTCGTCCACCGCAATGTCTGCAGTCGTCAGGCACGAGAAGGGCATGTTCTTGGAGCTCATACAGATGCTGGGCACCGTGTTCGAGTCGCACAAAGCGTTCTTGGGGGTCTTGAATGCGACCGTCGTAAACCCTCTCTGCTGCAAGTTCAGCTCCAGGTGGTCCTTCACGTTGCCCGTATAGCCCAGATAGTAGAGGCTCGCCAAGAGCGCCCGCTCACTCATCTCCATCTCCTCCACCCACTTGTAACCCGCGTGCAGTTGGTCCAACACATACTCAGGCCTGTCCATACACTGGTTGCGAGAGTGCCGTTTGCTCACCTTGGGGTAGTGACGGTCGATGATCTCGTCCACCTTCCGGTCGAACCGTTCGGAGGACCGTTCAGGGTCGAGAAGAGCCAGCTCCTGCATGATGTACTGGTTGCAGAGCAGACGGACCACCTGGTCCATGGCGCCATTGCACCCAACCACCCTCTGCGGGGGAGGCAGGCGCTTGTCCGGGTGCGAGTTCATCCTGTCCCTCATCAGGCACGCCATCACCAGGTAGGCAAACTCGTTGATGTGGGTGATGTGCAGGCTCCGGTCGCCAATGTGCACCGAGGCATAACCCACCATCTCTCCGGCCACACGTTCCACCCCCTCGTAAGAGGTAGGCACGTACTGTATGCGCTGAGGGAACTCTTGACAAACCCCCTTTCCCGTGAAACGCAGTCTCCTTCGAGTGTTCTGCACCACCGACAACCACTCGGGCACCATGGTCACCCCCGTTTTATGGCACACAAAGGAAGGAAGGGCCACCCTCTCGACCATCAACTTCTCCACCTCCTTCATCTGCTGAAAGTAAATCATATCCCGTGCGCAGATCTCCCTCCGCCTCTCTTCGTTCTTCGCTTCCTCCATGAACGAGATCAAGGCATCTCCCCAGTCTTCTTCTTCGCTACTCTCCCCCTCTTCGTCATCATCTTCCATAGTGGTGGAAGAGGAAGAGGAAGAGAAAGAGGAACTGGCGACTGGAGGTTCGGTTCCGTTCACATACACCGGACTATCCCATTCAATATTCGCTTCGTCTTCGGAGGAACCCCACAACGGATCGTTCGGCAAACCCTCGTCATCACTCGAAGAAGTTTCGCTCATTTTGCAACTAACTACTCCCTTCTGCTTTTCTCCTCGAAAAACTTTTTTTTTTCTTTTCAAGCGAAAACCCTCTCTCGACCAACGAAAAATTGTGACGTCACAATTTTTCTTCACTCCAGAAAGTTTTTGCTCGAAAAGAAAAAAAAAAAGTTTTTCGAGGAGAAAAGAAAAAAAATGGATAACGGGTCGTTGCTGAAAGCTTGTCGAATAGGAGATGTGGAACGTGCGGCATTGATGATCAGCGGGGGAGCCGATGTCAACCAAACGAACGACGATGGTTGCACCCCACTCTTCATTGCATCATGGTATGGCCGCACAAAAGTGGTGGAAAAGCTACTGGAGGCCGGGGCCGATGTCAACCAAGCGACCAACGGTGATTGGACCCCACTGTACACTGCATCATATCACGGCTACCCAGATGTGGTGGAAAAGCTGCTGGAGGCCGGGGCCGATGTCAACCAAGCGACCAACAATGGTAAGACCCCACTCATCATTGCATCATGGAAAGGCCACACAGAAGTGGTAGAGAAGCTGCTGGAGGCCGGTGCCGATGTCAACCAAGCGAACAACAGTTGTTGGACCCCA
>Ga0180433_10002228_pt1 | contig 30304 bp, 32 predicted proteins | sample SS_ome_8_FD_132980 | JGI IMG/M metagenome (GOLD analysis project Ga0180433, IMG submission 132980) | Hypersaline lake sediment archaeal communities from the Salton Sea, California, USA - SS_1_D_1 metaG | ecosystem: Environmental > Aquatic > Non-marine Saline and Alkaline > Hypersaline >... | reverse complement strand
TCGGCAATTTCATTTCGAATTACCCTTTGTCAATCAGACAAAGGGGGGAGCATATTTGGAAATTCATTGGGATCTTCTGCCCCGCTGGCGCCTGCATTCTCCTGATATCTTTGAGGTTTGGAAGCGGAGACAAACTTTCGGTGAAAATAAGGTGTTTTATTCTCTGGGAATCGAAGATATGATTATTTATCTTTGTGGCCACCTGGATTTGCATGCTTATATGAACCGTTATCGCTATCGTTCGGCCAAAATAGAAGATTATATCTTGACTCCTTCAAGCGGCAATAGACTTATCTGGTTTTCTGATATTTTGGAAACAATTATATTTTTTGGAGAAAGGATTGACTGGGTAAAACTTAGAAAAAGGGCAAAACACTGGGGGGTAGAGACGGCTGTTTCTGTCAATCTATCGATTCTTAAACAATTGTTTCCGTTTGAGGGGATTTTGGAAACAATCGACTTTTCTTTAATCCCTCGTCAAGGAAGGGTTAAGAAAACCGTCATTTTACTTGCGGAAAAAAATATTTTTTTCTCAAAGAAAAAAAGAAGCTGGGAGAAAACACTGGGGTTTCGAGGCTCTCTTTCCTGGACAGATTTAATCGAATATATGTTTCCGGGGGGAAATGTATTAAAAGCCAGATATAGAGACAAATCAGGTAAGATGCCTTTATTTTACCAGATTACCTATCGATTGAAATGCCTTTTTGAAGGATTGAAAGGTATGTATATGGCTATTTTAAAATAAGCTAATTTTTAGAGGAATCCGGGCTCATTCTCGCCGGATCCGAGAGTCAAGCCTAATTCTTCTTCCAGTTCTTCGGCTTCGTAGGTTTTTATCTCCGGCCTCTTATAAACTGTTTTTTTCTCTTTATCCTTGGACATGATTTACCTCTTGATAAGTTAGTAAACCTTTCTTTTTCAGTTTAGTTATTATTTGGTGGACATCTAATTCAACCGCTGTTTTAAGAGGCAGGCTAAAGGTCTTTTTAATGTTTTTCGCTATTTCGCCAACCTGGTGCCGACCGTTAGCCATTTTCCAGATAAAAGCGGCTGTTTCATTTAAAACGTGAAGGCGCTCTGTTTTCGGGTCATAAAGCAACAGTTCCTGCCCAACTTTCGAACTTATAACATCCTTCCTTATAAGTGGACATTTTATCATCATTTTAGGCTTTAACTTTTTCTCCCAACTGTCCATTATAATAGATTTCTTTATATCATTTTTATCACGAATTATTTTTTTTGTCAAGAGAAACTATTTTTGCTCAAACTTTTTGCTGGGGAGTGGTTAATTTCCCTTTTTCTTGCTTCTAAAAAGGTTATAGTAGCCCGATAATTTTCCCCGGAAACTCAAAGGTTTATTCATATCGGAATTGGTTACTTTGATTCTTTTCAATTCATAGATATCCCTATTTAATTCTGCCATCCCCCGGTTAGTGGTGCAGGCCCCTTTATATCCGGCCTTTTTTACCATCTCTTTAATCTCCGCTGTAAAGCCTCCGGTGGGGTAGGAGAAGTAATTAACTGGCCGCTCTATCTTATTTTCAATCTCTCCTTTACATCCGGCTATTTCCTCCCAGAGTAGGCCTTCATCTTTTATGGCGGGAAGATAGACCTGATGTTTGGTATGACCGCCAAAAGATATTTTATTTTTTGCCATTTCCTTAATTTCTTCCCAGCTCATATAATTTTTTTCGTTGCTGATGGAGTATGAAACAATAAATATGGTTGCCGGAAAGCCGTGTTTTTTTAAGGTCGGATAGGCCACGGTAAAATTATCTTGATAGCCGTCATCTATGGTAATAACCAAAGTTTTCTTTCTGAATTTTCTTTCATTTTTTATTCCTTTTACCAACTCATCAAGAGAGATTACTTGATAATTTTTCTCTTTAAGATAGGCCATCTGCCGTCTGAAATTCTCCGGGGTGACGAAAAGGGAGCTTTCTTTATAGCCAAAACGGTGGTACATAAGGATGGGGACGACATAACGGGGGGAGAGCCAGAGAAAATAGACCGCTCCGCTAATGATTGATAGAATGATTATCGCCCCTAAAAATCTTTTAAAAGATTTCATTGCTAACAACCTCCTTCAAAAATCGCTATATTCTACCACAATAGTCTTTTTCTTGCCACAAAAAATATAAAAACCATTTGACAAGTTTGTTCCTCTGTGGTACAATCCCTTTTAAGATTGTGATTTCCTTCACAAACTAACACAAAACAACTTAGCGATTTATGTATTTTCTTTCATCCGTCAATTTAATTAAATTCCTGGATTTTTTAAAAGCCCAATATGGAGTTTATCTCCCTGTTAAAAAAGGGGAGGAACTCCTTTACAAAAGGTACACTGAATTTAGTAATGATATTGTAATCGGCGAAGTCCGTTCCTTTGAGCCCTTAAAGTCTTTTTTTTCCCGGGCTCGTGAAATTGTCGCCGAAGGATTTAAGGATTCTACCGGTTCTTCTATGCCGACAGGAGGCAAGCCTCTGGCCATTGTTGGCGTCAAGGCCTGTGACTTGAAAAGCTTCAAGATTCAGGATTATGTATTTCAAAACCATGATTATCAGGATCCTTTTTATATCAAAAACCGCCGGGACAACCTGATTATCTCCAGCGACTGCACCTCTGCCTTAGAAACCTGCTTTTGTTTAGCCCTTGGCCTTAAACCCTATCCCCGGGAAGATTTTGATATTAACCTTTCTCCGCTTACTGGCGGTTTCATTATCGAGGTAGGCTCTCAAAAAGGCCAGGCCCTGATTGATAAAAATGCCTCTCTTTTTACCGAAGCCAAAAAAAACTTTCTTCTTGAAAGAGATGACCAGCGTCAAAGGGTCATTATGAAGGTAGAAAAGAACATTAAAGATAATAATATTCCTTATCAGGATTTTTTTAAAGGTGTAATTGAGAAAAACTATGAATCTGATATTTGGGCCGATGAAGCTCAAACCTGTGTTGAATGCGGTGCCTGCAATACAATCTGTCCCACCTGCCATTGTTTTCTTCTTTATGACCAGAAGGATGAGGAGAAGATGGTCCGTCTTCGCCTCTGGGATTCCTGTTTGATAAAGGATTTTGCCCGGGTGGCCGGAGGAGCCAATCCCCGGGAAAAGCTTTGGATGAGATTAAGAAACAGATTCGAGAAGAAATTTGATTTTTTTCCCAAAGTTGCCGAAGTTTACGCCTGCACCGGCTGCGGCCGTTGCATCTCGGCCTGTCCGGGCAAGATAGATATCAGAAAGGTACTTAAAAGATTGGTAAGCGATGGATAATAAAATTGATAATCCATATCAGCCTATTGAGGCTCGGGTAATCGAGGTTATCCCGGAGACACCGACGATAAAGACTATCCGCTTTAAATCTAAAGTGCCTATTGGTTTTGCTACCGGCCAGTTTATCGCCCTGACCGTTCCCGGCGTAGGTGAAGCCCCTTTTACCCCCTCATCAAGGCCTTCCAGCCAAGAGACCATGGCGGTTACGGTGATGAAGGTCGGTAAGGTAACCGAGAAAATTCATCAGCTTAAAGAAGGCGATATTATCGGTGTTCGGGGCCCATTGGGGCAGGGTTATCCCATTGACGAATTTAAAGGCAAGGAGATTCTGGTGGTTGGCGGCGGCTGCGGTTTTGCTCCTTTAAGAAGTCTGATGTATGAGCTTTTCGAACGGAGCGGCGAATTTAAAAAAATATTTTTTCGCGGCGGTTGCAAAACCCCTCAGGAACTGGTCTATCACCGCGAGATTGATGAATGGCGAGACAAGACAGATTTGGATTTAAGGCTTACCGTTGACCAGGCCGATAGCCATTGGCAGGGTAATGTCGGGGTAGTGACCACTATCCTGGAAGGTATCGATATGGATTTTGCCCGGGCGATAGCCATTGTTTGCGGGCCGCCTATAATGATGAAATTTGCCACCCGGAAACTCTTGGAGCTGGGCTTTGGAGACGAGAATATTTATCTTTCTATGGAAAAGAATATGTCCTGCGGCATTGGAAAATGCGGCCATTGCCGGATTGGCACCTATTATGCCTGTAAAGACGGCCCGGTTTTTACCTACGATAAAATAAAAGGTTTTCCCAATATATGGGACTGAGCAGCTTAAAATTTAAAACTTAAAGCTAAAAACCTTAATAAGAATTTAAAACTTTTGAATTTTACGCTATGGATAAAATAAAAACGACTGCCGAAGAGATTCATCAGGGTGAATTGAACCTGAAGCCTGAAAAAAGCGAAAAAGAGAGGCTTTTTATCAATCTTGATATCTGCCATTCTGCCGAATGTAAAAAGTGTGTCGTAAAATGCAGCTATTTTTATCATCCCGATAATACCGGTATTTTTTCAATTGCCGAGCTGGCCGGTTACGCCCTGGTATGCCGCCGCTGTGAAGAGCCTCATTGTGTCAATGCCTGTCCGGTAGATGCCCTGGAGCAGCAAAAAGAAAAAGACAACCTTCTCATCCGCCATAATATGCGTTGCATTAGCTGTCGGTCCTGCTCGCACGCCTGTCCTTATGGGACAATCTATCCGGAAAATGTCCCTTTATTAATTCATAATTGTGATTTTTGTTTTGACCGGAGGGAAAACAAAGATGAGCCTTTATGTATCCAGACCTGTCCTTATCAGGCTTTAAGTTTAAAAAGAGGGGATATGGAATTAAATGAAAACACCTTTTTAGTCGGAGAGAATCTTATCGTTCATTCCACTCGTTGGGATAGAGAAAAGGCATGATTTATATATTCTACCTTTTTGTTTATGGTTTTCTGTTAACGGCCGCAATAGGTCTTTTTGCCAGCTGGTTTGACCGCAAGGTAACCGCCCGGGTGCAGTACCGCGTCGGCCCGCCTCTCTTCCAGCCTTTATTCGACATCATAAAACTTTTAGGCAAAGAGACACTTGTTCCTTCCGGGTCATCAAAAATAACTTTTCTTATCGCTCCGGTTATCGGCCTGGCCAGTTTGATTTTTGTCTCCACCCTTTTATGGCTTAATGCCCTTAATCCGGCCCGGACCTTTTTAGGCGATTTAATTGTCGTTTTATATTTACTGACTATCCCTTCAATCAGCATTATTATCGGCGGCTTTGCTTCAAAGAATCCTTTAGCCAGCCTCGGCTCATCCCGCGAGATGAAGCTTATTTTGAGTTACGAACTGCCCTTTGTTTTAGCCTTACTGGTTCCGGTAATAAAGTCTAATTCTATCCGGCTGGGTGAGATTTTAAATTTTCAAGCCCAAAACGGGGTAGTGGCTGGCAGCTTATCCGGATTCCTGGCTCTGGCGGTGGGTATCATTTGCATGCAGGCAAAGTTAGCCCTGGTGCCTTTTGATATTCCCGAGGCCGAGACAGAAATTACCAGCGGCCCTTTGATTGAATATTCCGGCAGTGCCCTGGCTTTATACCGGCTGATGAAAAACATGCTTTTATTTACCCTGCCATTTTTTTTAATTATTATTTTTATGGGCGGGATAAGGTTTGTCGGCATTCATCTTTTATATGCATTCTTAAAATACATCGGATTAGTAGCTTTGGTTACCGTCATAAGAAATACCAACCCGCGTCTTAGGATTGACCAGGCGGTCAGATTTTTCTGGGGGCCGATGACTATTATAGCGGCAGTCGCCGTAACCCTGGCTTTACTGGGTAAATAATGAGTATGAAATTAAAAGCACTTTTAAAATCACCCTGGGTTTTTCATTTATCGACCGGCAGCTGCAACAACTGCGATATAGAGGTTTTGGATTGTCTTACCCCCAGATTCGATATTGAAAGGTTCGGTATGCTTCTTGCCGGGAGCATAAAACATGCCGATGTGCTTTTGATTACCGGCTCCTGTAACCGCCAGTCGGTAATACGACTGAAAAGATTATATGAACAGATTCCCAGGCCCTGTTTAGTAGTGGCCATTGGTGAATGTTCTTTATCAAGAGGGATGTTTATTCATAGCTACAATTGCCCCCAGCCTTTAGATAAGATTATTCCGGTAGATGTTTACATTCCCGGTTGTCCGCCCAAGCCGGAGGCGATTATTGCCGGGGTAGTAAAGCTTATTGAAAAAGTAAAGAGAGATAAGGGAAAAAAATGACCGGAGAAGAGATTTTAAAGGACATAAAAGAAAGATTCAAGGATGATATAATTGATTTTTTTGATAAAACCCCCAGGAGGGTCTATATAGAGATTAAGCCGGAATCGATTGTCAAGGTAGCCGGCTACATCTTTAAGAAGCTCGGTGCCAGATTTAATATTACCACCGGACTGGATACCAGGCACCACATGGAATTATTGTATCACTTTACTTTTGAAGATATAAATTTAATCATTTCTCTTCGGGTGAAATTAAAGAAAGACAAACTGGAGATTAATTCTCTTACCTCACTTTTTGCCGGTGCCAACTGGATAGAGAGGGAGATTTACGAGATGTTAGGCATAAATTTTAAAGGACACCCCGATTTAAGGAGGCTTCTTTTATCGGATGACTGGCCGGAAGGTGTTTATCCTTTAAGATGCGATTATAAAGAGTGGGATAAGAAGGCTATCAGAGATAGAGGCGTTTAATGGCACGAACCATTGTTCCCATAGGTCCGTATCATCCCCTGCAGGAAGAGCCGGAATTCTTCAGCCTGACGGTTGAAGGGGAAAAGGTAGTCGATATCGATGTCCGGGTGGGTTACAATCACCGGGGGATAGAGAAGCTTTCAGAGAGAAAGACTTTTGACCAATCTACCTTTGTTATCGAAAGGATTTGCGGGATTTGTTCCACCAGCCATCCCTTTGCTTATACCCGGGCGGTCGAGGATATTATTCCTTTAGAGGTTCCGGAAAGGGCTAAGTATATAAGGACGATAATTGCCGAAGGTGAGCGGATACACTCCCATCTTTTGTGGGCCGGATTAGCCGGTCATTTTCTGGGATATAACACCGTCTATATGTGGGTTTGGAAACTAAGGGAAGAGATTCTGGATGTCATGGAGATTTTATCCGGCAACCGGAATAACTACGCCATGTTTAAGCCCGGAGGGGTTCGCAGAGACATAAAAAAGGAAGATATTCCCCCGGTAATGAAGAAGCTCGATTCGATTATTCCGAACCTGGAGATGTTAAAGAAGGCCATTCGTGATGACCCGGTTCTTCATGCCCGGACTAAAGGAATAGGCATTCTTACCAAAGAAGATGCTATAAACTACTGCGCTCTGGGTCCGACCTCCCGGGCATCCGGTGTTGCCAGAGACGTGAGGAAAGATGCCCCTTATGGCGCCTACGATAAAGTGGACTGGCAAATGATTGTTGCCCGTAACGGCGATGTTTTCGACAAACTGATGGTCAGGATTAATGAAGTCTTGGAATCGATAAAGATAATGAAGCAGTGCCTGCTGAATCTGCCCAAGGGTGAAATAGATGCCAATATCAAAAATATTCCGCCCGGTGAAGGTATTGGCTGTGCCGAGGCTCCCCGGGGCGAGGTTTTTCATTATGTCAGAAGCGACGGAACCAACCGGCCGGTCCGCCATAAGGTCAGGGCCCCGACTTTTATGAATCTGCCTACTTTCAAGGCAACGGTTATTGGCGAGACCATTTCTGATGCCACCATTATTTTAGCTTCTATTGATCCCTGTTATTGCTGCACGGAAAGAATGGCCGTGCGCAATGTAAAGGGAAAAAAGCTTTATAACGGAGAAGAGCTGATTGAACTTTCAAAGGCAAAAACCCAAAAAATAAAAGATAGAATGGGGATTAAATGAATCTCATCCCGGAGTTTTTTAGATTTGACAGCCTTTCTATTTTTGTCGGGATATTCATTGCCTTTTTCACGGTATTAATTATCTTTTATTCTATTGGTTTCAGCCCTCTTCGGAAATCAGGAAATGGCCGCTCAGGGAAAAGGCTTTTCAGGTATTATTGCTATATCGTTTTGACTTTTTTGGTTTCACTCGGGGCTGTTTTTTCTAATGACCTTCTTTTATTTATCGTTTTTTGGGGATTCTTAGGCTTTCTTCTATATCTTTTAATCGGTTTTGGAGAAAAAGAAAACACCCCGGCGACGGCCAAAAAAGCCTTTATCATTATTGGCGGCACCGACGCCCTGATGCTTTTAGGTTTAGCTTTAATCTGGCGTCTTACCGGTTCGTTTCAAATGGATAAGATAGATATTGCCCTTAATAGCCGGGCGGCTGTTTGGGCTTATCTCTGTCTGGCCGCCGGAGCTTTTGCCAAAGCCGGGGCAATACCTTTTCACACCTGGGTTCCGGATACAGCCGAAGATGCCCCGGCGCCGGTAGCCGCTTTTTTACCGGCCTCTTTAGATAAACTTCTGGGCATATATTTTCTTTTCCGGATTTCTATCGATATATTTCAGCTGGATACGGCTATGAACACCTTTCTTATGATGATCGGCAGCTTTACTATTATTGCCGCGGTAATGATGGCTCTTATCCAGCATGATTTTAAAAGACTATTGGGCTATCATGCCGTCAGTCAAGTAGGGTATATGGTTTTAGGTATCGGGACGGGAAATCCTCTCGGTATTGCCGGGGGGTTATTTCACATGCTTAACCACGCAATTTATAAATCCTGCCTTTTTCTTGGCAGCGGCGCCGTTGAAAAGGATGCCGGAACGACCGATTTAGATAAACTGGGGGGCCTCGCCAAAATTATGCCCCTTACTTTTATTACCTTTGTTATCGCTTCTTTAGCCATATCCGGTGTTCCGCCTTTGAATGGTTTTGCCTCGAAGTGGATGGTTTATCAAGGAATAATCGAAACGGCCAAAAATGGAGGGTATCTATGGATAATCTGGCTGGCGGCGGCCATGTTTGGCAGCGCTTTGACCTTGGCCAGTTTTATGAAACTGATTCATTCCGTATTTCTCGGTCAGCCTTCTAACCAACCGCCAGCCGATAGTTACCAGCGGCGAGGGACCAGTTTAGCCATCTTATTTCCCATGCTTATTCTCTCTGCCCTCTGCCTCATATTCGGTATTTTTCCCTACCGGATACCCCTTAAAATGTTTATCTTTCCGAGCCTGGGAGAAAAAGTTGCCTTTAGCGGTATATGGCCGGCCAGCCTGGCGACGATTCTCTTGATTTTAGGAATTGCCATTGGTCTCATAATCTATCTCCTTGGCAGCCTCAGCAAGATGAGGGAAACCAAGCCTTTTCTGGGCGGGGAAGTTTTGGAAGAGCATCCGGATATGAGGGTTTCCGGAACAGAATTTTATAATACCATAAAGGATTTAGGTTTTTTAAGAACGATTTATAGGCTCGCCGAAATAAAGTTTTTTGACCTTTATGATTTAGGCAGTAAATTCACTTTTGGTTTTAACCGGCTTTTACGTTATTTTCATAACGGGATTCTTTCCACCTATTTATCCTGGTGTCTTTTGGGCATGCTCATTCTTTTTTACGTCTTTTTGAGGTAGCTATGATTGAACTTTATATTTTGTTAATCTTTATGATTATCGGGGCCATCGTTGCTATTGAATTGAAAGACCTGCTTTCTTCGGTAATTGCCGTCGGTGCCGTTGGTTTAGGTCTTTCCATAGTTTTTTTAATTCTTAAGGCCCCTGATGTTGCCATTACCCAGTTAGTGGTTGAAATATTATGTTTGATTATTTTAATCAGGGCAACTTTAAAGAGGGATTTGCCCTTTTCAACCACGGGCCGCTGGTTTTTAAACACGGCGATTACCATCGCTTTTATTTCTGCTTTCTTATGGATGGCGGTTCAAGCCTTGAAGGATTTGCCGGAGTTCGGTTATCCGATAATGAAGGTGGCCGGCACCTATTTAAAAAAAGGATTAGCTGAAACCGGGGCCGCCAATTTGGTATCCGCGGTGATACTTGATTTCAGGGCCTATGATACCCTGGGTGAGGCGACGGTATTATTTACCGCCGTAATCGGCGTTCTCACTGTTGTCCGGCGGGTAGGCAGAAAAAAGCCGGATGGAATTATTGAGGAGAATAATGAGTAAAGAAGGCGAAAAGGGAATGTCTCTCATTGTCAAAACAATCACCCGCCTGACCGTGGGCTTGATACTTCTTTATGGAATTTATCTGGTTTTGCACGGCCATGTATCACCGGGGGGCGGTTTTGCCGGCGGGGTTATTATTGCTCTTTCCTTTATCCATCTGATGCTTGCTTATGGCAAAGAAGCCGCTTTTAAGAAACTCTCGCAATCCGCCGCCTCGTTTTTCGAAAGTTTTGGGGCGATATTATTTCTAACTATTGCCCTTTTGGGGCTTATCGCCGGGTATTTCTTTTCGAACTTCCTGCCTAAAGGCGAGCCTTTTAGATTATTCAGCGCCGGTATTATTCCGCTTTGCAATATTGCCGTAAGTTTTAAAGTTGGTGCCGGGCTATTTGCCATATTTGTCGCCCTGGTCTTATTGAAATTGGATTCGGAGAAAAAGGAATGATGGTATATCTGCTTTGTCTGGTGCTTTTTTGCTGCGGTCTTTACTGTATCTTAAGAAAGCGCAATATCATTAAAATTATTGTCGGGGTGATTATTTCCGAATATGCCGTTAACCTTTTTTTTATTTTAACCGCTTACCGGATTAAAGGCCGCTCGCCGATATTTTCAACCGGAGGGGATATTTCCAACATGGTTGACCCCTTGCCGCAGGCTTTAGTCCTGACGGCCATTGTCATTGGTCTGGCCACCACTGCCTTACTGGTTGCCCTGGCCATGAGAATATATGAGAAATACGGCACCTTTGATATTACCAAAATCAGGGAATTGAGAGGATAGGATTATTAGTATAATTCCGTTTTTCATTATTATACCGCTGGCTGGAGCCTTCCTGGTTTCAATCATCGGTAGGAAGATAAAATGGTTTCCGGATGCCTTGGGAAATTTCACTACCCTGGCCTTATTTTGTTTTTCTATGCTGGCCGTTCGGGCAGTCAATAGCCAGGGAACTTTGGTTTATAGCCTGGGGGGCTGGAGGCCGCCGGCAGGGATTACCATGGTTCTGGATGGTTTAACTGCCTTTATGCTGGCAACCGTAAATTTAGTTGCTTTTCTTATTGCTGTCTATGCCGTTGATTATATGGAGAAGTTTACCTCAAAATGGAAATTTTACAGCCTGTATCTTTTGATGCTCGCCGGAATGAACGGAGTGTTGATAAGCGGCGATATCTTTAATCTTTTTGTCTTTTTAGAGATTGCCTCAGTAGCCAGCTATGCCTTAGTTGCCTTTGGCACCGAACGGCACGAGCTTGAAGCCGCTTTTAAATATGCGGTTATGGGCACCGTCGGTTCGCTTTTTATCCTTATTGGGATTGTATTTTTGTACAGTTTTTCTTCAACCTTGAATATGGCCGATATGGCTAATTTTTTTGGAGAGAAGGGTCCGGGAAACGTTACTATTATGGTCAGCGTTTTATTTATTATGGGTTTTGGCCTTAAGGCCGCCCTTGTTCCTTTCCATGCCTGGCTGCCTGATGCTCATCCCTCGCCACCGGCTCCGATTTCTGCCATACTTTCCGGGATATTAATAAAATCCCTTGGTGTTTATACCTTAGTGCGGATATTTTATAATGTCATCGGCGTAACTCCAAAGCTATCATCGGTATTGATGTTTTTAGGGGCTCTTTCCATGGTTATCGGGGTATTTCTGGCTATCGGCCAATGGGATTTCAAAAGGCTTCTGGCATATCACTCAATCAGCCAGATTGGTTATGTGGTTTTAGGTATTGGTTTGGGCACACCACTAGGTATTCTCGGGGGGCTCTTTCATCTTTTTAACCATTCCGTATTTAAATCGCTTCTATTTTTGAATTCCGGGGCGGTAGAATATGCCACCGGCACCCGTGATTTACGAAAGACGGGCGGCTTATTTCAGAAGATGCCCTTAACCGGCAGCGCCAATCTCATTGCTTCTATGTCTATTGCCGGTATTCCTCCTTTTAATGGTTTCTGGAGCAAGTTGATTATTATAATCGCTGCCGTCCAGGCTGGCCGTTATGGATACGCCGGCTGGGCGGTTTTAGCCAGTATATTGACTCTGGCTTCGTTTACCAAGGTAATGAAGTATGTATATTACGGTAAATTGGAAGAGAAATGGAATAAGGTAAAGGAAGTACCGTTTTTTATGAAGCTGGCCATGGCCGCTTTAGCCATTATCTGTTTATTCGGCGGAGCTTTACTTATTGGGCAAATAAACAGAGCTTTTCTTCAGCCGGCCGTGGAGGTGATTTTAAATGGCCGTAACTATGGTGCCATGCTTTTTAAAAGGATACTTTAGATGAAAAGTAGAGCCGTTTTATTTCTTGTTTCTTTTCTGGTTTGGTCACTCTTGAACTGGGTGCCGGATTGGCAGCATCTTCTCGTCGGCTTTTTTATCGCTCTTTTTATTGCTTTTATGACCGGGGATTTATTTATCAGGAGGCCTCATGTTTTAAAACATCCCTGGCGTTACTGGTATTTCTTTGCGGAGTATCTGCCGGTATTTCTCTGGGAATGTTTAAAGGCTAATATTGACGTTGCCTATCGGGTATTGCATCCGCGCCTGCCGATAAATCCGGGCATTGTTAAAGTGAAGACACGCCTCAAGTCGGATACGGCCTTAACATTTTTGGCCAATTCCATCACCTTGACTCCCGGGACGATGAGCGTTGATATCGACCGGGAAAATAATATTTTGTATGTTCACTGGATTAATGTCCGTAGTACCGACGTTGAAGGGGCAACCAGGATGATTGTTGGCCGTTTTGAAGGCATATTGGAAAAGATTTTCGATTAGGGTAAAAAGATGAAAACCATTCGCTGGTTTATTGGCGCCGTTATTTTATCAGGGCTGGTTGCTTTGATTATTCTCCGGCCGCTTCCGTTTCTTTTTTATCCGGATCTTCCGTACCTCAATTTTTTGGGCCGGGCCCTTTACATAATTATTCTTGCTTGTATCTTAGCCCTTTTTAGGATATGGAAGGGGCCAACCGGCGCTGACCGTATTGTTGCCATAGATATTCTTGGTATTATGATTGTCGGTCTCTGTGCTGTTTTGACCATTTCCACCGGCCGCTCCTGGTATATCGATATTGGCATTGCCTGGGCCCTGCAAAGTTTTATCAGCACCCTGGCCCTTTCCAAATATTTAGAGGGAAAAGGGTTTGAAGAGTAAAAATACGGATTTACAGAGAAAAGGATAATGAATATTCCGATAGGTTTAGTATTTATCAGTTTGGGTTTAGCCTTTGATTTTTTTGGTTGTCTGGGGCTGGTTCGTCTTCCGGATATATACAATCGTTTGCAGGCGGCGACAAAATGCGTCACTCTGGGTACCTGCAGTATTCTTTTTGGCACTTTTCTGATTGTTGGGTTTTGCGCCGCCGGGATGAAAGCCCTTTTATGCATAATCTTTCTTCTTTTGACTGCGCCGGTATCCGCCCATGCCTTAGCCAGGGGCGCCCACCGCTCGGGGGTGAAACTTTGCCAGGGTAGCCTCGTTGATAAATACAGGGAAGATAAAGAAGGTGAAGTTTAAAAATGAAACTTCCAAAAATAAGAGAATTAATTGAGGCCATAAAGGCGTTAATAAAAGGGCCTTACACCACAAAATTTCCAAAAGGTTCGTACCGGCCCCACCCAAATTTCCGGGGACAGCCCAAGTTTGACCGGGAGAAATGTGTAGGGTGTCTCGCCTGCGAAGAAATTTGTCCGGTAGAGGCCATTGCCCATAAAGATATTATTGATGGGGGTGGAAAGGCCAGGCGGGTTATGATTCATTATACCGATACCTGTATATTCTGCGGCCAGTGTGAAGCCGCTTGTATCGCTGAACACCAGGGAATTAAACTCTCCAATGACTGGGAGCTTTCTTTTTTTGACAGAAAAAACGAATCATCTGAAACCATTGAGAAAGAACTTCAGCTTTGCGAGATGTGCGGAACGCCCATTGCCTGTAAAGACCATCTTAACTGGATTGCCGAGAAACTAGGCGAGCTTACTTATTCCAGCCCCACATTATATTTATCCCGCCTTAAAAGTTTGGGGATAATCGATGAAAATATTATATCTTCTTTAAAAGATGAGGGGCGTTCCGACCGGGTAAAAATTCTTTGCGCCCGCTGCCGCAGAAAGACTACCCAAACGACCTGATAGCCATGCGCTCCACTTTTAAAAAGATACTTAAAGGGAAAGTTATTGTTCTGGGTGTGGGCAATATTATGCGTGGGGATGATGGCTTCGGCCCGGCTCTTATTGAAAACTTGAGCCGGCCCTCCGGCCGGGCTGAATCAACGAGAAAATTTATTTTTATTGACGCCGGCAGCGCCCCGGAGAATTATCTGGGTAAGATTATAAAAGAAAAGCCCGATACTGTTTTAATCGTTGATGCTGTTCACCTCAACTTATCGCCGGGTAAATACGAACTTTTAAAAAAGGCGGAAATAGCCAACTGCGGTTTAACCACGCATGACATCTCACCCGGTTTATTTATCGATTTTTTAGAGAAAGAGACGGATGCCGACATTTATTTTTTGGGACTTCAGCCTAAGAATATTACCTTGGGAGATGATATGTCAGTTGAGGTTAAAAAATCCGTTATTGAACTATCCGGATTGATTAAGGGGGTGACAAATGCATGAATCACATCTGATTGAGCCGGTAATCAAAGGTGTATCCGAACATGCCCGAAAAGAGGGGGCAAAGGCGGTATCTAAATTAAGGCTGAAAATCGGCCTTCTTACCGGTGTGAAAGAAGAATCGTTTAAAGAGACATTTTACCTTCTTGCCAAAGGAACTGTTTTGGAGAAGGCTGAGCTTGAATTGACCTTTTCCCCGGATTCAAAAATAGAAGTTGTTTCTTTTGATGTAGAATAACTCTTGTTATGCTGGTTAAGAAAATCTTTAAGAATTTAAAATTTAAAATATACAATTTCCAAATTACAAATAGAATATTTGTAATTTGTTAGTTGTACTTTGTAATTCTGGATATAATGAAATATGTGTTATGCCATTCCTGGAAAGGTAAAGGAAATAAGCGGGAGGACTGTTCTGGTCGATTATTTTGGCCAGACCAAAAAGGCGATTAACGAATTCTATGATATCCGTCCCGGGGATTATATTTCTGCTCAAGGAGGTTATGTAATAAAAAAGGTGCCGCCTGAGGAGGCGGAAGATATCCTTTCTGCCTGGGGGGAACTTTTCTTTGAACTTCAGGAAGTTGACCTGCGTCTTTCCAGCCTGGATTTTGAAAAAAAGGATATTGATAAAAAACTAAGCCTTATTTTGGATAGGGCCTTAGAAGGCCTTCCTTTAAGGCGTGAGGACTTGTCCTATTTAATCAGTCTTGATAATCCAAAGGCTCTGGATTTTTTATTCAAGACAGCCAATTTCCTCCGTCAGAAATTTCACCAGAATTCCTGCTGTGTCCACGGCATAATCGAAATTTCGAATTATTGCCGGAGGGCCTGTCTTTATTGCGGTATATCAACCCACAATAAAAATATTGTCCGCTACCGGATGAAGGCTGATGAGATTGTTGCTGCGGCTAAAGAAGCCGTCGAAAAATACGGCTTCCAGGCTTTGGTTTTACAAAGCGGCGAAGACCCTCTTTATAGCCTTGATGAGCTTGCCGCTATCATCGAGAGGATCAAAAAAGAAGCGGCTGTGTTGATTTGCATAAGTTTTGGGGAAGTCGGCCTAGCCGGTTTGGAAAGACTTTATCGAGCCGGTGCCCGGGGAATTCTTATGCGTTTTGAAACCTCCAATCGGGAAATCTTTAAGCGGCTTCATCCCGGCCAGGAGTTAGCCGCCAGATTGGCCCATTTAAAAAAAGCGGCCGAGTTGGGTTACTTAATTATGACCGGGGGGCTTATCGGCCTGCCCGGACAAACCAGTGAAGATATTATAAATGACCTTTATCTGGCCAAAGAACTTGGGGCGGAGATGTATTCTTTTGGTCCTTTTCTGCCGCATCCGGAAACACCTTTATCTGAAAGCCCTCCTCCTTCAGAAGAGAGGGTTTTAAAAACCCTGGCCTTAGCCAGGCTTATTGACCCGGAAAACGCTAAAATCTTGGTTACCACTGCTTTTGAAACCTTAAGTGCGGCGGCGCGGAGGAAAGGACTTGTTTCCGGGGCCAGCTCGGTCATGCTTAATGTCACTCCTCTTAAATACCGCCGGCATTATTCGATTTATCCGGATAAAGCCTATAGTACCGAGGCGGTAAATGTTCAGATTGAAGAAACCGTTTCTTTGCTTAAGTCTCTGGGGCGGGCGCCTACGGATTTAGGCACAGATAAATAAAAATTTTTGAACATTAGTTTCCAATTATGAAAAACCGGAAAGCAATAAATAAAAACGTTTTTTCCCTGGGTACCATTAAACGTCTTAGTTTATATCTACGAAATTTAAAGATTCTGAGAGAACGCCGCATCGAAATTATTTCCTCCGATAAAATAACCCGTTTTCTCAATGTTACCCCGGTTCAGTTTAGAAAAGACCTTTCTTTTTTTGGCGGCTTTGGAAAAAGAGGGGTTGGCTACCGGGTGGAAAAGTTAATCCAGGAGATTGAAAATATATTAGGGGTAAATAAAGAGTGGCATATTGTCCTGGTTGGAGCCGGAAAATTAGGCAGCGCTCTTTTAGGCTTTGACGGCTTTTCGAAATTCAATATTAAAATAATCTATGCCTTTGATATCGATAAGGATAAGATAGGCAAGACAAGGAAAGGGGTAAAAATAGAGGATTTAGAAAAAATGAAAGATATCGTTAAACAAAATAACATTAAGCTGGCGATAATTTCTACCCCGCCGGAAGTAGCCCAGGGTATAATAAATGATTTAGTGAAATCGGGAGTAAGGGGTTTTTTGAATTTTGCCCCGGTCGCCCTTAAGGTTCCTGATGATATTTCCGTTTCAAATGTTGATATGGCCTGTGAGCTGGAAAGTTTAATATTCTTTGCCAAGAAAAGGCATATTTAAATCCATAACTTAAGGATTACAAGATGTTGGCCGATACCGTAAAGCTCAATTCCTGGATAGATAATCGGATAAAAAAAGAACAAATTACAAAATACCTGAATGGAGAGAGAGATTTTATCGATCAGGATAAAATCCGCCGCCTTTTAATTTCCTCAGAAAGGCCGGGTACCCAGATGGTCAGGGATATCCTTAAGAAATCAGAATCTATTCAAACTTTGACCCTTGAAGAAACCGCCGCGCTTTTGAATGTTACCGATAGAGATTTATGGGAAGAAATGAAAGAAAAAGCCGGCCAGATCAAGCAAAAGGTTTATGATAACCGCATTGTCACCTTTGCCCCGCTGTATATGAGCAACCTCTGTGTCAATAATTGCCTTTATTGCGGTTTTCGCAAAGACAATTGGCAGACCAAAAGGCAGATGCTCACTTTAGATGAGGTGAGAAAAGAGACAGAGGTTTTAGCCGGAGAAATTGGCCATAAGCGCCTGATAGTTGTTTATGGGGAGCATCCGGAAAGTGATATCGATTATATGGCTTCCACCATAAAGGCCATCTATCAGGTTAAGACAAAAACAAAAAGAGCCTTTGGCCAAATCCGCCGGGTAAATGTTAATGCCGCGCCCTTATCCATCGAAAATCTCAAGATTCTTCATCAGGTAGGTATCGGCACTTATCAGGTATTTCAAGAGACCTATCACCGGCCTACTTACCGGGCAGTTCATCCTCAGGGAACTCTCAAATCCGATTATCAATGGCGCCTTTATTGTATGCACCGGGCATTCGAGGCCGGGGTAGATGATGTCGGTATTGGTGTTCTTTTTGGCTTGTATGACTGGCGGTTTGAAGTTTTAGGCCTTCTTTCTCATGCTCGTGAGCTGGAGGAAAAATTTGGCATTGGCCCTCACACTATTTCCTTTCCCCGTCTGGAGGAAGCGGCCAATAGTCCTTTTACCCAGCATCCGGCTTACAAGGTTAGTGATGAAGATTTTGAGAAGCTAATTGTAATTATCAGGCTATCCGTTCCTTATACCGGAATGATTCTCACTGCCCGGGAGACCCCGGCAATAAGAAGAAAGGTTATTTCTTTGGGCTGTACCCAGACTGATGCCTCAACCCGTATCGGCATCGGCGCTTATAGCGACCGCTATACTGAACAGGAAGGAAAGCGCCAGCAATTTTTCTTAGGTGATACCAGAAGCCTGGATGAGGTAATAAGGGATTTAGCCGAGATGGGCTACATTACTTCCTTTTGTACCGCCGGGTATCGCTGCGGGCGCACCGGTAAATGCATTATGGATTTATTAAGAAAGGGCGAAGAGAGATGGTTCTGTAAATTGAATGCCGTTTTAACCTTTGAAGAATATCTTCAGGATTTTGCCGATGAAGAAACCCGGCTTGTTGGGAAAAAACTGGTTGAAAAAGAAGCGAAAGAGATTGAGGAGAAAATCCCCAAGCTAAAATCCAGATTCAGGGAATACTTGACACGCATTGGAAATGGAGAACGAGACCTCTATTTTTGATAAAATTAGGAACAGGAAGAAATAGTTATGAGAGCTAAATACAAAATTATATCAATTGGAATTTTGTTTTTTGCGGGATTATTTGTCGCTATGTGTTTTATTCGGTTCTCGTCAACAGAAAAAGGTCTAAATTCTGCCAGGTTTCTTTTCTATGCTAGAAGGGATTATACTACTGGAGCTGGAAGTCATCCGGAATCCATTGCCATAGCTGATTTAAACGGGGATTCTTTTCTTGACCTTGCTGTAGCAAATGAAGGGAATGGCGATATTTCCTTTTTTTTAGGCAATGGTAATGGCGGGTTTGGAGATGTACAAAATTATAAGACAGGGGATTGTCCCAGATCTGTAGCCTTAGCTGATTTAAATAAGGATTCATATTTTGATATTGTTACGGTAAATTATGGCAGTAACAATATTTCTCTTTTTTTCGGTAATGCCGATGGTAAATTTGAAAACGCGGGAGAATATGGAGTTGGAAGTTATCCGGAATCCATAGCTATAGCTGATTTAAACGGGGATTTTTTTCTTGATCTTGTCGTGGCAAATGCAGGCAGTAACGATATTTCCATTCTTTTAGGTAATAGAGACGGCATATTCACAAGTTCATTAAATTATAATATTGACTTGAATCCGAAATTGCTAATCAAAGGTAATCTAACTAATAGTATCAAACGGCCTCTTCACGCAGATGCCAGCGAAGAAAAAGGCGATAGTAATGATGTTTTTGTTGCTATTGGAGATTTAAATAAAGATGGCCATCCTGATATTGTGGCCGCGAGTAGAATCAGCAATAACGTTAATGTTTTTCTAAATAATGGATATGGTATATTTAATGCCGCTGGAAGTTATAGTGTTGGGCTGGGGCCCAATTGTCTTGGCATAGCTGATCTAAATGGAAATACCAACCTTGACCTTGTCATAGGAAATAGAGACAGTGACGATATTTCCATCCTTTTAGGGAATGGAGACGGTACGTTTAAAAGTGGTTTAAGGTATGAAGTGGGAATGATCGTAGATTTTATTGCCATAGAGGACTTAAATGGCGATAGTTATTTTGATCTTGTAGTTGTTTGCGGGGGTAGCGATACTATTTCTATCTTTCTAGGTAATGGGAATGGTGAGTTCGAAAATTCCCAGTTTTTTTGGGCGGGACACTGTTCAAATTCTTGTGCCATTGGTGATTTGAATGGTGACGCTCGTCCTGATATTGCGGTAGCTAATAATGAGGGCAATAACATCTCTGTTTTTTTGAATAAAGGAGACGGTAAATTTATTACTGCTCCATACTACGAAGTTAGAAATACCTCAGAATCTATTTTCGCAAATCATAGAAATGGTAATTTTTCTATACTTTATCCCATGTCTGAAATTATGGAAAACAGCAATTTTAAAATTCCTCCGGAAGACATGGCGATAGCTGATTTAAATGGCGATTTTTATCCAGATTTTGTTACTACAAATGCCATTAATAACACTATTTCTGTTTTTTTAAGTGAAGGAGCCGCCATATTTAACAAAGCAGAAATCTACCAGGTAGGAGAATGTCCTGTTTCTATCGTCATAAGTGATCTAAATAAAGATACTTTCTATGATCTTGTTGTCGTGAATGCGATCAGCAATAACGTTGCTATTCTTTTAGGATTTGGAGACGGTACATTTCAAACCCCTCAATATTACGGGACTATGATTCGGCCACGCGCTGTTACTATTACCGATTTTAATGGAGATACCTATCCTGATCTCGCTGTTTTTACAAACAAATTTGAAGACCCTAACCTTATTCGTACCGACATGGTTTCTATTTTGATTAATGCTTCAAAGAGATAGTTTTTTTGCCAGTTAATGAACGACAAGCCCCTTTTCGGCCTTACCCTTATTTTTATCCTTGGAATATGTTTGGCAAAAGTGCTACATATTCCGTTTTTTTATTTGTATCCTCTTACTCTGACCGTAGCCATCCTCAGTTTCGTCTTCCTCCGCCGAACGGCAATTCATTTTTATCTCATTATTCTCCTTTTATCTTTTACTCTAACCAGTTTATTTTTAACTTTCACCCCGCCAGAGAATTATTCGCCGGCATTTCTGAAATTTTTCTCTCCCCTGAGTCAGCGCATAGAAAACATCTTTGACCAGACCATGGGTAATCCCGATAATTTAGCCTTGATTAAGGGCTTGGTTTTAGGAAAGAGGGAGTTGCTTTCTCAAGACATCCAGGAAGCCTTCAAAAATACCGGGACTTTTCATATCTTAGCCATAAGCGGCCTTCACATTGGACTTTTAAGTTTTATTTTTTTCTTTTTCTTCCAGCTTCTGCGCTTCTCCCGGAAAGCTTCCGTTCTTTTAACCATTCCTTTGATTATTACCTATACTCTTATAGTTCTTTCTAACGGTTTTCGTCCTTCGGTCGTCCGGGCAAGTTTAATGACGGTTTTTTTCTTTGTTGGTCTTATTCTGGGAAGAAAAAGGAACATTCTTAATATTCTTTCGTTAGCCGCTTTAGTCATTTTAATTTTTAACCCCCTGATGCTTTTTCAAACCGGATTCCAGCTTTCTTTTTTAGCCGTGCTTTCCTTGATTATTTTAACTCCCAAAATCAGCCTTTGGCTTGGAAGGTTTCTGCCAAAACTAAATAAACGCTTTATTTCTTTGCTTGCCGGGATAATTGCTGTTCAAATTGGCCTCCTGCCGATTATTGCCTTTTATTTTAACCTGGTTACTCCGGTAGCGATAGTTGCTAATTTACTGGTTATACCTCTACTCGGTTTAATTCTCAAAGTAAGTTTTTATGCTAGTTTATCCGGATTAATATTTTTGCCTTTGGCTAAAATCTTTAATGCGGCCAACGGCCTTCTTTTAACTGCTTTGAGGTGGCTGGTTAAGGCATTGGTTCAGCTTCCCTGGGCCGTCCATCCGGTCTATAGCCCCTCGGTTCTGGCCATTTCCGCTTATTATCTTTTTATTATCCTTTTATTTTTTCGCAAAGAACTAAAAGGTTTAAAGATCAACATAAAAAAAATCTTTATTGCACTTTTAGTCGCTTTAAACCTTTTTATCTGGGCCCAGGCTTTAATACCGCAAAAGCTTCAGGTGAATTTTGTTGATATCGGCCAGGGCGATGCTATTTTTATTCAATTCCCTGAAGGGGGAAATCTCCTCATTGACGGCGGAAAGATTAAAGACGGCCGCAAGAAGCTCAAGCCCTATCTTTGGAAAAAGGGGATTAGAAAGATTGATTTAGTTATTCTTACCCATCCTGATGCCGACCATGTCGGAGGGTTAATCCCCATCCTTCGGGGTTTTCCGGTCGGGATGATTCTCGAGCCGGGATTGGTTCACACCTCCTGGTTATACCGGGAATTTCTTGAGCTTATCGCTCAGAAAGATATCCCTTACCGATTAATCAGCCAGGGAGATGAAATCAAGGGTTTCCCGCGGACAAAAATTAAGGTTCTTCATCCAAGTCTGCCTTTATTTACTGAAAGAGGACATCTGAATAATAATTCGGTGGTTCTTTTGCTCCAATATGGAAAGGTAAAATTTCTTTTTACCGCGGATATTTTAAAAGAGGGGGAGAAAAGATTGATAGAAAGAGAGGTTGAATTAGAGGCGGAGGTTTTAAAGGTGCCCCATCATGGCGGGCGGGGCAGTGTCTATACCGATTTTATAAAATTAGTCAATCCGGAAATCGCCGTTATCTCCTGCGGCAAAAATAATCCTTATGGCCATCCACACCAGGAAACCCTGGATGCATATAGCCAGTTGGGCATAAAGGTATATCGAACCGATTTGGATGGCGCCGTTATAATGAGGACAAATGGGGAAAATCTCTGGTTGAGGAGAGAGAACTCAAGATTTATTGATTGACAAATCTGACTTTAATATGATATATTCTGCTGTCAGCTTATACACCCTATAAGGATTGATAGTGAATAAACGACTTAAGTGGAAAGTTATTCTGATATTGCTGGTTATTTTTGTCCTTGGTGCTTACGCCCTTCCTTCATCGCCATTCTATAGATTTGTCCCCGACTCGATTAAATTTCTCCTGCCCGAGAAAAAAATAAACCTGGGTTTGGATCTTCAAGGAGGGATGCATTTAATCCTTAAAGTTGATACCTCCGGAATGGATCCGGGGCATGCCGCTGAAGCCACGGAAATTGCCAAGGAGATTATCCGCAATCGAATTGATGAATTTGGCGTTGCCGAGCCGATTATTCAGAAAGAGGGAAAAGACAGAATCTTAGTTCAGCTTCCTGGCGTAGATGACCCGGAGCGGGCTATTGATTTAATCGGTAAAACCGCTCTTTTAGAATTTAAACTGGTCAGCGATGACAGCCAGGCTTTAGAGAAGGCCCTGGAGGGAGAAGTTCCCGGGCAATATGAATTGAAATATAAAACCTATAAGCCCCGGGAGGGAATGAGAGAGGAAAAAATACCGCTTCTGCTTAAAAAAGAAGCCGAGCTTACCGGCGCCCATTTAGTTGATGCCCATGTTTCTATTGACCAGGCCCGTTTTAACGAACCCTATGTTGCTTTCGAATTTGATAAAGAAGGAGGAAAGATTTTTGCCCGGGTCACCGGGACGAATGTTGGCCGCCGTCTGGCTATTGTGCTTGACGGCACCGTTTATTCTGACCCGGTTATTAATGAAAGAATTCCTCATGGGAGCGGGCAGATAACCGGCCGTTTCAGCCACGATGAAGCCAAGGATTTAGCCATCGTTCTTAAAGCTGGCGCTTTGCCGGCTCCGGTAACCATTTTGGAAAATAGAACCGTTGGTCCCAGTTTGGGGAGGGATTCTGTTCGCACCGGCATCAAAGCCATTTTATTAGGCGGTATTTTCATTGTCGTTTTTATGTGTCTTTATTACGGCCTTTCCGGATTTTTGGCCAACCTGGCTTTATTTTTTAATATTGTCATCATCTTAGGTGTCCTGGCGATGTTTCAGGCTACCCTTACCCTTCCCGGTTTAGCCGGTATCGCCTTAACCATTGGTATGGCCGTTGATGCCAATGTTTTAATTTTTGAAAGAATTCGTGAAGAGCTGAAAATGAGAAAAACCATTTCTGCCGCGGTCAGCATGGGTTATCAAAGGGCTTTTTTAACTATTGTAGACGCTAATTTGACCACCTTGATTACCGCTGCCTGCCTTTTTTTCTTTGGCACCGGTCCGGTCCGGGGGTTTGCCGTTACCCTGATTATCGGAATTTTAGCCAGTATGTTTACCGCCATTACCGTTACCCGGACAATCTATCAGTTGCTTTTGCAAAAGCGAAAAATTCAGAAGTTAAGTATAGGATAAAATGCGTTTTATCAAAGAAGGCACTCATATAGATTTCATCGGCAAGAGAAAGATTGCTCTTTTTCTTTCCCTTTCCTTGATTATTGTCGGGTTGATATTTTTTTTCAAGCGGGGTGAAGAAAACCTCGGAGTGGACTTCAGCGGAGGAACCCTTATCCAGTTAGAATTTGAAAAAGAGATTTCGATTGAAAGCATCCGTCAGAGTCTCAAAGAGATAAATTTAGGTAAAAGCACCATTCAAAGATTCGGCCAGGGGAAAGAGATAATTATAAGAACCCAGGCCGAGACAGAGAGAATTATTTTTGAGAAAATCCGCCAGGATTATTCAGGCAATCCATTCCTCCACAAGAGGACAGAGATGGTTGGCCCTGCGGTGGGAAAAGATTTGCGTAAAAAGGGCCTGCTCGCTTTGATATTTTCTTTTTTAGGAATAGGAATTTACGTTTCCATTCGATTTGAATTTGAATATGCTGTCGGTGCCGTCATCGCTCTTATTCACGATATTTTGATTACCCTTGGCGCCTGTGCGGTTACCGGGAGGGAAATCACCCTTCCGGTTCTGGCTGCTTTTCTTGCTTTGATTGGGTATTCAATTAACGATACAATTGTCGTTTATGACCGCATTAGAGAGGACTTACGGCTGATGCGCAAGGAGAATTTTGAAACCATCATAAATACCAGTATTAACCAAACGCTTTCCCGGACGCTATTGACCACGGTGACCACCCTTCTTGCCGTAGTGGCTTTATTTATCTGGGGAGGCGAAGTAATCCATGATTTTGCTTTTATCCTGATGGTTGGAATTATTACTGGAACCTATTCTTCTGTCTTTGTGGCCAGTCCTTTAATTGTGGAGTGGCGGCGAAGGAAAAGAAGAAAGTCAGGATGAAAAAAGTCTGGAAAATTGCCCCGCAGAATCCCCGTCTTAATCAAAGATTAGCTCAGGCCTTAGATTCCTCACCCTTATTTACTCAGGTATTGATTAACCGTGGTTTTGATACCGAAGAGAAGGCCCGTCTATTTCTTCGGGCAAAACTTTCGCAGTTACACAATCCTTTTCTTTTCCGGGATATGGAACGGGCTCTTAATTTGATTGAGCGGGCAATAGAGAAAAAAGAACTTATTCTTATCTATGGTGATTATGATGTCGATGGTATCACCGCCACAACCATAATTTATAAATCACTTAATCTTTTGGGGGCAAAGGTTACTTTTTATATCCCCAACCGGATAAAAGAAGGTTACGGTTTAAATAAAAAGGCGGTAGAGAAGGCGGCTGGTTCGGGGACAAAATTAATTATAACCTGTGATTGCGGCACAAACGATTGGTCAGTTTTGAATTTTGCCAAAGAGCGGAAGTTAGATATAATCATTACTGATCACCACGCTGTTTATATTGAGCCTTTCCCGGAATTTCCTTTGATTAATCCCAAAAGGAAGGATTCTACCTATCCTTATCCGGATTTAGCCGGGGTAGGGGTAATCTTTAAATTGGTTCAAGCCTTACTGGATAAATTTAATTTTAAAGATAAAGAACGCTGGGAGATAGAGCATCTTGATTTAGTTGCTTTGGGGACAATTGCTGACGCGGTGCCTTTTACCGGAGAGAACAGAATAATCATTAAACACGGCTTAAAGAGGATAGCCAAGAGCTCTAATTTTGGCATTCAGGCTTTAAAAGAGGTGGTCGGATTGAAATCGGACCTTTCCCTGGACTTGAACTGTCAAAAGGTAAGTTTTATCCTGGCCCCCCGGATTAATGCCGCCGGGAGGTTAGCAGAAGGAAGTCTCGGGGTAAAGCTTTTGACCGCCCCTTCTTTTGAAGCGGCAATGAATTTGGCCAGAATGATGGATGGCCTTAATCGGAAGAGGCAGAATATTCAGGAAGCTGTTTTAAAAGAAGCCCTGGATAAAATTGATAAAGAAATAAACCTGGAAAAGGAAAAGATTATCCTGCTTTCCTCTCCCAAATGGCATTTAGGCGTTGTTGGCATTGTTGCCTCCCGCCTGGTAGAGAAATTTTTACGGCCGGTATTTCTTATCTCTCTGGATGAAATCAGCCGGGGATCGGCCCGCAGCGTTAATGGTTTTCCCCTTCATGAAGTATTGGCCGAGTGTAAGGAGCATCTGATTAATTTCGGCGGCCATAAATATGCGGCCGGTTTAACCATCAGTCAGGAAAAGATTCCCTTTTTTCATCAAAAATTAAGAGAACTTGGAGAATATCTCATACCGGAAGAATCTTTTTCTTCTGAGTGGCTGGTTGATGGGGTTGCCAGTTTAGAAGAGATTAGCCCGCTCCTTTTGAATCATTTGAGGTTTTTGGCTCCCTTTGGTCCGGGTAATCCCGCCCCGATATTTCTCAGCCGAATGCTCAAGCTGGAAAATTTTCCCCGGATTGTCGGCAAAAATCATCTGAAATTTATGGTCAGAGAAGACAATAATATAAGAGAGGTTATTGGTTTTAAATTGGGGGGGCACCTGGAACGTTTGCTCCCGGCAGATAGGAAGGTTGATATAATATACTATCCGGAAGTGAATCAGTGGCAGGGAGAGGCTTTTATTCAGTTGAATTTGAAAGATTTAGAGGTAGTTAGGTAACAAACGAAGTTTAAGTATTTTTTTGCAGGGTCCGCAGACAGCGGGTGCAAACCTTATAGTAGCGGGTTTTACCTTTTATGGTTAATTTAGCCCTTTTAAGATTTGGTAACCAGCGCCGTTTATTTCTATTTTTAGCGTGACTGACCGTATTACCGACTGTTGGTTTTTTTCCGCAGATTTCACATACTCTGGACATAAGGCTCTCCTCATATTTTCGCAATTTTTGAAGTCACAATGTACCATAGAATCTATAATTTAGCAAGGAATTTATTTGCTTTAACGGGCTTTACTTACCCGCGCAACCAGAATAATGAAGGAAGCCGAACTCTACCAGAAGTTGGATAATAATAAAGTCAGGTGTTTGCTTTGCAGCCACCGCTGCCTCATTTTGCCTAATGAAAGAGGTCTTTGCAAAGTAAGGGAAAACCGGGGGGGGAAGCTTTACAGTTTAGTTTACGGCAAACTAATTGCCCAGCATGTTGACCCGATTGAAAAGAAACCCCTGTTTCACTTCCTGCCCGGCTCTTTAGCCTACTCCGTGGCTACAGTAGGCTGCAATTTTTTCTGTCTCCACTGCCAGAATGCCGATATCTCCCAGTATCCGCGGTTTAAAGAAAAAATTATCGGCGAGGAGGTTACCCCTGATAAGCTGGTAAAAAAGGCCAGGGCTGCCCGTTGTCAAAGTATTTCCTATACTTACACCGAGCCGACTATTTTTATGGAATTTGCCCGCCATACGGCTGAAGCGGCAAAAGATCAGGGCTTGAAAAATACCTTTATAACCAATGGCTATATGACCGCGGAGGCCTTGAGTTATATACAGGGTTATCTTGATGCGGCTAATGTTGATTTAAAATCATTCCGGGATGAATTTTATAAAAAGATTTGCCGGGCGCATCTTAAGCCCGTGCTTGAGACGCTTAAGTTGATGAAAAAAAATAATATCTGGATAGAAGTTACTACCTTAATTATTCCTACCTTAAATGATTCCGCTGAGGAACTAAAAGATATTGCCCGATTTATCTGTAAGGAGTTGGGCGCGGATGTTCCCTGGCATGTAACCCAATTCTATCCGACCTATGAGTTGAATCATTTTCCACCAACTCCGGTGGCAACTTTGAAACAGGCCCGAGAAATCGGTCAAAAAGCCGGTCTTCATTATGTATATTGTGGTAATGTCCCCGGGGATGAAGGAGAAAACACCTTTTGCTGCAATTGCGGCAGTTTATTAATCCGCCGTTTGGGTTTTCAAATTGCCGAAAATCGGATGGTCCGGGGTTTTTGTCCCGGGTGTAATACCCCCCAGAAGGGAATCTGGACTTAACTGGTAAGGGGTTAACCGGTGATTAATCCATTAACCAGTTGGCTGCTTAATCGAATAGCTATAAAATGCCCAGCATAAAAGAAGCTTTAATAAATTTAAAAAAGCCGCTTATTTTAGAAAAAAAATTAGGTTATACTGACCGGGCAGTTACCAAAGGACTTTCTGCTTATATGAAACTCTGGGAAGAAAAATCCCTTAAAGAGTTGCCCCGGAAAGATTTCGCCAATAAGATTAAACCGATCAATAATCTTCTTAAGGGGTATTCTAAAGAAGAAAGAACATCAAGAATTAAAAAACTGGAGATTGCCCTTAGGTTAATAGGCCAGATAGAAAAGCCTTCTATTTCTCAGGAGACTTTAGAGCTTGAATCTCCGGTGCAATATATCAAAGGGGTCGGCCCCAAACGGGCCAGGCTTTTCAGGCGCCTCGGGGTGTATTCAGCCGAAGATTTGTTATATTATTTCCCCCGGCGTTATGAAGACCGCAGCCAGCTTAAATCTATTTCACAAATTAAATTAGGAGAAGTGGAGACAATAAAGGGAGAAGTTTTAGCCCGGGAGGAAAAGAAGATTCGTCCCAATCTTTCTATTTTAAGAATTGCCATCGGTGATGGCACGGGAATTGTCTATGCCGTTTGGTTTAACCAGGCGTATTTAAAGGATATAATGCCTGTTGGCACTCAGCTGGTTATGAGCGGTAAGATTGAACGATTCAAGGAGTTACAGATATTAAATCCGGCCTATGAAATTTTAAGCGGCAGCCAGGATGATTTGCTTCATACCGGAAGAATTGTCCCTATTTATCCTTCAACCGAGAAATTCAGTCAGCGGACTCTCAGACAGATAGTAAAACATGTTCTTGATGATTATCTCCCCCTTGTAATTGAGAGATTACCGGGTTACCTACTTGAAAAATATAAACTTCGGGGTATCCGGGAGGCGATAAGCGAAATTCATTTTCCCACTGATAATTCTTGCCAAGATGAAGCCCGCCGCCGCTTAGTCTTTGAGGAATTTTTCTATTTGCAATTAGCCCTGGCTATCCATAAAGTTGGTAGAAAAAAACCAAAGGGAATAAGACAACCTGGCCAGGGTTACCTGGTCGATAACTTTTTGCAAGGTCTGCCGTTTGAATTAACCGCGGAACAGAAAAAGGTAATTAATGAGATAAAAAAAGATATGGGCAGTAAAAAAATGATGAATCGTTTAATTCAAGGTGAGGTAGGAGCGGGCAAGACCGTTATTGCCATTGTCTCTCTTCTTACCAGTGTAGAGAACGGCTTTCAGGGGGCAATTATGGCCCCAACCGAAATTTTAGCCGAGCAGCATTATTTAAGCTTGCAGAAATTTTTAATGTCTCAAGGGATTACCGTAAGTTTTCTAATTGGCAGTATGTCTAAAAAGGCCAAAGAAGCCGCCCGGGAAGATATAAAGAAAGGGACTACCCAGATTATTGTCGGCACGCACGCTCTTCTTGAAGAAGAGGTGGTTTTTAAAAAATTGGGTTTAGTGGTTATTGACGAGCAGCATCGTTTTGGCGTTTTACAAAGGGCGAAACTCAAAGAAAAGGGGCTGAATCCTGATATCTTGGTAATGACGGCTACTCCCATTCCCCGGACGCTGGCTTTAACCGTTTATGGCGATTTGGATATTTCAACTATTGAAGGGCTGCCGCCGGGAAGAAAACCGATTAACACCTATTGGCTGGGACCGGAGAAAAGAAGGGGTGTTTATAGATTTGTTAAAGAGCAGATTCGACTCGGCCATCAGGCCTACATTGTTTACCCTTTGATTAAGAAATCGGAGAAGCTTGATTTAAAGGCTGCCGAAGAAGGCGCGGCATATCTTAAAAATGAGATTTTCCCGGATTTAAAAGTAGCCTTGATTCACGGCCGGATAAAGAGGCAGGAGAAAGAGAAAATAATGAAGGAATTCCGGGAGAAAAAAATAGATATCTTGGTTTCTACCACTGTCATCGAAGTTGGTATTGATATTTCTAATGTTACGATAATGGTTATTGAAGAGGCCCAGAGGTTTGGTTTAGCTCAATTGCATCAGCTGAGAGGGAGAATCGGCCGGGGAGCATTTTCCTCCTATTGTATTCTTATATCTAAAGCAAAAACTCAAATCAGCCGAAGGCGCCTTAAAGTGATGACTGAAACTAGCGATGGCTTCCAGATTGCCGAAGAAGATTTAGGTATCCGCGGCCCCGGAGAATTTTTTGGCACCCGCCAGCATGGATTGCCTGAATTTAAAATTGGCAATATTGTCTCCGATTTAAAAATATTGGAAGAATCAAGAGAGGCTGCCTTTAAGCTCATTAAAGACGACCCGGCTTTATCTTTATCGGTTCACCAGTTGTTAAAAAAGAAACTAATCCAGAAATTCAAAGACAAATTGAAGCTTATCTCGGTAAGTTAGGAAAGGATATAATAAAATAGAAATGGCAAAGTCTAAAATAAAAATCCAAAAGAAGAAAAGGATAAATTTTTTTTTATTAGCTTTAGTTGTTTTTTCTTTAGGTTTGATAGCTCTTTATTCATTCTCAAATTATAAAGGTACTTTTTGGTTTAATAAACAATCAGGATTAAAGTCAAACAGTGATTACAATGTTATCCTGATTACAATTAACTGTTTGCGGGCTG
>Ga0180433_10002227_pt1 | contig 30315 bp, 31 predicted proteins | sample SS_ome_8_FD_132980 | JGI IMG/M metagenome (GOLD analysis project Ga0180433, IMG submission 132980) | Hypersaline lake sediment archaeal communities from the Salton Sea, California, USA - SS_1_D_1 metaG | ecosystem: Environmental > Aquatic > Non-marine Saline and Alkaline > Hypersaline >... | reverse complement strand
CTATTTATCTTACTAAGAGCTCGCCCTCCAACAATACTCTTACCTAAGTTAAATAGTGCGGGTATCGCTAAACTAGCTATTAATCCTATTGGCAAAACTTTAAATTTTAAATGTTAAACAATTCAAACTAATATTTCTACAAAGTTACTATATATTACTTAACTCAGAACCTATCACCACTTTAAACACCGTAATCTCTGATGTAGCAGTAGTATAGTCTAAGTCTAAACGTAAACTATTTCCTCTTAAATAATCTCCTTTTATTAACCCTAATGAGTAAGTGGTAGGAGAAACCTTTAATGAAAACGTACAAGAAAAATCACATGAATAACCATCCTCATTCACTATATACAAATAAGCACTTGATATGTCAGAACTAGGTGTAAATGTCATAAATGAAGAACCTGATGCCACCCCACCTATTAATATTTTACCTGCAAAACTAGCACCATAATATAAATTAGGTAAATCATAACCCAAGCTGTTTGTTAAATTAGTAGTAACAATATATGTAACATTTTTATATAACGTAAATGGACTTGAAGCATTAGTATAAGCAGCAGCCTCATCACCACCAGACTCTTGAGCAGCAGTTATGTTTGCACCTGAAGAAGTGAAGGCAGTATTAAACTCCTTGCCTGATACCTCTGTCCAACCCGTTATCATCTCCGTGTCAGTGTTTAATACCGTATCGTGATACGTAGCCATGTTTCGTAAAAATGGAGCATACCATCCATTCTCTATCTTTTCTATATAATTAGCAGGTATCTGGCTTATCATAATCCCATCAACATCCTCAACAGTAGTCACCCGTATATCATTAACAGCCGGTTTATCGCTTGCCTGTATACCGAACCTATCATATAACTTAACCTCACTGTTACCCTCGGACGTATATATCCTTAATTCGAATGGTTTCGCATCACTATAATATGTACAATAATTAGACGAATCACTAAAGTGTTTATATATATCCTCACCTATGGTTGATGAAAAGAATCTACCGCCACCTCCAATATAGTAAGGCCACGTCCCTGAAGAATTACTCCATATATGATTATTACAAAACCATCTCCCTGTAGACACCTGATAACTTATGATTACATTATTAGTAGCATCCGTAGTGTCTTTAAAGTAAAAGTATAATAAGTCATAGTTCCTTTCATATCCACTCCACACAAGCCAATCAGTATATGTATTAGCACGTATTGTTTCCTTCATCTGCCTAAAGAACGTCCTCATCTTATGGTCTGTCCATCCTGTAGCAGTTGGATATCTACCACTGATGGGGAATAACCCATTACCGGAATCCCTCACCACACATCCGTTCTTATAATCCCAAAAATATAACGCACCATCTACTACCCTAACACTTTCTGGGTTGATAGTTCCATGGTGATTTGAACTCACTCTTTGATAACCGACTACGCTATCTGATGTAGCATATGATATATTGCCACTTGCATCCTGTATCTCACGTATCCCAAGTCCTGCCGTGATAACCACACTATCTGTTATCATCTTAAGCCTTGAGCCTAATACTCTTGCGGCATTCACATCTCCATACAAATTTGTTACCTCAGCATAATTATTAAAATCAAAATCGCTTAGCCCATTTATCTTCGTGCTCTCTAACATTACATTAGAAAATAAAATCTTATTAGATTCTGTCTGTCCAATAGGAGAAGCTATGCCTATCTTACCTTGTGACCACACATCCGCTTTGTAAAAATCAGATGGTGAATAAGACTCTACTGTAAATGTATCTACATTACCTGCGTGTATGGGGTCTGAAAATAATCTTTGTATATGGTAAACATCTCCTGCCGTAAACGTGCCAGTGGCATCATTAGAAGCATCCTGATCTTGTGTTAATCCCCTATGATAAAGGACACCACTAGATGTATATGTGGACATAATAGGCCCATACTCATAATAAACAGTGTCCTCAGATGTCTTATATGGTCTGTATATCTCAATGATTCCATGTGCGCCAAGACCCACAACAGACACGTTTATATCTTCGATGAAAATACATGCTGCCGTACCGCTTCCACCAGATTCATCGTAAGCCTTAATCTCATAATCATAAACCGATGTCATATAAGTCACATCCCCCGTTGCCTGTGTCACACTCGCCATAAACCTCACCCGATCTCCAGCCTGAAACTCATATAAATCTATCTCTGAATTAGGAAATGAATATTCTAAAGTTGATTGAGCATAACTTTCATCTTTATGATATTGCAAGGGGTCTATACATATCTCTACGAACTCCTCATATTGAGGATACTCTGCTGCCCCTGTGCCGTAATATCTTCCGCTATCACCCGTATCTTTAATATGTGTAATAGAATATTGCCAAAATTTATCTATGGTTGTATTACCCGTATATCCGAATCTCCAATGAGTAGCCCATGTTGGTGGAAGATGCTTAATTGTCCACCCTATATTATACCTTATTATATCTGCATCAGATGGAGAATACGCTGATTGCTCCATAATAGTAGGAAGATAAACCTCTAAGTCATTAGACTCTATTGCATTACCCCTACGCATAAGAGCATCATAATAGAAAATACAGAAACGATGCTTTGCCCCTAACTTAAAACCAGGAACAACCTGATAATCCACAACAGCATTGACATATAAATAAGCGAACACTATAGGATCATAAGACAACTGTTCACTATTCATTGTAAAATAAACGTTACTGGCATCAGATGATACAGTCGCAACATCATTAAAGTTATTTTGTATAAACGTTGCTATACCAGATGTATAGTCAGTTATGACACTATATGTAGAGGGTATAGTAAAAGTAGCCTTCTCCGTCCCAATAATAATTTCAAACAAATACCCCGCAGTAGGCAAGCCCGCAGGAACAGCAATCTCATAATCATACGTAGTAACCCCACCAGAAGTAGTGAAATTTTCTGTTATAATATACGTGTGGTTTATGGTAGAACCCTGCTTAGGAATCTCCTGCTCTATATACTGTTCTGATAAAACCACATTTGGAATAATATCATTACGCCCTTCTTTAACGCCTATATATCCTATCCTTTTGTCTAATGGCACTTGCGCCTTAGCTGTTATAGGCAGATTCTGATATTGTCTGGCAACCTCATCTTGGTCTACCTCCTCATAATTACCCTCGTTATAAAACTCAAATGAGTTATCATTATATATATCTACCCAATCAAGCGTACCCGCCTTCTTCCAATTACCCCAACCTGTTGACGTACTCTCTCTGAAAATTATTTCAACATAATTTATATACCTCTCAGTATAAAACAAATAATAATTTGGAGTGAGTGTAAGCTTGTTGCTGGTTTGTAATGAGTCAACAGTAGACCCGAAATAATCCTCGTTATCTATCTGGAATAAAACATTTGTATAAGGAGCATAAAGAGATGTTCTACCATCATTATATACATACCTATAACTAAACTGAAAAACTTTTTGTAAGAGATTATTATAATATATAGAAGAATCATTACTATAAAAAGCTAATAAAGAATACCTTGGCTGATAAACTATATTATGAAACTGCTCAAATATTAAATCAAAATCATAATGCGTATCTCCCGTCCATTGGCACAACTGAAACTCACCACTTGTTATATCAGTATCTAAATCCGCCCCATCAGTAGAATCTTGTAGACACTCCCATATCCTCCCTAAATATCTAAACTTATCTCCTGAATCATAACTTGCTGATGTATCAGTATCATCCAATACCGTATAATCATAATAGTTAGTAGCCCATTCTACATTGAGCATACGAGGACTCGAACTTCTCGGATTATAAAACAGATAGTCATCCATAACAAATGCATCTACTATTGGATAATCTAAATCAAATCCTAATAAGTCCGCATCCCAGACAATCCTATCAAAATCATCGTCATCTATATTATATCTTAAGATACAGTCATTATTAACAGAGCCATTCCCCGTTCCATAAATAAAATAATAATAAGCATTACGCTTCTCATCATAACACCCACCAATGATAGTATATGTAGCAGAAGAATAAGCCGCATCATGGGTAAACGCATGAGTTATCTGCTCATTACCCTTCATATTAGTGATTAACCCCTCCGTGCCATCACCAAATGGAGCAGCATTCTTTCTGTAATCTGTCTCTCCATTCTCAAAAAAGCGAGGATCTCTATCGGTGTTCAATCCACCATTTCCTGGAAAAATTATATCTTTAATTCTTACCATTATCTTCTAACAGTTTGACTTGCTGTTCTGCGTATCATATCCCTTATCTCAGTAACATTCGGGCCAATGTTCTTCTTTAACTTCCTTACCTCATCCTTATACTTCATTTCTAATTGCTGTACCTTAACTGCAGGTGCGTTCTGATAGTCCGCATCCATATATCTCACATAATATTCTAAACACCTTCTTGCTACTTTAGGAATATAATTAGTAGTTGTATCATCTATATTAGTAGACTTATATCTTAATATTACATTATCAGGCGTATATCCACTAAAAGCTATTCTCCCCCTCCTTCTATCTATTGTATAGAAATATTTATTTACAGCACCTCTTGAACCTAATCCCTGCACAACTCCATTGTCGGCTACATTCACACCCTCACCGTCATTAACATCATACACTTCATCAACGCCCTGTGTCCCATCTGTAGTTATCACTAACCTATCATCTCTTGTCCATGTCCACATTCTACCTTCCCATGGAATAGATATACTAATGAAGTTTACAAAATCACTTGGGAAATCTATTGTATTAGTATCTGTGTCAACAGTAACCTTAGCATCTTTAAAATTAGCAAGATAATTCAATTCAAGCTCATCCATCCCGTCATAAGTTATACTTGCTAACCGCAAATAATCATCATCGCTTAATCTTAGTTTATTAAGCATATCATTAATAAATCTACTATACGTTATATTTCCGCTTATCTCGCTCATTGTGTATCTGTATTATCAGACACTAAATCTTTAGGACGAATAACGCCTAAAGCCTCTAGTGTATACTGTGTCATTAAACGCCCATGCCCCCTTGGAAAATTAAACTCCTGAGTACTCGAATGATCATAGAACTTAGGAATCATATATACATAAAAGTTAGTCACAAACTGTAATAGCGTCTTATCCTCTACTAATATTCTGCTAGGCTCTACAATATACCATATCACATCATTATAATATGCGTGTACATCCGTATCCATACGATAATATTCCTGATGTGTCGTTGGTTTAAAATCATATATAATAGTAGAAGATTGTTCCTCATTCACTATCCTATCCACACCTCCGCTTTTCCTCTCAAGACTAATGGGGTTAGCTCCTATGTCAGAAAATAATAGCTGTTGCCATCCGGTTTCTGCTGATGATTTTGCAACAGAATGTATAGAGGTATATTGAGACATCTCTAATAACTCACCTTTTCTATACAACTCATTAAACAACTGTTCTTGAGCAGCCGTGACTGCCATAGCGATCACATTTGGATGATACTTGTTTGTCTGATCTATCTTAGGAAGTAGATTTTTTATGTAACTTATATACTGCGATTTAGTCATATTTTATTATTTCAATATGTCATCTTGTTGTTCCTGTAAATTACTATGTTGATAAGAAGCCTGATCTTCTAACTGAACACCCAAATATCCCAAGATTATATTCTGTATTTTAATCTTATCATAATCCCTCCAATCAAGTTCTTTACTTGTTGATGTGACAGAACCACTTGTAGTCCCATCCCTATATACCTCACCTGTTTGTAGAGTATAAGCAGATTGCCCCTCAGTAAGATACTGAACCTCGCTATTAGCATCTATATAATAATCATAGAAAGGCTCATCAGGTTCCTTTAAATACATGAAAGAAAGTAGATTACTCCCATCTGTCTCCACTCCACCTATATAAATATAATAAGAGGTCGGAGCCCCAGACACAGAATCCTCTTTAAAATAAGCTATAGGATTAGTGGCTGTTGGCTGTGTAAGCTCATCGCTCACCCTGTCGGCATACTCTGTCTGTGATATAAAATCAACCTTATTCCCATTATACATTATAGTTTCAGTCAACAGAAGAAAATAATCACTAGGCAACTGCACATAATAATTAGATATATAATCTGAATGATTGGCAAGAAACGGTTTAAATGTTTCTGTGTCTCTATATGTACCACCCAATTTCTCCCACTCCTTATTCCAATATTCAAGGTTGGCAGTTTGTAAATACTTAGTGAACGTGTCTGGGTCTAATGCATTGCCTTTACGTGACTTGCGAAGGATTCCTGTTAAATACTGATAAATATCATCATTGGTAATATTATTGTTCATCGCATCAACATTTTGTACAAAGATAATGAAAGTTAAGTAAAGGACGGAAAATCACTTTTTACGCCCGTTCACGTAACGTGGACATTCTTTAAAAATGAACAGATATTGGTAGTAGGACTACCTATATTCAGTAATATTTAAAGAAACAAAAACCCCCTATAACCCGAAGGCAATAGGGGGAAAAAGAAAAAGAAAACAAAGAAAGAAAACGGAAAACGCAACTCTTAATAAGTCCCTACCTCTTTTGGTAAATATTTATCCTTCCAAGCTTTTATCAGGAAGTCTCTCATCTCATCCATCTTCAAACCATGAGCATCAACACCTACATCCATCTGCTTAGCTATCTTTTTCATCCACATATAGCTAGATGACTTTTCAATATCCTCAAGCTCACATGGTTTATTTAACTGAACGTCTTCACCTAAAGCATTCTCTATATCCATCATCTTCTGCTTATCAGATAACATAGCTGTTATCAGCACCTCGTTCTTTATATTCTGTTCATGAAGAGGGACACTACAAATAACATTCCCAGTACCCCCGTCTATTTTAGGTATATGCCATACACTATGATCGAAATCAAACTGTACTATACCTCTTTCTACAGCAGACATAACCTTAGCACCCAACTTAGTGTCATCATTATACTTAACATCCTCAAGAAACGCCTCTACGCCCCTGATACCTGCTCTTGCAGATGGGTTGTTTATTTGCCCACGCCTCTTTTCATTCGTCATCACCTTATCATATAATTCAACCTGTAATTCCTCTACCGATTTAACATCAGTATCTACTATACCCCAACGTTTAGATACATTCCTTAGTATGATATTATGTTCCACAAGCGGTGAGTTTTCGCCAAAGATAGTTGATTTAAGCTTAGCCTCAATCCTGTAATTATCTACATCTTGTTTAGCCCTACTTCTTGTGTCATAGATCACCACCTGTTTATTAAAGAAATTATGTTTCTCTATAATAAAATATGCTAAATCAGGAGTAGCATTATCCCCCTCAAGCGGTATATAAAATTCACCACCCGATACTAATAAATGCCTTCTTAGGTTTGTATACTCACCATCTTTTATGCTTAATGGGGTTTCTGTATATACCCACTCCTCTAATCCTGACTTACCTGAATAATTAGATATAAGTGGAAATCCTTCTATAGGAAATGGTTCTGGTCTACCTGATGGGTTTATCTTAGGGCCGTCTAAATGCTTCTTGTATTTAATACATATGGATGTACCATATAACTCTTTGTACCCCCTTATCTTTTCTCTGTAATCATCGGCAATCTCTTTCCAATCACCGCTCTTCGCATTTAAATCTATACGCTCTCCGTTTAAATATAACATCTTCTTTTGTTTTTAATTGTTTTCTTTTTTATTAATAAGAAGGCGGTAGCCACACAAAATGGCTACCGACCTAATATATAGAGATTAATATGTTCCTGACTTGGTAACTTTAATCATCTGATTAACCTGCATTGCTATAAGAGCAAATTCAGTTAATAGATAACCCTTAACACTGTCGTACTGATTAACTGCAGGATAGTTCAGTCCATTAACACCAGCAGAGATTTTAAATACTCTACTCCTATCTTCACCGTTGTTGTTCAGATAACCGATACTAACATTAGGAAGCGTTACTTTTCCACCCTCAGGTGAGAAAAACTTCTGCGTATCCATAATGGTTGCCTGAGTCATTGGTATCATAACACCTGCGTTACTGAAGTAATCTTCAAGAGTACCAGCAGCCCATGAGGTAGCATCACTGAAAGAAACAAGTTCCTTAGCAACATATTTCATGCCATTCTTAACAAATGCATTGAAGCTAACACCAAGTTCTCCCATTGTCTTAGTCAAATCAGTCCCACCGGAATATTCCTTAATAAAGTCAAGACCCATATTATCAAGCTGTGTTACAAGCTTAGGCCCAACAAGGAATGCAACCTCGGTATCAACTACCCCCTGTGAACGGAACAGTTCTTTTGCTGTATCGAAATCAGTTATACTGAAACGAGTAACATAAGGAAGACTCTGTCCAAGTGAATCAAGATGTACCCAAAAACCATCAGTAGTCTTAACTGATACAGAAGCAGAGTTCTCATCAGTCTCAGTTACTGAGTTATCATTAACATCAGAAATCCAAATTGCATTGTCAATCTGACGATCAAGAGAATCTTCAGCCTCAAACTGTGACTCGAAGAACAACCCCTGTCCACCATTCTTAAGCTTCTCAATGTAAGTTTCCTGAGCTACCATACCACCCGTGATATGCATAGTCTCTTTAAGAATAGTAGTATAGAAAGTTCTTGAATATCCATAAGTGCTTCTTGCTGAAGGCTGTCCAGTTCCTCTACCGTGGGGGTTGAAACCAACCTGTAGATAAGCATTAGCCGGAACAGCAGTTGTGATCTGTGCTGTTGATCTAAGTGGATAAGCGGTACAAGCAGCAGATGATGTAGCCCCCACAGCAGACACCCTATAAGCAGCAGGTATATCCTCAGATAAATAAGCAGGGGGAATAGTGATAGTATCACCAACCCTTAAGAAAGTGTTGTTGTCTGAATCATACTCACCTGAATGAAGGGTAAAAGAAATACTGTCCCCCGCAGTTGTTGAAGTAGATATACCACTTGCATTAACACGTATAGGCTGCCAGTAAGCACCTTTTTCAAATGCTGTTACCTGATCTCTTGTTAGACCACTACCACCATCGGACATAAGAATATCCACCTGGTTATTAGCCATCCTTAAGAAATCGTAAAAACCAAATCCCTTACCATATTTATTATAGCGTGTAGCTAAATATGCAGGGAACTTTTCGAAACTTGCCAAATCATAATACTCAAGACCATAATGTCTGGTTTTAGTATTAGCTGACGGTTTAGTATATGCCATTGTATTTTAATGTTTTAATAGATTTATAATTGTCTTCTCCTGACAGTCCTCCCATGAGTTAAGGCTTCATCAAAACCTTTAGGTTCTTCTTGCTTACTTGGCTTTTCCTCAATCTTAGGCTTCACAGGATTATGTATCTCTTTGTTATGAGCCTCCTCCTGATCTGCTAATGCATCACTCCGATAACTCTTCATAATCTGAGGGAGATTAGCAAGTATTACCTTAGCCGTTGCAACTTCACCTGCTTGTTGAATATTGTCCTCATTCACCTCAAGGTTGTTTTCTGTCAAATAACTCATCATGTCGCTGTTTAATTCCTTCCTCATATCATCCGTAACAGTAAAGTTAATCAGCTTATCTTGATTACCATCCTTATCAGGATTATCATAAATGGGTATCTCTTTTAACTCTTTCATCTGTAAGTCTAAAACCTTACCCCATTCATTTTTCAAAGCATCTTTCCTCTGCCGTGCATCCTCTTTCTGCTTAGCCATCTGTTCATCTATGTTTATTTTCTCAGGAACATCAATGGATGTCTTCATGTCATTGAACTCCTTGCGGGCAAGGTTCGCTTCTTTTGCTATCCTTACCTTTTGAACATTAGACCACTCAGAGGGGTCGTTGATATTTTCAATGTCAATGCCAAATCTGTCTGCCAACTCTTCCTTTATTGTGGCTTCATCGCCAATGTTAGGATTATTTAATCTTTCATACTTGGCTAACAAATCTAAGTCACCAACTTTACTGAGATCGGAAGTAAACGCTTCCTGTATAATAAATGGGTCTTTGTCTGGATTCTTCTTCCTATACTGTAGAGCTTTATAATCCTCTACCGATGGGAAATCTGCCAGAGGGTCAACACCATCCTCATACTTTTTATACGCCTCGTACTTCTCAGAAAGGGTGTTATAATTGTTCTTGATTTCCTCAAGCTCCTTAATAACCTCATCAACCCTCGATGCTTTATTAAGGATTTCTTTTACATCATCCTCTCCTTGAATCTCTGTCTCAAATTTATCTTTAAAGAACGCTGATATATCAATTTCTTTAGTTTCCGTATTTTCATCTATGTCCACTTTTTCTTCTTGTCCATCTCCAGTGGATAGTTCTTCTTCTTGGACATCTTCCTCTTGCGGTGGATTAGTGGGATCATACTTCTGACCAAATACCACATCCTTTACTTCTTGCCGCCCTTCTTCTTGCACGACTTCTTCTTGTGCTTCATTTACTTGTTGTTTAGGTTCTTCTACCTGTGTCTCTTCAGCTACAGGCGCATCCTCTTCAGGATTAAATTTAGTTCCAAACTGCTCTTCCATTTTCTTCCTTTTTAAATTCGTTTTCCTTGCAAAGATATAAACTATTTTTTAAACGTACTTTTCACACTTGTTCTACAGGTTCTTCTGCATATGCCCATTTATATCCATGAGCGTAAGTAGCCTTACCTTTACACGCCCTTACTATACCACTATCATTAGACTTTTTCCCTAACTCGTCTAACGCCTCTTTTATAGACTCATGCCTTCTTATAAAATTCCCTTTTAAATCATATTGATTAACTGGTTTTGGCACACACACCCTCCTATATTTATATTTAGAAATTTTATTTTTCTTATAATACCTCCATTGAAATCCAGCAACATATGAACTTTCATTTTTGCTAACGCAATGAATTTTTCTGTCATCTATACCAAAATATCTAGCAGCCTCTTTAACACTCCCCCATTCATTAACAAATATTCCATCTAATGTATATTGGTATATTTTTGTTTTAGGTGGCTTATATGAAGGTATATAACCATTTTCGTAATCACTCTTTTTAACCCATAAAAAGCCACCATGCGCTTTCATAGAATCATTTAAACTTGCACATGACGATATCTTTTTAGCGTTTAAATCATTAACAAATGCAGCCTCCTTAATAGATTCATACTCATTAATGTAATTCCCATTTAAATCTAACTGCACCACTCTTGTATAACAAGCCTCTGCTCTTCTCTTTTCACCCTCCTCAGAAAGCTCAATACCTGCACTTGGATATATAACCTTCTTAGCTAAATTTAACGGAGGAGATAAAATATCAAGATACATCTGCTCTAAAGATCGTACATCATCCTTCCCGCATTCAACCACTAAGCAAAACATTAAATCATTAACACCGTATTTATTATAATGATTCTGCAATTTCCTGTTACAATGCTCATTAGACTTTAATTTTCTAATATGAGTCCCCCATCTAGTAAATACATCCACAGAACTACCTATATAATATTTATCAGGGCACGACTTAGACTGAATCCTATATATTCCGCATATCTTCGCCATTGCTATTACCAATCATTTTATTTTCTTCAATAAACTTTTTAGCCTCATCTGCGTGTTCCTTCATGTAATCCACAAGAACGGTTTTCATTAGCTCAGCCTGAACTTTTTGCAATTCATTTTGACCCTCAGCCTGCTTTACCGTTAATTCTCCCTCTATTTTTTCCCTCTGAGCTTGAGCCTCTGCCTCCTTGAGTTTAACATTCTGTTCCCCTTGTAATTTAATATTTTCTTGCTCCTGTATCCTTTGCTCCTCCCTAGCCTTCTCCTCCTTATAAGCAATAATCATTCTCATTTCTTTCAGATTACCACCACCATTTATTTGTTCAAGCACATAACTAGCATCTGCTAACGATAATCCTGGCTTGCCTTCTCTCCTGTTATTCACAGATATATTTACAAAATCTATTAGTTGCTGTTTTTCTTGCTGTGTTGGCTTCGCTTCAAAGCTCATTCCATATTGAACCGGGGTACTCCTTTTCATCGCTTGTTTTAATCTCTGTATATCCATCTTACCTATTGCTCCCTCATATACATCTATGTAATCACCATCACAGAACATCTGTATCCTACGCATAGTAGAACGTGCTACCCTCTCCTTAAGAGTAAGCATCTTATTTATTAATGGTTTAAGAATATCTGCCGTAGAAGCCATACTTAATTCAGTTCCTGTAGCTGTTTCTCCAGCAGGTGAAGCACCTAAAGCCACGGGGCTTAATCCTGTTAAATCTTCTATCTTGCGCATAGCGAGCGTCCACATATCAGCAGCATCTTGTAATACCCTTCCTGTCATACTTTCAATCGGTATGACAGGAGTTACTGAACCTCCTTCATATCTTCCCGACATAGACTGTTGGAATAATAATATACCATCCTCCCTCCACATCTCTATAATATCTCTAAACGAAAACTTATTCCCATCCCCATCTGTTATGTTTTGCATCATGGCAAAGTCTATTGCATAACCATTTTTAATAGCCATAGCACGCCCGTCTTGGTACTTTAACCACGCAACCATTATATCATCCATCACGGGTCTTAAACGCTCTGTAATGGGCTTATTATTAAGTTTAACTTGAATGTATGATGGGACAACCTTATTCTTAATGGGTCTGTCCATGAAATTAGTTTTCCCCCAATCAAATACTACGTCACTATCCACCACCCAAGATGCCTGTCTGAGTACACGGTAATTAGTTGTTTCCACCCTCTGCTGTACTCCACGTTCTTTTTGTTTATCGCTTATTGGTTTAGGCTGTTCATCCCTTTCTAACCTGAAAGCAGACTTCTTACCATAACGATTCTTGTAATACATAGTACGCTTCTGAGACTCGTCTATCCACTCAAGATGCATAACCTTTATACGAAATGATTCATAGCCAAATGAACCATCATCCTGCGCACGACTGAGTTCTTCCCATTGTGTAGCACCTGGATTATTATATTTACCAGCAAACCTCTTAGCCAAATCCGCTAGCTTTTCTTCACTCATATCCACATGCTGCCTTAAATCGGCTATAGTCATCCACTCATAATGACCCGCATATGGTAGCTCACTTAAATCATATTTCCTCATGTATGGTAAAATGGCATCTACCAAATCAATATACTTAATCTTCCACTTGCCATCTTCAGGGTCTAAGTTAATCTTTACTACAGCCCGACCATTATCCATTAAGTCATCTATGATAGCATCCCTTAAATCAGCATCCCACTCGCTTATCTCAAAGGTATGGCTCGTAAGCTTCTCCATAGCCTTAGCAATACGAGACTTTAACCCACCTACCTTTTCAAAGAGTTCAAGTTCATATGGGGTGCTTGGAATATAATTAGGTTCTTGTACGGGTATGTCTGCGTTTTGTTTTAATTGATTAAGGAATGCTCCGTGTTCCTTCTGTACCCACAGCCTCCACTTCTTCTCTTCTTTCTCTGCGCCACTCTGCTCATCTATAGTATCTACATAAACATTGTAGTCTACTCCATCGAGCAAGCCCTTTAGCTTATCTTTAATACGTGGCATTGGAGATACGGGAGTATAATCTATATGTTGGTATCCCTCACGTGATCCTTGACCCGGATTGTTCCAACTCCCGTCCTGATCTGATTCTGAGTTCGGGATATTCCCCTCACCAAACTTATAATCTTTGTATAAATCTTCGGGTTGGTTTCCTTCACCATACATCCTCATTAAACTAAAATGATTACGCATGGATTGGTCTATTCCACTTTTGTTTCTTGCTATTGCACTGCCTATTGCTTTACACCATTGTAAGTGGTATTTCTCATTCTTCTGAGAATCGGGTATGTCCACCTTCGGATAACCCGTAACTTTATTTTTCTTTATCATAAGAACTAACGATTTAATGCAAAGGTAACAAATCCGTTTGTAACAACTGTTTTTATAAAATACAAATAATTTGTTTGTTTAGGTACTAAGTTTTCTTTTACTCACCCCCTAAGCCATTTTACCGCACTCCTAATACTATACCCTTCACTCTGTTTCTCAGTCTTCTTAGGATTATAATATTCGTTACCCATTTTCCTCCATGAACCTAACCCAGCTATCATGTGTGCTGTAAATCTATCATTATATGTCATATGTTCAGGCCCCTGCATTCTCTTTATTTCTTTAAGGAATGAAGCAAAGTCTTCCATGTGGCAACGCTTATTAATGTAATTCTTTACCCAACGAAAGCCCTCATCCTTTATGGCATTGTCCATGTAACATCCTGGCTTGTCGTTATATCTTCCTGTTCCGGGATTGATGTCATATTGTAGATACCCACCATATCCTCTATCCAAAAAGTGTTCCCACAGATTCTCAACATTTCGTTCCATGTAAACTGTAGCTCCATAATACACTGCAACTTTTAATACGTCTTCGTTATACTCAAATGTACTCGCAGGTCTGTACCTGTACGATACAACAAATTTACTACTTTTCCACTCTTTAGGATTATCATCTTTATCTATCTCTGTATCTCTCTCCCAAAATACAGCTATACCACCATCAGATTGCCTGCTCTTATTATCTCTTAACTTAGCATCTGATTTGTTAGAAAACCGTATCGGGTCAGCACCTAATGTAAACCGATTAGTGAACAAAGGAGCATGTTGGTATTCTGTCTTTCTTTTCTTAGCTATGTAAACGGGTTCTTTGGTTTTCTTGTTGGATAAGGTATCAGGCAATAATCGGCTAACCTCAAACCTTCCATTCTTATCTTCTACAAACACAACCTTGCTATCAGGAATATCATCAGCCCATTCAAAGTTCCCTACCCTAATATTATCTTTACGCTTAAGCTCTACTAACCTTCTATCTACCTTCTCTAAATCCCATCCCATATCACCACTTGAACCTAACCAACACTCTGCATATTGTATAGGCATTTTACGCCTGAGTGAACGATAAGACTCCATCGCTTCAGGTGTTCCCCTCTTAAGTAAACTATCTCTTTCGTTTAATAAGTACTCTAACGCCCCCATATCTAATCTTGCAAACAAGGCATCAGGACGTAACCTTTTCTGCCGCTCGGTAGGTTTATCTATTACAGACATGCCGAAACGGTCTATGAAATTCTCAAGCCCCTTATATGCAGGGAAAAATATCCTTGCTAATCCACTGTTTGTTTGTCCTTTTCCCGGTATCCTTTGATAGAAGTTTGATAACTGAGCCATCTTCATATACGCTAATCCACCCTCCTCCATTTGCTCTACCGTTGAAGGGTGTTGACTGTAACCTATAATCTTAGAACCAGAACCCGTGGACTGAGCAAGTTTATTAACGTTCCATCTCTCTAAAACGTCCACTCGGTCTGCCTTTCCTTCCTCGTCCATCAGTGAATAAAACAATTTGTCACCATCGTTCTTCTTCTCATCAGCACTATCTGTAAAGTCAATCATAGAATCCATAGAATAAACATCGTACATAGATGTTCTCGCCCTGTATCTTATCTTAAGTGGAAATCTACCTACCGTAGCATCGTTCTTACAAATAAGAAAGTAAGGATACCTCTCAAATGCGGGTAATAACTTCTTATAGTAATGTTTCTCGGCATTATCTCCCTCCATTGATATAATTGTACCATATGAACCAAAAGTCGTCTCACAGCCTTTCTTTACCTTGTGACAGCCCTGATGTGTTGAACCCCTTCTTCTGAACTTAGGCTCTAAATCCCCAAAGAAAACACGTGAGCCTATATCTATCATCTTATACTTGCCATCAACACCCTTAACAGCCATCCCATTATCATCCAAGTCTGCGAAAGTTTCTGTTGCATGTTCAAGGTAGTGCCTGAAACAATACTTCTTTCTATCCTCATCCCTATACTCAGGTAGCTCCCCCCCATTCTCTGCTATTCTATAGAAGTTTAAGAAATCAAAATAATCGGGTGGTAGCCATGTGGGCTTTCCGTCATTGAAAAACCAATACCCATTATTTCTGTACCAATGAACGTGTTTAATAAACAGAACTTCTTCAGGCATATCATCCCTCTGCTCCTCAAACATTGTCCAATACATGTCTATCACCCTATCCCACGTAACGACAAGCTGTTTGTTAACCTCGTAGTTCTTCTTGCATTGGTTAAATGCCCTACGCTGTAATTCGATAAGTTTCTTTGGAATCTCTAATGGGCGAAAGTATTGTTCTTCGGGTGGCAACCCATAGCCATCTATGAATTTTAATTTAGGTGGAGAGGGTAACGATAATCTTAAAGGTTTAATATCAACATCTCCATCGTTGATAATAAAATACGTATCAGCATCCTTATAATCATACTGTACCTTTTCGTTTTGTTTCTTCCTCCCCCTCATCACTTATAAAATGTATATCTTCCGTTTCGTAATCCCCATAAGGGTTAAAATCATCAGGTAACTCCCCATCCTCCTGTAACACCTTAGCTATATTCTCAGGATTTAACCTTATCCTACTCTCCTCTGCTTCCTGATATAACGCCTTCTTAGCTAATAAAACCTCATCCTGCTCACCACTACCATACAAACGATTAGTAATACGATTAATATCATTAGTTATATCATTAAGAATCTTAGTGGTGTGTTGAGTATATTTACCAGCAAGAATACTTTTTGTGGTTAAATGCTGTAGCTCAAGTAAGCCTATTAGCTGTGTGTATTCGGGATTCGCAAATCGGGAAATAAAAGAGGCTACCATAGCGTTGATAACCTTATCCTGTCCTGTGAGAAATTTCTCTACATCATCATCAAATCTTCCCTGCTCAATAATCCAACCAACCTCTTTGGCAGCCTCCCTCTTTCTATTATAATATTGCGCCTCCTCCATTCGCCAAGGACTGTTAGGATCATACATCATAACTATCCATTGATAGACCCTCTTCTTCCCTAGCTTGCTATCGTCAAACTCCTTAAAAAGCGTAAGCTCCTTCTGTATATTAGAAAGGAATTTAGGCTTATAAGGATTCAACCAGCATTTGCTGTAATCCGCTTCCCTTGTTCGCATTTCTTTTCTTTTATCTAATTACTTAACATATTCGGAACTCGACCCATCAGCATCCCTTTGATAATGAATATCGAACTCCCAAACTAATACATCACCTGACACCTCATCATCTCTATATAACTTGATTAACATAATAGAGCTAACATCTGTGATGGTTTCTGGTGGAGTTATATCTGTAAACTCGGCTAACTGATGAATAGTTCCACTTTCATAAGTATATGCATATCCCGTAGTGGCTATGGTAGTCCACGTAGCCGGAACGGCATCACCTAAATTTATCCATTTATAATCTATCTTAAAGACATAAGTATTATCACCGCCTTGAGCAAAATGAACATGAGGAGAAATAACACTCCCCGTTTTCCAATCATGCGGGAACTGAGCAATAATATAAGCTATCTCAGAAGTATCATCTGTTGGAAAAAGAAAACCAACATTCGTTTCATCAAAATCAGGTTCTACATTAGCTCCTCTTTTAGATTGAGTAACGGGGAATCTTAAATCATCCCATACAGTATCATTATACTTCACAGGAGGATTAGCATTTGTCTCTATAGTTTGCGTCATAGCCGTACTATCACCCAAAAAACCTCTTAACCCCTGTCTGTTTGCATTCCCCATTACGAACCTGTTTTAACTAATGTTATTATTTCTGCTAACGTATGACTGATAATATACTTCTTCAATGCAAAGCCACCCGTAGCAATAAATACTACAGAATTAGAAGAACCCAACCCTACGCCAAAAGATATATCACTTACATTAAATGAATGAGAAACGGGAGTAGCTGTTGTATCCCCGTCCTCATATACATTAAAATAAACTCTTGAACTGTATGGTATCGTATCAGCTTCCGTTACTATAGAGGATACCGTTTCATCTACTAAAAACAAACACGTATCTGTTTCCCTATCCTGTGGATTAAATGAATAAGTAAACTTACTGTCATTTGTATTATGGGCAGTAAGGTCTTTTATCCACTCGCAATTAAATATATACTCAGTGGAATCTTCTATAGGAATAATAACGTTCCCATAAGAAGAATTAGCAGATAATGTTGTTAACTTTGCAATCATTTATTATGTAGCCTGTGCTAATGTTTCAATAGCCGCAATAGTGTGGTCTACAATATAACTCTTACAAGAAAAACCACCCTCATTTACCCATACCCTTGCCTTGGAAGTAATGTTTGAATCAGAATAAGTTTCAGCAAACGTTATCCAATCTTGGTTAATGGAATGCTCAACAGCAGTACTCGCTGTATCATTTTCCTCAAATACATCTAACGCAATCCATTTCGAAGCCTGACTAGCGGCAGGAGCATCATAGTTAGCCTCAGTAGTTGTAGCGGCTTTTGTTTCAGTTACCCTTATGGTAACCGCTGAACTCTGTCTGTCATTCGGTTCAAATACATACCTGAACTCTTGGTCATCGGTGCTATATACCTTAGAATCCACAAAGTTATTGGTGTTAAACAGGTATGCTGTAGAGGCTGCAAGGCTGTCTACCCATGGCCCACTTCCTGATGCAAAATCACTTGCAAGTGTTGTTAATTTTACTAACATTTTAATTCATTTTTAAAGATTAATCTGTGTACAAAGATAATTAAAATAATAAAAAGCCCGTTCCAGCTAAATAGAACGGGCTAATTACTAACCTTAAAACTTACAAATTATGAAAAACAAAAACTACTCAACCTCTACTTTCTTTCCTAAGAGTACCTTAAAGGCAACCTTGACATCATTCGCCTCTGCTTTTAATAGAGCCACCTCCTCAGCAGTTACCTTGTCATCCTCAAGTGCATTCAATAAAGCATTTACCAACTCAAGCGTCTGCTTAACAAGCGAAGCTACCTGGCTAACCTTTGTCTTAACAAGCCCCCACTGAGTCCCAAACAATGCCGCCACTGCTGCTATTACTACCGAAACTATTGTCCATACATCCATGATAATTAATATTTTAAACGTTTAAATATCAACAAAGGTACTAAGAAAATTTTACATACACGTTATTACTTCTTGTTAAATATACGATCCCATGTTTCTTATCAGGTACATAAGATGAACCTTGAATGTTAGGAGCAAAGCGTACCCGAACACCTCTGCGTAAGCCTTCTGCATCACTCTCCACCACCACACCTTCTTCTACATTCTTAATATCCCTTACCCTTAATGGAGTGATGATTCCTCCTTCCGTTTTCTCTTTTGGTTTATCCGGCTTAATAACAACATTGTTCTTAGTTGGATACACTCTGCCCCCTTCATCCCAACCCAACACAAACTTCCTTTCACTGATTCTTAACTGATCGCCACCAAACTCAGCATGTAACATATCCTCTAATAATATAGGTGGCATACCAAATATAGCTTTCGTCCCCTCTTTTATCCTCTCGTCATCTACATATAAATTATCCTTGTATTTTCTGTTGGGTGTTGACATATACTTGCCTATACCGTATCTTACATCTTTCTTCTTCTTGGTATTTATAGCATATTTGCTCTCAGGAGTTTCAGCATCAACCAACTCAAATAAACACACTCCATTAAGCGGAAACACCTTCTCACCCCTCTTAGCAAAGTATAAATCCCTGTAGTGAATCATCTTATATTCCACACCATCTACATCAAACGCCTGACAGTTTAAGCTAGCCATGTAATCAAACCAAACCACATCATCCTTCTGTACCTCTACATCGGTTTCCCAATCCATATCATTTAAGTTAAGATGTTCGGGAATCCACTCAACTATCCCTATCCTATCGGCATGTGCGTGTTGGTTAAAATCTGTATCACCAACCACATATATCCCTAATTTAGTTCTTCTGTTAACATTCTTAGTATCTATGCGGACTAAAACAGAATTGTTTCTATTTAATAGTCTAAGATTCTTGAACGCCTTCTTGTCTAATATATAAACTTCTCTACTCGGCAAATCTTTTAATTTTTAAAACAACGTTTTCTGATCTGATTTATTTAATTTAGTCTTTGCGTAGCCTAACGTCAAAGCCTCTTGTTTAGTCTGTATTCGTTCCATTGCAGCGTCATAATAGTCTTTGTCTATCTCATACCCCACTAAGTCAAAACCAAGCTCCAAACAGGCTATTGCTATGCTTCCTGAACCTAAATGAGTGTCTAATATTCTATCGCCCGGTTTGGCGTAGTTTTGGAGTAGCCATTTGTATAGGGCAACTGGTTTTTGGGTGGGGTGAATGCGGTGTTCTTTGTGTTTCATGTTTTCTTGCAGCATACCATTCCATCTATATTTATATCTTCTTACTGCGCTTTTAAATGACGTATAAGCGAGTTCACAATCTGCAAAGTCATTTGAGTTATTATCCTTATCCCACACTATCCAACAAGGTGACTTTAACCCTAAAAAATGATTTGCCCCCCATATTATTTGATTTTCAGAAACTCGCATTAATTCGTTAAAGTATTCATTTGATGGGGATTTTATGTCCCAAATTTTTGCCCCATAATCTTTCACTTTAGCCAACTCTCCCCCCCCTACTTTTCCGCTTTTCGCTATATTTATCCCATAAGGCGGGTCAACAATAGCCAACTCAAATTCATTATCTTTCATTTCACGCATAGCTTCCATGCAGTCCATGTTATGAATAGTTATATTAGGAAGTTTGATCATTTTGTTTTTTAGAACCCCTTACATACAAATCCTTAGCTTCGGCATCTAATAATTCTATCGGTAAATAATGTTTTCTTGCTACGTGCCTTATCTCTATCTCTTCACCATCCTCTAACAAAACCCAAAGCTCATTAGCGTCCGAAACATAATCCATACTTATAACCTTCTTACCGTTCCACATACTCCCCAAAACCCATTGCTCATATGTTGGTTTGTGATGCTCGGCAGACTTGGTTGGATTAGCCAAAACTCTATAAAGAACTTTTGTATGACTTTTGTTTAATGCGCACATTTAGTGGTAGTTACTAAAAAGGGAGATCGTCATGTTCTTCAGGGTTTAGGTCTGATGTACCAACAATATCCGTTGATGTCTCCACCCTCTCTCCACTAGCCTTAACAATATCTGTTATTCCCCAAGCCTTAAGTGTAGTAAAGTATTTATATTCATCAGCATCCTCAGGCTTCCATCTTCTACCACCTACACTAAACTCTACTGTTATCTTATCCCCTACATCAAGGTTATTTAATATAGTTATAAACTTTTCTATAACCTCAAACTTGATGAAATCCCTCCACTCTTTACCGTCCTTCCCCGGTTTTAAAGTTTCAATAACAAATTCTGCCTTCCGACCTCCACTACTAAATGTAACATCCGGTAATCTTTCGTGTAATACTCCTGAAATTCTGTAACTTTCCATGTTTTCTTTTTTTTTTTAATTTGTGTTGTGTTTATTAAATAACGGGATATTACCCGTCCTCTATTTCGATTTCTTTTCCGATAGCATCTTCCTTAAACGGAATATGAATTTCTAATACTCCATGCTTATACTTAGCTGATGACTTCAGTGCGTCTAATGATTTATCTACCTTAAACTCCTTTGTCATCTCAGGATAATAAAAATCTGTTTCTGGTAAGAACACAGTCATAGAACCATCTGGTCTACCAATAATCTTAATGTCTTCCTTTTTGCATCCCGTGGCTTCTATCTTTACTAAGACACCATCCGTTAACCTCTGCCTTTGTATAATACCTCCATGTAACATATCTATAATTTTTAATTCAACATCTGAGGTTGTGCTACAATTTTTAAGCCACTCCATATACCTGTCATTTTGTTATATTAAAACAATTCTTGGTCTGACACATCTTCAGGTATATGATCAGGTCTACAATACTTCTCTAAGTAATCATCAGTTCTCCATATCCTATGCATGGATTTTAAAAATAATTCTTCTGATTGGTTTAACTCCTGTTTTTCCTTTAGCTTGTAATCTAAGATTATTATAAGCCTTTCTTTTATCTTATGAATAAAACTTAGGTAATCTGCAAAATCGGATTCGGACATATTGTGTGATTATTTCTAAACAAAATTAAACCATATCATTCTTTTATGCAAATAATTTAAGGATTAAATTAAAATTATTTAGAATATATTTGCGTATGTCAATGATAATACGTACTTTAGCGTATCGTTATTTTAAATAACTAAAAACATTTCATATGACCACAGCAAAACAGTTGGCAAAATACTTCGCCAATAATACCGTATCCAACGAGGAAATAGAACAACGATTGAATAATTATAGAACACAGATTTTTTGTGAGGGTATAAAATCTATGCACAATTATCTTATATACATTAAGAAAAAAAGAAAATCTTTACAAAGCCAAAGGTTGAAAAAAGAGTGGGATGAGTTTCTTAGTTCTATAAGAGATATGGCTACCAAAAAGAAATAACCAAAACTATATTGTATGTTAAAAGTTTATGTAGCCGGAGCTTACTCCGATGATAACGTCCTTGGTGTATTAAAAAATATTGGACGTGGAGAACATTATGCGTCTAAACTCTTTATGATGGGATTTGCACCCTTTACTCCTTGGCATGATAAAACATTCGTAACAGATTGTTGGACACAAGAATTTACTGTACCCATGTTCTATAACTACTCAATGGAGTGGTTAAGAGTATCGGATGCTGTATTTGTCGTTCCTAATATGTCAGGGTTAAAGAATTGGGAAGATTCTAAAGGGACACTAAATGAAATAGAAGAAGCTAAAAAACACAATATCCCTGTATTTTTTAATGAAAAAGATTTAATAGAATGGAAAGAGACAAAAAAATTATCATCTGCATCGTAGCTGAAAGCGGATCGGGAAAGACTTTTGTTGCCGATTACATAGCTGCCAAATATAATATCTACCCAATAGAATCAAGAACCACAAGACCGCCAAGACATAAGGGAGAGAGTGGACACATGTGGGTGACAGAACAAGAGTTCGATACGTACGCACAAGAGAATATGATAGCGTTTACTGAGTTTGGAGGATGTAGATATTGTTGTTTAATAGAAGATGTTACCGACCCAATCATGACATACGTGATAGATGAATACGGACTTAAATATCTTAAACGATATTTCTCTAATACTTTTAATATCTTTGCCGTACGAATCATAGCCGACAATATTAAAAGGCACAAGAGAGTTGACCGCAGTAGAACCTCAAGAGATAATGGTAAATTTACAATACCATTGGATGAATTTGATTTCTGTATTTTTAATGATTATGACCCTATTAAAACATATAAACAAGTTGATAGTATTATAAACCAAATAATAACCTATGAATTATCCAGTGGAAATACAGGAGTTTGCACGTGTACGCATGGAGCAAACCCCAAACAACACTCAGATTGCAAGAGATATTAAAAATAAGTTTAAGATAAATACTGAATTAGACAGAGTAAGAAAAAATGTAAGTAGGTGGAGAGAAAAATGGAAAGTAGAGGCTAAGCAAATACCAATCAAACGATTGTTCTTTGATATTGAAACAAGCTACTATATCCTTAAATTAAGGGTTTGGCAACTGAAAAACTATAAAACATATTTCGACCCAGATGATATAGAGGTAGAGAAACAGATTATCTGCATATCTTATAAGTGGCAGTATGAAGATGAAGTACATAACCTGGATTGGAGAATGGGTGAAAAAGAAATGCTTAAAAAGTTTATTAAGATAATAGGAGACGCTGACGAATTAATCGCCTTCAACGGTGACAACTTCGATATTAAATTCTTAAGAACACGTTGCATAAAACATGGAATCTTAATGTTCCCAACCTACCGTACATTAGACCCACTTAAAAAAGCAAGATCACACTTTCTCTTTGCAAGTAATAAATTAGACTACCTCGGTGAATTTCTTAATACAGGAAGAAAAACAGAACACGAAGGGTTTGATATGTGGAAGAAGATTGTGGAGGAAGGTGATGAAGAAGCTCTGAATAAAATGATTGAGTATTGCAATAACGATGTGATACTTCTTGAAGATACCTTCTTTGTTATTAGCCCATTCATTAACCATAACAATAACTTTGCTATATTAACAGGTGGAGAGAAATGGCACTGCCCTGAATGTGCAAGTGAAGATGTAGAGATGTATAGAACCTATTCTACCCCTATGGGTATAATAAGAAGAAAAATGAAATGTAATGCGTGTCGCAAACAATATAGAATAAGCAATAGAACATACATGCATATGCTTGAAGATCAGTTCAAAACAAACGGTAGTAAAATTTAGTGCTTAGATTCTTTGTGTGAATTAAATTATTTTTCGTAATTTTGTTCACATGAAGATTAGACCACAAAATAAAATATTGATTCGTAAGAATCACGAAACCTCAACCAGAAACATAGGTGGTCTATCTTCGGTTGGGGTTTTTCTTTTAACCAAAATCATACAACATACGGGCTGTTCTACTGCATACAGAAAACAAAAATGCAGTATAAAACCGTGTGTGAGTTTCAGTAAACTTTATATAAAGCGGATTAGTGCTAGCAATGTCCCAAGCCCGACAACTAGCGACCTCATGCTCGAAAGAGACCAAGCTTTATATAACGAACTAACAATAGAGGGATAGGAACTGTTACTGAAGCTCTGGCTTTTCTTATGGAAGCACTTCCCTATAGCAGGTACATGAGGGATGTAGGGGCTACTATAATTAATAAGTAAAAAAAAGTAGGTGAATATGTCTTACGTAAATGACACGAGATTAAGTTATAAGGCAAGAGGGATACTTGCTTATGCGGCTCATAAGCCTAATGCATGGAGATTACAGGTTTATGATTTAATAAATGTTAGTGAAAAAGATGGCAGGAAATCAGTACAATCGGGAATAAGGGAGTTAATTAAGTATGGCTATTTAAGCTATATAAGAGTTCCTTATAACGATGAAGGAAGACATCAAGGTTCTTATTATCAGTTGAATGTAAAAATGGTAACTGGAAGATATTTACCATCAAGAGAAAGAATGTCATACAGATTACAATATCAAACAAGGGAATGGAGCGAAAAAAGAGAAGGTATAATAAACAGGGATAATTATAAGTGTGTTAAATGCGGGAACTCTAACGTTATCTTACATGTTCATCATAAAAAGTATATTAAAGGAAGAAAGGTATGGGAATATCCTGATGATGCTTTAGAAACATTATGCGAAAGATGTCATGAAAAATATCATAAAGAGCATCAGGGTAGTTCTCTTGTAATTGAATAATCATCACTCTAACCAAATCTTAGTATCTTTGTACAAAATGTAATTTATTGTACGATGAATGAAATCAAACAAACGTATCAGGTAACAGCAGGACAATCCATAGGTTCTACTAATGTATTATCCCCTCCAGCAAGGCTCATAGTTCCTAAAGGTGGAACAGCAGTTCTTTCTGTAATGACTAACCAATATGGAGGCGAAGATGCTTTAGTTGGTAAAACATTATTTCAGGATACTGAGTATTGGGGAGGATGGGTTACGATAACTGTTCAATCAGGTACGGTAGTTGTATATCAGAGTAACGTAAGCTAATGCAGTATTTTAAACGTCAATTCGCCACACGCTTTTCCTCCAAGCATGAGTTTGGTTCGGTAGGTGTATCGGATATCTGGAGAGCGCAACCTACATCTTATGTTGTTTCAATAACGGGGATATATGCTGCTTATTGGAATACCGTGAGTGGTAATCAAATGATTGATAGTTTTGGTGGTGAACCATTAACGCTTAGTCAATCATTGGTTACTGATTATATACCTGGTGGTTCGACAGTTAATATTACTGCTCCTGTAAATACTACATTAGCTACAGCAGATGAAGACAATGTATTATATAATGAATCAGGAATACCAACCACCGTATCAAATGCAACGTTATGTGGTTCTGATTACACAAGAGTGCTTGTTAAATATGCGAATGAATCACCTTACCATATATATGCTATTGCCATTTTAAAATCAGGAATAACATTAACCCAGCAACAGATAGATGATATACATGAAGAGTTTGACTTATGGTGGTTTTGGGATGACGTGTTTAATGATTATGGTAGGCTTAAGGATAACAGGAGTATTGGTAGTTAATGAAATACATGGGATAATATTGGGATTGATAATAAAATGACAATGATATTAAAATATAATACAATGAAAAAGATATTAACCATACTCACATTATCCTTATTATGGATAGGGCTATCAGCACAGTCATGGCCTGAAGTAATTACATCAGGTATGCAGGGTAATGCGTTTAGAGACTCTATTAATAAACACCTTGATTGGAAGAGTGATAGCCTTACTACTGTGTATGGAAGTTTTTATACGGGTGGTGATGGGATAAATGTTAGTGCAGGTAGAGCAATATCTATTGGCAGTTCAATTAATCCGACTAACGAATTGCAGATAAGCCTTGATGAGAATGAGTTCTTTTCAGTTTCTAATTCTTATGGCTTACCTCCTAACGATACCAAAATACGTTTATCTAAAGATTCTATACGTATAGCAGTTGATGAGAACGCTTCTAGTTCTAGGTTGTTTTATCTTGATATGACCGATACAGATTTTGATATGATGTATGATGATGGCGATGTATATACTGGTGGAGGTGGTGTGAGAATAGACACTAATAAAGTGCAAATAACATTTAGGGGTGTTGGTACATTACCAGCTAACTCTAGGTTATATGTAGAGGAAGATTCAATATTCATATCATCATTCGATGCGCAGAACCTACAGACTAATGAGGTGGCTGCTTCATCTAATGGATTATTCTTTAATGCAGATAGTATTTATTATACTAATCAAAAAGGGACTACAGATGAAATACTGTTTATTAGGTCTACAGGCACGGTGGGTTCTGACCCTATATTAGGTGCTAGCAAGGCTCTGGATGTTCCACTCCCCATTCCACAGGAATTATTATCAGATAGAGATGAGAATGGAGAAATAAAATGGTTAAGATATAATGAGGATAAGGATATGGTTTGGGAATATGGGCTTCCTTCTAATCCGGCGAAAGCCATCTCGTCTCTTATGGCTGCTAATGAGATAAACTTAAGGCTTATTAAGCAGTTAAATGATGAACTAAAGACATTAAAAATTATTGTGTTTATTTCACTGCCATTAATCATATTGGGGCTGCTGATCGTTCTCTTAAGGGGTTTAATTAAAGGATTAAAATTATAATAAAATGAAGAAGATATTATTTTTTATATTATTAGCATTGAGTTTATCAACTTATGGGCAAAGATATATTGTCACTAAGAGTTACGTAGATGATTCAGTAAGTGTACACAGACAGCTTTTAAATGCCTATATGGATTCTATTACAGCGTTAAGATCATCATTAAATCCGTTGATTGATGTCACTGCTCCCACCATGTCTACAGCAACAACAAATACTACTGGGGATACGATTACAATAACTATGAGTGAAACATTAAGTTCATCTTATATTCCAGATACAAGCGCATTTGCTGTATATGCAAACTACAGGTATGTAAGGGTTTCTGGTGTTTCAGTCTCTGGTGCATCTATTTATTTGTCGTTAAATGAGAGTATATTACTTGGGGAATCTGTAAGGGTTTCTTATGAGAAACCTGCAGCTAACATGTTACAGGACGCTAGCAGTAATGAAACAGCAAGCTTCTCAAATCAATCAGTAACGAACAATGTTAGTGATGTAAAATTAAACGCAACGCTTATAGCAAGATATGATTTCGAACAAGTTGTTACTGACGGGGTCGGCTCAAAGGACGGAATAGCCTCTGCCGCATTTGAATATTCTACTCATTCATATAGCTCAGGTTCATACTCAGCTAACCTGGATGGGTCGGTACAGTATGTAGACATACCGTTGGATGATACGATTAATAAGTTTAGTTATTTCTTCACGTTCCGAGCCTTTACTCAAGAACACACTAATCGCACATTATTAACTAACAGTGACACAGATGGAGGATATACACTTCTCCTTGATGCCGTGAACGGTAACTTTAGATTAATGACAACAAACGCTACAGATACCGCTTATGCAGATAGTGATTCATCTATTTATACTGCAGGGACATTAATGACAATAGCCTTACTTGTAGATAAGACAACGGGATACGCTCATTTTTACGTGAACGGACAGGATGTAGATGCAGACACTACGATTCGAACCGATTTCCCCGTTGATGACACGCTCCGCATAGGGCTTAATCATCAAGATACACTACAGGCCTGGGGGTATCTGGATAATTTACGGAGATACAGTAACTGGTTGACAGAGACAGAAATAGACAGCCTGCATTATGTTTACGGTATATACGATGCGGTTGTCGACACCACTGCACCTTCCCCAGATACGGCAAAAGTGGATGATACCGGGAAATTGCTGGAGATCTATTTTGATGAGGATTTGTATAATTCCGGGGTAGACACTGCAAGTTTTAATTTTCTTGAGGACGGATCTCAACTTGACCTGTCAAACCCCAGGATAATTGGTAATATATTATCGTTTGTTTGTGATTCAGTATCGGGTGGGACAACCCTGAGTCTGAATTATGATAAGACGGGAGGAAATGATCTGCGGGATAGGGCAGATAATGAAGTGGATACATTTACCATTGTCGTTGAAAATGATGCGCCTGTTGCCGCTATAAGCGGTCTTGCACACTACCTGTTTAATGATGCATTGACAGACAATGAAAATTCATATGATGCTTTTGCATCGGGGAGTTTTGCTTATTCGACAAATAAATTGGAAGGAACGAAATCAGGGAATTTTGATGGAAACGATAGGTTTGTTACCACTCCAGCCATTCCCCATACCTCACAGTTTACTTTGTCAGGCTGGGGCCGACATTTCAATACAATATCGACAAAGACAATTGCAACCACAATTAATGAGGGAGCAGGGTGGCGATATGGATTTGACAACAGCCAGGGAAGATTTTTCCTTGAAACAACGGATGGTGGAACTACCACAACGGTTTATTCAACAACCGGGCATAACACCATCACAGCTTGGATACATGGGGCTATTGTTGTGGATGACGATGCCGATACGGTTGCATTCTATATAAATGGTCAATACGATGTGGGTAGAAGCATTACATCAGGCATAGGCACATCTGCTCAAATCAGGTTTGGGGCAAAATTTGATGACGGATCGCCCTTATGGGGATACGGAGATGATTATCAGATATATGCAGGGTTATTGAATGCAAATCAAATAGCAACTATATATAATAATGTAGGTGAAATGGTGGAAGGTGGGGGAAGCGTAGAACCTCCCAACCCAGATCCTGAAATATTTGACATTATTTATTCACAAGATTTCGAAGACACTGATTTGGGAGTATATACTATTGAAGAGATACGAGAGGATTTCCCTGGTGTAGGATGGACTGATTCATGGTATAATCCAACAAGAATAGACTCAGCAAGATACCCTGACTATTATTATAAAGATACAATTGCGGAAGATCCAGTTACTTCAAGCAGAGGGTTGAAATTATGGCAGTTAGCTGGGACTTTTGGACCTTCTCGTGGTGGTGAATACTTCAAATTCCAGTTGGGTACGGAACATGAGGAACTGTACTTCTCCTACAACGTGATGTTCAAACCTAACACAGACTGGCAGAAAGGGGGTAAACTTCCTTACCTTGCAGGTGGACCTGTATACGAAGGAGCACAACCTCCTGCAGAGGAACAAGGCTTTTCTGGCTTATTGATGTTCAATAGTTACAACATACCAGGAAGTATGCAATACTTTTATTATCATCAGAATATGCCATATGCAAAATATGCTGATGTTAATCACTGGTATTGGTGGGATACAGGAGAGCAGTTTTCCTGGGACATACAGGAAGAAGAATGGCACAACATCACGGTTCGCTGGGTTTGTAATACTTTCGTAGATGCATTTTCGGACGGTAACAGGGATGGGTTCATGGAAGCGTGGGTAGATGGAGAATTTGTCGAAAGGCTCGAAGGGATAGAATGGCTGCACGGCACGAATATGGATCAACTAATGAATAGAATAGATATAGCCTGGTTTTATGGCGGTAATGATGATTCTTTTTCTCCAGACACTGATCAGTGGATTATATTCGATGATTTCACTGTATTCCAGTTTAAGTCAGGTAATGGTTATCCAACGACACGAACATACAGCACTCCCGCTAATACTATTGAATTACCTAACTGGCCAAAAACAGATTAATAAGCCTAATTGCTAGATTAGGTTAAGGGAGGGTTTGTGGTTATCCCTCCCTTTTTTCTTATCTTTGTAACTATGGACGAAGAATATTACGAAAACAATGAT
>Ga0180433_10002225_pt1 | contig 30321 bp, 22 predicted proteins | sample SS_ome_8_FD_132980 | JGI IMG/M metagenome (GOLD analysis project Ga0180433, IMG submission 132980) | Hypersaline lake sediment archaeal communities from the Salton Sea, California, USA - SS_1_D_1 metaG | ecosystem: Environmental > Aquatic > Non-marine Saline and Alkaline > Hypersaline >... | reverse complement strand
GCGATCGACGGTCGAGGAGGGGGTAAGCCGACACTCGCCCAGGCCGGCGGCAACAAGGCTGAAGGTGTTCCCGATGCGTTGGCTGCGGCTGCTGAGTGGCTAAGGCAGAAGCTGGCATCGTAGGCGAATTTCACAGATAATGTCGGTTACTGATTTGCATTCGCCGTAGTTTTGGTTTTCTGGTGTTGCCGCGTCACTTACCACACAAACACACACCGCCGCATCCATTCTCGTTGTGCCGTGGAGTTTCTTTAATGCGCTGGAATATTCATAAATCGTTGGCAGTCGTTTGTTTGACGCTGGTTTTTGGGCATGTGGCTGAATCTGCGGAACAGATGCCTGTGTCCGTCATCATCAATGCGGATGACGTCGCCTGTGATCGTTTTAGGGGATTTGGTGTTGAGTGGGATTCGCGGGGATACGACGCAGCAGGCGTTACCGATGAAGATTTCGCCGTTATTCGCAAACGGGTCGAATGGATGCGCTTCCCCGTCGTACGGATCATGATGCGATCTGAATGGTGTTGTAAGAAGGGCAAATACGAATGGGAATCACCTGAGATGCGGGCCCTTTATCGCCATCTCGATCTCTGTCAGCAGATGGGCACAACCGTGTTTCTTACCGAGTGGCGATGGAAAAATGAAGATCGCGATGTCCACGAGGTTGGCGATCTTCTTGATCCCAAACTTGCCGAGATCATCGGGACCTACCTGGATTACCTCGTTAATAAGCGAGGTTATGACTGCATTAAGTACTTCATCATGGGCAATGAGCCGAATGGACGTGGTGGCGACTGGGGTCGCTGGAAAAAAAGCGTGGAGGATGTTTTTGCTGAGCTTCGAAAACGCGATTTGACGAAGAAGATCGTCTTTACCGGTCCCGATCAGGTCTACAACGACAAATGGCATTATATGGCCGTCGATCAATTGCAGCACATTCTCGGCGCATACGATGTGCACCGCTATCTCGATGGATGGGAGGTACGAGCAGGCCATGTGTATGACTACTATTCGCGTTTATGGCAATATGCGCTTGATAACGACCCCAAGGCGAGGAACAAGCCCTTTGTCATAACAGAAGCCGGTTCCTGGCGACCGCGCGCTCCTCGTAAAAATCCGTTGCACTTGGATTATGACTATGGCGTGTTGATGGCTGACTATGCGGTTCAAGCCGCTAACGCGGGTTCATCGGCGGTGTTGGCGTGGATGCTTGACGACAACTCACATCCCAAGTTCACTTGGGGCATGTGGCACAACAAGGCCAATGGATTGGCGTTGAAGCCCTGGTTTTACCCGTGGTCCCTCCTGTGTCGTTATTTTCGATCGGGGTCAATCATCCTCAAGAGTGAACACACTTCGAAGGGTGTTCGTGTCCTGGTGGCACGCTATGACAGAGAGAAAAAGAGGGGCGGTCATTGGTCTTTTTGTGTCGTGAACAACAGTGACGCACCGGCAAAGGTTCTTTTACGTGTGCCCGATGATTCGATGCTTTCCATGCAGCGGTTTGTTTACCGTAAGGACTCCGCTAAGGCGGATGTTAATGGTTTCCCGTTACCGCTTGACACGCGGGTATACGATTTGAGTCAAGAGGTGGTGATTGACTGTGCAGTCAACAGCGTAGTCGTTCTCACGGCCGCGAGAGATTGATATCGTTATGAGCGAAAGCAGGGGGTGTCGATTGATTGTCTCAAATCGCCGATGGCGAATGACGATTCGCTCACGTGATAAAGGAGAATGCGTTGGATTCACAACCTGAAATCATCCGAGTCGTGGTTACCGCCTCGGAATACCACAAGGCAGAACGTGTTTTTGCTTCGGCTGCCAATGATGGGTTTGAGTGCATTTGCGTCGGAGACGACGAGGCGGCGTTGGCCGACGCCATCCGCACGCATGCTGCGCGAGCGGCGGTGGTTGGGGTGTGTCGTTATTCGGGGCCACTTTATGACGCATTGCCGAAGGCGGGGGTGATTGCGCGGTTCGGCGTTGGACATGACAGTATCGACAAGGACCTGGCGACAAGGAGGGGGCTCTTCTGCACGAACACGCCCGGCGTGCTGACGAATGCCGTTGCTGAACACACGATTGCTTTGATCTTGGCTGCTGCCCGCCGACTGTTGGTGGTTTCCGATGCCATGCAGCAAGGACAGTGGCAGCCCATCGTCGGGGTTGAACTTAAAGGTAAGACGTTGGCGGTTATTGGTTGCGGGCCGATCGGTTTACGCGTCGCACAAATCGCGTCGTTTGGGTTTTCGATGAATGTCTTGGGTTGCGACGTGGCTGAGGTCGATACGGAGCGTTTTAAGAGAGATTTCGGTTTTGCCGCTGTTGGACATGATTTCGACAAAACGGTCGTAGAGGCGGATTTTGTGACGCTTCACATTCCGAGTCACTCATCAACGCATCACTTCATGAACCAGAATCGCCTGTCCAAATTTCCGGTGCACGCATGGCTCATCAATACGTCGCGCGGATCCGTTGTGGACGAGGTCGCACTTTTTGATTCGATTTCGCAAGGCCAGCTTGCGGGTGCAGCCCTCGATGTGTTCGAGTGTGAACCGTACACACCGGTGGTGCCTGACAAGGACCTCCGTCGTCTCGATCAAGTATTGATGACCCCGCACGTGGGCAGCAGCACACAGGAAGCCTGCGATGGTATGGCCCGGTGTGCATTAGCCAACATCAGGCTGGCATGTGCCGGACATATTGACGAGATGGACTTATTGAACCCGGACGCCAAGTCTTGTCAGTAATTCAATTCGATCGCGAGTGTAACAGGAAGGAATGAACTGCCCCAACGAGGTCTGAGCACCTACCAAAAAGCCCAATAAAACAAGCTATTTCGGAATCGGGCGGCGTAAGAGGATTCTGGTAGACTCTGATGGACAAAACGCGGCAGAGGTAAAAACGGCTACAAGAAGCAAAAACGCCAATAAAAATGAAGGGGTTTGTGGTCCAAAACCAGGACAGGCGGCGATGGGATTCGAACCCATGAATAACGGATTTGCAATCCGTCCCCTTAGTCCACTTGGGTACGCCGCCGGCGAATTCAACGGAGAATCTAGCATAGTTTGGGGACGCCTTCAACCCCGGAGCGGGGCAAGGTTGGCGGATGGTTTTGCGGTCAGGGTGTATTCAGAGGTCGGTCAGAATACCTGTTGGGGGGGCAACTTGTGCTGTTAGGGTTCAAGGTTGCTTTATGTGTGACGCGAGCGTTTCCTGGGTTGAGCTTTGACGGCAGGGAATCGATTTATCTGGTCAAGGGTTGGGGAGGCGCGCAGCAGTACCCGTTGAGGTGTTGATCGGATGGTGGTGGTACGTGAGAAGCTTACATGACGGTGAAATAGACGCTTGTGGCGAATTCGATGTTTTCTATTGTCAGGGTTGCGGGTTCGCCTTGATATTGGCACTGATTCTTGACCAGCATGAGGAGATCACGCGGCTGACAGCAGCGGAAAGGACGATCCGTTTTGCGGTACTTCTCGTCGATCAAGTATGAGATCACGTCCTCATTGTGCTCCATGTCGAGGATCTTGCACATGATTTTGAACAGTTGACGGAATTCGGCTTCGTTCGGATCGATGACGTTGATCTTATAGGGAATTCGGCGAAGGAACGCTTCATCGACCAGGTCCTTGGGCTCGAGGTTGGTTGAGAAGATAAGGAGCTGGTCGAACGGGACCTGGATTTTTTGCCCATTGGCCAATCCGAGGAAGTCGTAACGTTTTTCCAGCGGGACGATCCAGCGGTTGAGGAGTTCAAATGGGTTCATACGCTGACGTCCAAAATCGTCGATCACTAGTGTTCCGCAGTTACTCTTGAGCTGGGTCGAGGCTTCGCTGACTTTGGTCGTGCGGTTGTACTGGATCTCCAGCTGGTCCATCGTCAGTTCACCGCCCACGACGATGGTGGGGCGGGTAATCTTGATCCATCGTTCATCGAGCTGGTCGGTTTTGAGGATGGTTTGCGCGGGTCGAGGAAGGGCTTCGTGGATCTCTGCGTCATAGAGTTTGATCGTGAAGCCATCAACGTGGAGCGCTCGTGGAATATAGACATGGCTACCAAAGCACTGGGTGATCCGTTCCGCGATGCTTGTTTTGCCGTTGCCGGGGTAGCCATAGAGAAACATGCCGCGTCCGGAGTTGATGGCCGGACCCAGCGTTTCGAACATCTTGTCGTTAATGAGCAGGTCGCTAAAGGCTTCTTTTAGTGTGTCGAGTTGGGGTTCTTCTTTGGCGATGGACTGAGCTTTGACGCCTTTGACGTATTGGGTGAGTGGGACCGGCGCGGCTCCGATGTACATGCTCTCGTCCATGTATCGACGGGCACGGTCGCGCCCGGTATCGCTCAAGGTGTAGGTAAAATCGCCCATCTGAGCTGCGCCGACGTAGCCGACAAGCTGCTGCCTTTTTAGGTTGGCGAGCCGCTCGGTAATTAACTGAACCGGCAAGGCGAGGGTTGCCGCGATTCGGGCACCGGGCGAAGAACCGACGGTCAGCAGGTACTTGAGTGCGAGCGCATCGGCCATTTCTGCCGTGAGGCCGGCTTCTTCCAGGTTAGTGGGGGGTAGCGGCTTGAAAGGTGCGTTTGGCTCCGAAGTCGCTTGCTGCGTATCTGTTTGCGTTAGCGTGGCCGTGCTCATCCTCGTCTCCGTGTCGTCACGCGTGTGTCGAATGACGTTTTCATGTTTTACCGGTACCGACATGCCCAGTCAGGGCGTTTTATTAGACCCTAGGGCCTTTGGGTGTTACTCAACATCGTTGAGCTGGTTCATATCGGACCCCAATACGTATCGACGGGTTGTCTCGAATAAACGGGGTATGTTTGGATAAACGATGTCCCCGTCGCCTATGTGGAGGATATCGACCAGAGCTGTCGGGGGCTTGCGAATGTCTGGACAGATTGGGCGCAGTTGTTGTCAGCGGCAACTTCGCCTTGAACGAAGCGCATGAACTAAGGCTGTGCGTGTCTTTGCTTGTTTAGCATCCTGGTTGGACGTTTGGGCCGGCGGCACAGCCGAGAAAGATGGTGAAGTCTTCGTCGTCCACGTCATTATCACCACTGAGATCGGCTTCCAGACAGGTCGGATCGGCCGGAGGCGTTCCTTGGCCGCTCAAACAGATTTGGAATCGGCCGAAATCCGCCTGATCCACATCGTCGTCGCAATCGAAGTCGGCGATCGAATTGTACAATTTGGGCGTGACGGCGAGCGATGCGACGTCACTGGTGGCGGAACCGCAATCGTTTGAAATGATGCACCGATAATCGCCGGCATCCGTGGGTGCAGCCTCCGCAATCGAGTAACAGGTGACGAGGGTGGGGTCCGTGATGTTCTCCCAAGTTTCGCCGACTTTTCGTTGCCATTGGTACATGACGGGCCAGCTACCGTTACCGGCGGTGGCGCAGAATTCGACGGATTCGTATTGGCACACATCTTGGCTTACGGGTTGCTGGGAGAAGGTTGAGGGGGCAATTTTTATGGATATCGAGGCGCTATTGCTATAGGTGTCGCCGTACGTGTTGGAGACTTTGCAGCGGTATTGTCCCCCACTCATAACGGGGTCGATGGTATAGCAGTCGGATTGGGCACCCGGGACGTCGGGCCAGCTACCCAAGTTGTATTTCTGCCACTGGTAAGAAAATGGCTCGCTGCCCGTCGCGGTCACGCAGAGCTGACACGGGGTTCCTTGGCACACCGTTTGACTTAGCGGATGTTGCGAAATGGTGGGTGCAAAGGAGCAGTCACTTCGTGTGATGTGGGATTGGTGTCCGACGGCAACGACGTTTGAGCCGGTCGCATTGTCCATGCTGGTGACGCCATAAAGCCAAGCACAATTTGCCTTTAGGGCCTGCGAATTACGAATGGTCCATGTGATTCCATCAGGGCTTGTGAGGATTGGGCAATAGTTGTAGGTGGTTCCTTCTGCTGCGCATGCGATGACAAAATGGGTGCCGGTGAAGGTTGCTCCGTATAGGTAGGTGAGGTTTGCCGGCGTGGTTCGGAGCTGCCAGCTGCTGCCGTTATCGGTGCTCGTATAGAGAACGCCGGAACCACCCGCGACAACGAACATATCGGTGCCGTTCACTTCGCCGGAGGCTGCGCACATCAGGTGTTTACCGGCTGCGTTGATTTTTGTCGACGTCCAGTTTCGGCCGTTTGTGCTTTTAGCTACCCTGCCGCTACCGCAGGCTGCGATATAGGTTCCATTACGGTAGGTGATGGCCCTGAAGCCTAGCGTTCCTGATTGGAACATGGTCCAGGTAACGCCGTCCGGGCTTGTTGAACCGTAGCCGTCGGCTCCTGCGACGACGTACTGTGGCGTATCAGGGTCGTAAGCGGCGGCGTATAAATCTTTGTCGTCGGCGGTGCCGGGATTCCGGAACGTCCAGTTAATGCCGTTTGGGCTGGTATGAACCGCGCGTTTCCATCCAGCCGCAACGAACAACCCGTTACCATAACAGATCGCGTAGTGAGGCGCTAAGAGTCCTGCGTGGTTTCTTAGCAATTGCCCCCCCCTGATCCAGTTGGTTCCATTGGTACTCGTGAAGTTTTCCCCAGCAGTTCCGACGGCGACGAATGTTGAGCCGTTGTTGGTTACACCGTAGAAAGCGTCGATAATCCCGCCGTCGAGGACTTTTGTCCAAGAAGAGGCGCACTCTTCCGCTTGAGCGGGTAAAGAGATGGTGGTTGCAAGGATGATTGACAAGAAGACGGTTGCTGTTAGCCGGTGGAAGTTGGTGGTGTGGGTCGGCATGTCAATTTTCCCCCAAGTTTGATGTGAATCCCATTCTTTCGACTCCGTGTTCGCTCATAGATGCTCCGAACAATGAGACCCTATTCTATTGTTACCTATTGGAGATGGCTAAACTCTATATTTATCATAATTCGGCATGCTTTCGTATACAAATCGCGAAGATTTTTAAAATGGAACGCTCGTAGGTCCTGGGGACGCTGACTGCGCTGTCAGATTGGGGGTTTTCGCCAAGTTGGGTTCTCCACCCCGGTGAGGCGCCAGGTATTTTGAGGTGGACGGACGAGCTTTATGGGCAAAAGGATTCTTCTGGCAGGTGATGATTATTTTTCTAGGAACGAATTCAGCTCTCGCTTTACGATCTTTCCTGTTGGTCCTCGTGGTAGTTCGGGTCGTAGGATGATTTCGCGCGGCACCTTGAAGCCGGCGAGATGGTCTCGGCAATAGGTGCGTAACTCGTCCGTGGTGGTATCCGTGTTTTCATGGAGGGCGACGAAGGCGACGACCGCTTCACCCCGTTTACTGTCGGCTCGACCCAGGACGGCCGCTTCGGTCACGGCAGGATGTTGCTCGAGTACGCTCTCGATTTCGCGTGGGTAGACGTTTTCGCCTCCGACGATGATGAGATCTTTGGCGCGGCCCGTAATGGACATGTAGCCGCCTTCATCGATGCGAACGATGTCGCTGGTACGGAACCAGCCTTCCGCGTCGATGACCGTGGTCGTCTCTTGGGGCCGGTTGTAGTAGCCTTTCATAACCAGGGGGCCTCGGACGTAGAGCTCGCCTTCTTTTCCCGCAGGAAGGATGTTGCCGATTTCATCGCGAATTTGTGTTTCGACGCCAGGGATGGGGCGTCCCACGGTTCCGACGTGATGGTCTCTGGGTACGTCAAAAGCGATGATGGGCGACGTTTCGGTTAGGCCATACCCCTCGACCAGACGGACACCTGTGCGTTCATAGAACAGGTCGTAAACCGTTCGTGGCAAAGGTTCGCCCCCGCTGGCGGCCAAGGTGATTTTTTGGAAGTCTGATGGGGTTAACGTCTTCAGGTGGGCGATGGCGTTGTACATGCTGGGTATGGCCAGAAGAATCGTGATGTTTTCGTTGCGGATGGCCCGGTAGGCCGCCTGAGGAGAAAAACGAGGAATGTAGCTCGTCGTCGTCCCCAAGACCACGGGTAAGCAGATGAGGACCGTGAAGCCAAATACGTGAAAGGGCGGTACCATGCCGAGCAATCGTTCGTCCGGCGTGATCTGCATGTACTCGATCGCTGAGCGGCAATTCGAGAGAATATTGTTGTGTGTGAGGCAAACGCCCTTGGGTTGGCCAGTCGTCCCTGAAGTGTACAGCATGACAGCTACCTCGTCCGGCTCGACGTCAGGCGGCTCGGGTGTTCTTCGTAATTTTTCCCATACGTAACGCCTTTTGAGGTTGAGCTGTTCCAAGTAAAGGGTTCGTATGGGTAGGCCGGCGAGCAAGGATTCAAAATGTTGTGTTGTGATGATCAGATCGATCTGGGCGTCTGCGATGATCTGGGCTAACTCATTGGGTTGGAGTAGGAAGTTTAAGGGGACCACGGTTCGTCCGGCCCAGAGGACGCCCCAGATTGTCCCGAGTCCTCCGACCGACGCGGGCAGCATGAGTCCGACGCGCTGGCAGTGGGTCTCTTTCAGGACGATTCGCCGGATAACCTGGCTGAAGGTGATGAGTTGGGAATAGGTCAGCGTTCGCGTGGGATCGTTGGCGGCGGGCTTGGTGGGAAAGGTTTGGGTGGTTTTAAGAAGTTCTTGAATCAGCACGTTGCCTGTCTCCTACTCGACAACTGCCGTCGAAACTATCATGCTACCGTTATCCGCCAGGGCCGTCCATGTGAAAAGTAGCTGGTTCACTGCTTTTTGGGTGTGCGTTATCGGGCGTTTTGGGTGCGTGAAACGGTGGTCGATCACGGTTATCGGAAGTTTCAGAGAGCAAAGGGTTATGAGCAAAACGGCGTTGAACAGACGGTTTTTGAGTGTGGGATGGGCGTGTCCGGTGGCTGATCGAAGGGGCCTTTCGGGCAGGTTGATCGTGGGGTTCGCAGTTGGCTTATCCTTTTGTCTTTTCTCGGGTTGTGCCAGCTTGGGCCCAAGCGAGCGACAGGTGCTAACCGAGGCTGCGACGATGTATGGTAGGGGGCAAACCACGGCCGCCAAAGCGAAGCTCGATCCGGTGATCCGTGATTTTTATCAGGCGATAGAAATATCGGAAGCTTATTATGTACGCGGACTTTGCCGATTTAAGGATCGAGAGCTTCGAGCTTCGAGCGAGGACTTCGAACTAGCGATCAAAAAAACGAACCGGCGTGACTTGGCTGCGCGATGCCATGCGTCGTTGGCGACGATTGCTTACCAGCGAGCAGATTGGCCGCGGGCCGCGGATCTGTATGAGAAAGCACTGGCTGATTTGCCGAATCAGCCGCCGACCGACGCGATTCGTTATGCAGCCGGGACTGCGATGCAGCGATGTGGGAGATGGAGAAAGGCCAAGTTGCAGTTTGGCCGAATTCTTCTGGATTTTCGCCAGAGTCCGATCGCCGCGGATGCGAGGCGAATGGCAGGGTGGAATCACGAATACTATTCCATTCAACTCGGGGTATTTGAAAATGCGGACAATGCAGCCCGCGCAGTGCGGCGATACCGTGAACAAGGCTTGGACGCGCTCCAGGAAAACCACCGGCGAATGGGTAAAGCCATGTGGGTGGTCATGGTCGGCCGGTATCCGACTTATGCGGATGCTCGTTCCGCCTTGGAGTGGGTCCGTAAGAAACAGCCGGACGCTTGCATCATTCCGTAAGTGTCGGATCGTCGGGAATGGTTTTACGGCGACGGTTTGGCTAGCGGCCTTGGTGGGAGTTGCAGCGGCACTGGTCAGTCCGGCGACGTCGTTCGCCCAGGATGCTGAGGATGTGCCTTATGTCGAGCCGGACGTTTTTCACCAGCCTTTCAACCGTCCGTCCGACGCCTTGCCCGAAGCCGAGGTTGAGTCGATTTTCGGCACGTACAATCCGCAGGTCAGCACGGTTTTTCCGGATTACCGATTGAATGTCGGTGACGTTCTTGAGGTCATCTACCATGTTCGTACGGGGGTGACGGCGGAGCAGTACCGCCTGAAGGTTCAGGACGTCATCAAAGTGTCTTTTCCGTTTCAAGCGGATTTGGATCAAGAAATAACCGTCCAAAGTGACGGTACGATTCGTCTTCTTTTGGTTGGTGAAGTCCAGGTGGTCAAACGGGGCACCCGGGGCATCAATCAATTCCATTTCCGTCAGCGTGAGGCCGATTCGGGCCGCTGGCGTCGCTACGATCCTGAGCTCCTTGATTGGAAGGAAGCCGCCTATCTTCTGCGTCGAGCCGCGGATGGTGCATGGTTCTATGTGGACACGGCCTCGGGTCAGGAGACGCCTCTCGAAGAGTATCTGAGAGCTGAAGATCCTGCTGCGAATGCGATGCCTTTGATTGTGGATGCCATTGGCGTTAGCGGTCGTTATGAGCGGTCGGAATATGACGTCGTTCGTCAACGATGGCGTTTTCGGCCGATTTTCGTCGAGCAGATGGGTATGACGGCCGGCCAGCTTCAGGCCAATTTGTCGCAAGAATATAGTAAGTATCTCCGGCACCCGGTTCTGACGGTTACGGTCGATCAGGCCAACATCAAGATCGACGAGCTGAAAAAGGCCATTACGACGGCACCGCGTGGTCAATCCCGCTTGATGCCGGTGAAGCCGGACGGCACCATCGATTTGCCGTTCGTCGGCGAAGTGCTGGCCTACGGCAAGACGGTTCAACAGCTTAAGGTCGATGTCGAGACCGCCTATGAGCAGGTGGATTTGCCGGAGATCAGTGTGACGGTGCAGATGAACGAATGGGCTCCGCAACGGATCTTCGTGATGGGTGAGGTGAACCGGCCTGGCGTGTTGCAGGTGACTACGGCGATCACGCTGATGCAGGCGATTTCTGCTGCCGGTGGGACCAACCCGCGGGCGGCGGAGGACATCGTGATGGTGGTTCGTCGGCGTGGTTTGCCGGTGCCGCAGGCGACCCTTGTCGACTTGAGGTCGCTTCGGGTTCAGCGTCCGGTGGCCAAAGCGGGTGACGTGCCCGACTTCTCGAACCTGAGATTCGACTTTTTCCTGGCAGACTCGGACATCATATTCGTGCCAAGTACCGTCTTGGCAGTTACGGGTGACTGGGTCGATCTTGTTTTTAACAGGATTGTTAGGGGTATTTTGCCGTATCAATTTGTTACGAGCTTGAATTTTGGTTACGAGCTCCATTCTGAGCCGAACGTGAACAAGACGGATCGGAGTCGTGTACCGCCGATTAACGTTCAGCTTGGCCCGTAGTGGTAGACGGGGTTTCGTCGAACGGTTTCGATGGAGTTCTACCCGGGATCGGCCGCTTATGAATGCATGGAGGGGGGCGTTGAGGTGCCCAGCGGGCGCTTCAATTGCGGGAGGCTGATAAACAGCGGCCCAAAACTCCCCAGATAGGGATCAGGCGACAATCATGGCAGAAGCGATCGGAACAAGGACGTTACGTGAGCTGTCACGCGTTGTTTTCGCGCGACTGGGGGTAGTGATTGCCATTGTCACGCTGGTTACCGGCGGGACATTGGTTGCTTGTCTGGTTGCCCAGAAGCACTACCAATCGGCGGTTACCTTTCTCGTGAAGGAGCCCCGACCTCAGAATCCCACCGCCCAGCAGGTCTCGATCGACCGCTCACTTGAAGTGTTCGTCAAGACGCAGAACGAATTGATCACCTCCGAGACCGTCTTGGCGCGTACCTTGATGCTGTTCGAGTTGGAGCGAAAGGATTCGCCGGTTGTGCGTCAATGGGTTGCGGCGCGCGATGCCTGGTTGGCGGAGGCTTCCCAGGCCAACTGGAAGGCCTTCAAAGCGGCTTTGGCGCAAGTGGACAAGGAAGTCCAGAATCGATTGGAGGATCCGGTCCTTGGCAGCAAGTTCCAAAACGAAATACGCCGATTTACCAAACGGGTGAAGGTGGAAACGCCGGGCGGTGAGGACATTGCCATGTCCGAGATTTTCACCGTAACGGTGACGCAGCCAGGTGTCCCCAAAGACGCTTGGCGAGCAGCGGACCTTTTGGCCAACAGCTATATCGACCGCTATCGCGAGGTGCAGACACGTTCGAGCTCGAAGAGTGCCAGCTTCATCGAGACTCGCTTGGCGGCTGTACGACGGGAAAAGTTAACGACGGCCGAAGCGGCTCTTGATGATTTCGTCAATAACGAATTGAAGTCGCCCTCTGACATGGTCATACTCGAACAGATCAACAAAGCGGGCGGCGAGGTCAGTAAGCAGATTCTTCTCGGCCGGCTGCAGGAGCAGTTGGTTGACATCGAAGCACGAGCGGCTGAGGACATGCGTCTGAAGGAGCAGCTTCTCGAGCAGTTGCCGGCGGGTTTATGGGAGGGCGGCCGGAGAACTCGGGATGCCGCCGGTCAATTGACCGTTCCGAATGTTTCGCGGCTTGATGAGAAGGTACTCAAAAACGACGATCCGATTCTGACGGATATCGTGACGATCATTCCCGAGGACACATTGCGGACGAATGTGGTCGTCGCTCAGCTCAAGACCAAGGAAGTCGATCTTCTCATTCAGCTCAATCGGATGAAGGTTGAGTATCGAGACGACTACCAGGGTGTCCGCGACAAGATTACAGAAATCGCATCCACGCGTCGGCAGGTTCTCCGTGAGCTGATCGGGGAAGCTGCAGCGCTGGATATCAAGATTGCCGTTCGCAAGGCTCGCCAGGAAGAAATCACGCGCCGGACGGAAGAGGAAGCGACCGATGTGAGCCGAATCACGATGCTGCTGACCCGGTATCAGGATTTGCTGCAGCAGTTGCAGTTGGCGCGAGACGAGTATCGGCAGTTGTCCTCGGACTTGGCTGCAGCTCGCCAGTTCCAGGGCCAGGGAGCAGATGCGATTACGATCAACATTGTTGACCCTGCCCGAATCCCGGACGTAAAACGTCCAGCGCGACCGCTGACGGTGTTGTACACCATCATTGCGTTTGCTGTGGGTCTGTTGTTGGCGGGCGCTTACGCGTTCCTGGCTGACCACTTTGATCACACGTTGCAGACGATCGAAGAGGCGGAGCGTTATCTTGGTGTACCCGTTACGGGATCGATTGCCAAGCGTGGTGCAGGGCTTTTGACGTGAGGTGGGTATGATCCGCGATCGAGGCGAAGATATTGGCCCGGATGCCATTGGCGGGAGTGGTGGAGCTGGTGGGGAGCGTATCGTTCCCATCGAGGTTCATCCGGAAATGAAGGATGCCGTTGATCGATTGTGGGGCAGTGTATTCTTTTCCCCTGAGCGAACGGCCCCGAAGTCGATTGTGGTTGCTTCGGCTGAGCCGGGTGAGGGGGCGACGTCGGTGGCGGCTGCGTTGACGTTGACCGGCAGCTCCAGCGAACACGGGATGCGCATTGCCCTTGTCGATCTTAACGTGCAACAACCCAAGCTGGGGCAACTTTTTGGCCTTGCCGAGTCGCCAGGAACGTTGGACGTGCTTGCCGGCGATGTTTCTGTGGAAGATGCCGTCGTGCTTCTGGATGAGCAGCGGATTGGCGTGTTGCCCTGTGGAGAGCTCACCTCGTCGATCATGTCGCTGTTAAGGAGCGAACAAATCGGCGAGATGATCCGCAAACTCACTGAGCAGTTCGACCATGTGATCATCGATGCTGCACCGGTGAATCGCCACGCGACCATTCAGGCGCTGGCGGGACTTACTAATGGTGTTCTTCTGGTAACCCATGCGGGTGTCACTCGCCGGGAGGCGGTGGCCGAAGCGAAGAAACGCGTCGAGTTGGCGCAAGGAAAGGTGATCGGGGTGGTTCTCAATCAGCGTGAGTTTCCCATTCCCGAATTCCTCTACGATCGGCTCTAGGGCCATTACGCCTTTTGGGGCGGTTCGGTATGTTCTCCTCTCAACATCTTCTGCGGTGGCCGTTACGTTTGACTGTGAGTTGCTCGAGTACGGAGCCTAGTGAGGGTGGTGATTGGAGAATGGAGAAAAGGCGGCAAGGTATCTTGGCTTGGCAGCCTGGTCGTCTAACCGTTTCTTCTCGATTCTCGACTTTTGACTCTCAGTTTTTCCTATGCAGTTTGTAGCAGAACGACAGCTTGGTCTGCTGGCTGTGCTCGTTACCGCTTTGTTGGTGGCGGCGCTCATTATCTTGCCCATCGAACTGGCACCCGTGGTGCTGTTGGCTGCGGCAGGGGTGGTGGTGTTCGTTCTGTGGTCGGTCATGGGCAGCCTGCTTTTTGCCACGTTCATGTGGTTCGTGGCGGTGATTGCGTTTGATGAGGAATTTTGGCGTGCGGAAGTGCCTTTTTTCTTCAATGTCACGATTTCGCGCATCTTGGTGGTTGTGGTTGGGCTGCTGCTGGTCGCCATGTGGGTATTGGGGCGTTCCCGGCTCCGCTCGGCACACTCGGTCATTCCGTTGATGGCGGTGGTGCTTGGTTATTTTACGGTGTCGGCGATTGTGACCGGCTTCGAGACCATTGCGGTGGCGACGGTGCACTACCGTCTTATTGGCGGGTATTGGTTCGCGTTTGCGATCTTTTTCGTGATGTTGCATGCCGTCCGTGAGGAACGCGACATCGCGCGCCTGTTGAAGTTCTTTTTCTGGATCGGTTTGTACCTGACGATCACGGGCTGGTGTGAGCATTTCAAGCTTTGGGATCTCGTGTTTCCTCGCTATGTTGCTGACCCTGAGAAGGGGATCCATTTTGGACGGGTGCGTGGACCCTTTCTGGTCAGCCCCACGGTGGGTATTGCCTTGTTGTTCTGCTATTTCACCAATCTCGTATTGACCCGGCACACCACCGGTATTCACCGACTCGTCTTGTACGGGACGTGTGTTCTAATGCTGCCCGTGATTTTCTGGACGAAAACACGGAGCGTGTGGTTGGGTATGGTGTTGGCGACGATCGTTTGGGTTGCTTACACACGCCGGCGGTGGAGCCGGGCGGCAGCGATCGGAATTCTGGCGTCGGCGGCGATGGTCGCGGGCGTGTGGAACATCGAGAACATTTTGTCGCGTAAACGCGAAGTGGGTGGTGTCACCGACCCGGTACCGATCTATTTGCGGATTGGTCTGGCCATGATTACGTGGGACATCTTTGAGGATTGCCCCGTTTTTGGCGTTGGTTTTGGTCATTTTCGTGACGTGGCCCCGAGGTATGCCCGGGAAGTGGACAGCCCCTTCTATACGTTTGCGTCGCCTGCCATGGAGCACAACAACTTTCTGAGTATCTTGGCGGAGACAGGCGTGATTGGCCTTGGGGTTTATGTCGTGTTGTTGATCGCGATTCTCAAGCTTAGTATTCGCTTGTATCAAAAACTGCCTACCAGCGCCCCTGGCTTTGTGGGGCGGGATGTCATCGTGCTCTTTTGGGTGTTGTTCGTGATCTACAATGTCGACAGCATGTTCCGCGAAACGAGCGTCCACCCGTTTACCAACTCGCTGTTTTTTGGTATCAGTGGCGTTGTGGCCGCTCTGGATTGGATGCTTCGACCGCAACCGTTACCTCCCCGTGCTGCTTGGGTCGCGTCGTCCCAAGGTGGGATGCCGGAGGAAGTGGTACCAGCCGGCCCGGAGCCGGGGAGCTGATCCCCGCGGTTGGGATGACGACCTCGGAACCTACATGCCTGTTGCGCCCTCGTTTCTATCGCGCGGACTCTGTCGTTCAATCCCTCAGTATTTATTTGCCCGCCATGGTGGCCGCCCGCGTCATCGGGCTTGTGCGAGGAATTGTACTGGCTTGGCTTATGGTGGAGAAGCGCGAATTTGGTCTCTTCCAAATTACGCTTTTGGCGGTCAATATTCTCACGCCTCTGTGCAGTATCGGGTTGAATGAAGGGGCGGCCCGGTATGTTCCGCTTTACGAAACTCGCCACGCATTGCGGCCATTTCTTCGGCGGACTGTGCCGATGGTCCTTGGTGTCGGCTTGGTTTTGTCGTTGGTGGCTTATCTTGTCGCCGAGCCTCTGGGTCGGCTCCTCTTTGCCACGCTGGAGCAGGATAGTGGGTTGGGTATGGATGACCCGGCTCGGCTTATGCTGACACGTCTTGTGGTGGGTACGACGTTCGCTTTGATCGGCTACTTCTTGCTGTTGTCGATTCTCAAAGGCATGCGGATGTTCCGTGCGGTTAGCCTCATGGAATTTGTGAATAATGTCGCATTTACCTTATTGGCGATCCTTGCTGCGTTGTGGGGATGGCGAAGTGCTGGCGCGATTCTGGCTTGTTACGGTATCACGTTAGTGATTGTCGCCATCTTGTTTATGATGCCATTTGCGCGTTTGATCGGGCGAGCCAGCGATCAACTGGGTCCCTTGAATGAGCCGGCGACGCCTTTGGCTGGCCGTTCCGTGGTTGACCAGATGTTGCGATTTAGTAGCTGGGCAGCCCTTGCGGCAATCATGTGGCAGACGTTGCAATATTATCCCATGTGGTTCCTTCAGAAGATTCACGGCCCGGAGCCGACCGCGGTTTTTGGCGGTGTGCGCCTCATGACGCAGGTAGTCTTGATTGGCGCGGTCTCCGTGGTGACCGTAGTTCAGACCTCGGTGACCAAGACGTGGGAGTCGCGTGGGTCGGCGTTGGCTGATCGCCATTTGCAGTTGGCATTCAAAGTGACGGCCTTGGGCTTGCTGTTGGGGTGCGTCGTCTTTTCGGTACCGGCTGGTTTGATTATCCGATTGCTGCCGCCGAGTTACGCTGAGGGTGCGACGATTATTCCCTTGTCGTTGTTGGCGTTTCTCATTGCCGGACATTTGTCGTTTCTGGCGATTCACTTCAACCTGATCGAGAAGACGCGGTTTCTGTTTTGGCCGTGGGCCATTGGGGTGTCGTGTAATGTGGCAGCGGGGATTGGCTTGATCAAGCCTGAACTCGATGGTACGTCGGCTTTACGAGCTGCTGCTTGGGTCGGCGTTATTGGGACGACGGGGGCGATTTCGGCAGCGATCGCTTTGGTTAGGTCGGAACGGCGTCCACTGGATAAAGGTTCCTACGTCTTGATCGTTTCGAGTTACGCGTTGGCGTTGCCGACTCTTTTCTTGTGTATCGTCGGCGGGCTTTTGGTGGTCGTTGCGTATAGTACAAAGTTGATTTTCGATGTCGATGAGAAGCAGTTGATCCGAGGGTATGCCACGACAGGACGGCATAAACTGGGCCAACTGTTCGCTTTTTGTTTTCGCTCGTCCTCACACAACTCATGAATGACTTGGATCGTATGATGACCGATCGCTCAACCGCGGCAGCGGAGGTTTCCTCTGCGTTCGGCCGGCTTACGCTTTCTGTCGTCGTTTGTACACGTGATCGGCCACGTGCTCTTGAAGCGTGTGTGCGATCGGTCATGAGCCAAGCGGTGTTGCCTTGTGAGGTCATTGTCGTCGACGATGGCGAGCTCAGCGAACAGGATCGCAAGATGCTCGCGTCCATGTGCGAGGCGAAAGAGGTCCCGTTCGTTTATCTGAAGAAAGAGCCTTCTCGGCGTTTTCCGTGTTTGCCGGCATCACGCAATCTGGCGGTTCGGCATGCGCGCGGTGATATCGTTCAGTTTCTCGATGATGACGTGACGCTTGATCCCCAATTTCTTGGCGAGATTTTGAGGCTCTATACGGACGACTTTGAAGGGTGTCTCATTGGCACTGACGGCGTATTGCACGAGCCGCATCAGGTCGGCCTGGGCGCACGTGTGTTCGATTGGCTATTTCGTGTTGCCGGTTGGTGGGCGCTTGAGCCGCGACACCGTGGTCGGCCACGACAACCCGCTTGTGTGCGCGATCCGTGCCGGGCGACGCCGACGCTCAAGATTGTCGGTGCGACGATGGCATTTCGGCAAGGTGTTTTACGCGACGATCCGTTCGATGAAGCGATGACAGACTATGCGTTGGGTGAAGATCGTGACGCGGCGTATCGGCTCAGTCGATACGGTTGGATTGCACGTTGCCGGACGGCCCGCGCCACGCATCATCACGACCCTTTGCATCGCCCTGATCCCTATCGCTTCGGGCGAATGACGGTGCAGAACTATTGCCGGATTATGGCCAAGCACGGCTTGAATCGTATGGGCGATTGGCTGGTGCACCTCTACAGTCTTTTAGTGATTGCGTTGGGCTTGGTGTGTTTTTCGCTTGTACGTCCGAAGCCGTATTGGCCACGTTTGGGCGGTATGGTAATAGGCGGCGCCATTTTCATGTTGGAGCAGTTCGTGTGGACGCGTTCGCCACGCGGCACGAATGTATCTCATGGTGTAGACATGCGCGGGTAACCGCGATTTTCGTTGTTGGTAACTTTGCCGGGTTGTCGTCTTAGGGTGTTCGCGCATCAAATCGGCAGATGGGATCGAATACGTTGCAGCCGACCCAGCGGGCGACGGATTCGTCCTTAATGAGAGCCATACGCCATGCGTCGCATTTGAACGTCTGACGCCAATTGCTTTCGACGCCTCGGCCCATCCCCTCCAAGACAATCAAGTCACTCTGTTGGGCAGCGGTATTACACTCGTTGCTGACGTGGCTCAGATCGATGAGTGGGATATCGCCGCCGGAGGGTACCGTAGCGATTCGGTCAGTGGCCATGAGCTCAGCCAATACGGAATCGCCGTTGCCCAGTCGTTGTAGCAGCGGTTCGAGTTCTTCGTGTGTGATATCGTTCAATGCGGGTCGTGAATTGGCCGCCAGCACGATTCGTATACCCGCCCGTGCCATTTCGCGCACAAGGGGCACGACGCCCAGTACGATGTCGGAGCCGGCATTGTCTACAAAGAACAAGACTTGCTTCCATTGGGCGTTGGATGCGATTCGGCACCTTACTTCATCGACGTCATCGATGAACCAGGGGCGATCGGGAATCTGTTCGAGCATCGCGAAGAAATCAATTTGACCCCGGTTGAACATCTCGATTGTTTTGGGGGCACCGAGGTCGAACATGTTGCCTGCATACAGGCAGCGTAGCAGCCATTCCCAACGTGCGTCAACCGGTGTCGCATCGACGCGATCTACGACGTGTGGGTAGAGCGAGCAAGCCATTTCGTTTTCGCGTTGCTTGATGCCTCGATACGGGTCGTACCAGCCGTACTTATTGAGCAGCGATTGACGGAAGTTACACAACCTAATCGTGGTGATTTCGTCGGACGCCGTTGCTTGGGCTCGAAAGGTTGCCATACCCGCGTCGTATTCACGACAGAACTCGGACCATCGCGATTCAAAGTGGTTGCCGTTAAGTGGTTCCTCCCGTAGCCGCTGCTCGATATTTATGGGAAAATCGGCGAACAATTTCGTCCAGTACGCGAAGTCCTGGGGGTTTTTGTGAAGACTCCAATCAAAGGGGCGATAGTTGTCGGGATCTGCGAGTTGGCACAAGACAGCCATAATGGTTCGTTCTTTCGATATCGATTCAGTGAGTCGCGTTTGGTTTCAGTTTGTCGCATCCTGGACTGTGGTGGGTAGCATTTCCTCTGGAATCATGCGGACCTGCCCGGAGCGATCCACACACGCCAATGTTGAATGAGCCTCACACAGCAACAGGCCATCGCGGTAAAGTTTGTATTCGTGGTCGATCCGCGCACGGGTTTGCCGAACGACTTGCGTTTGCAGCATCAGCTCGTCATCATAACGAGCCGGTTTGCGGTACTTGCATTCGATTTTGGTTACGACGAAAAACACGCCCTGTTCCTCAAGGTTCCGGTATCGAAATCCCGTGGCTCGCAGCAGTTCGGTGCGTCCCATCTCGAAATAGTTGAGATAGACCGAGTGGTGTAGGTAGCCCATGGGGTCACATTCGGTGTACCGCACGCGGAGGGTGATATTGCATTGCGATACGGGTTCTGGCATTCATTCTTCCTTGTTTGGCAACCGGACATTGTAACGAGTTCCGACTATTCCCACTCGATTGTGCTGGGGGGTTTGGTGGAGATATCGTAGACCACGCGGTTGATGCCGGGCACCTCGTTGATGATTCGCGAAGAGATCTGAGCGAGGACTTCGTGGTCGATGCGACTCCAGTCGGCGGTCATGAAGTCCGTGGTCTCCACGAAACGCAGGGCGACGACTTGCTGACCTTCGTAGCTTCGGCCATCACCCATGACGCCGACTGAACTGACGGGCAGAAGCACGGCAAACGCTTGGCCGATTTTGCGATACCAGTCGGCCATTCTGATTTCTTCGATGACGATATCATCGACTTCCTGCAGGAGTGCGACGCGATCGGGCGTCACTTCGCCGAGGATGCGTACCGCCAAACCCGGGCCCGGGAATGGGTGCCGCCAAACGATATCTTCCGGTAGGCCGAGATGCTCGCCGGCCAGTCGGACTTCGTCTTTGAACAGGTCGCGCAGCGGCTCGATCAGCTCGAAACCGAGCTTGGCCGGCAGTCCGCCCACGTTGTGGTGCAATTTGATGTTGGCTGCTTTGCCGGCCAGTCCGTGACCCGATTCGATGACGTCTGGATAGAGCGTGCCTTGGGCCAAGAACCGGGCGTTGGGAATCGATTTCGACTCCGCTTTGAAAACCTCGATGAATTCGTGACCGATCCGTTTTCGTTTTTCTTGGGGTTCGACGACGCCCGCGAGTTGCTTGAAGAATTGATCGACCGCGTCAACGACGCGCAGGTCGATCTTGAAGTGGTCTCGAAACGTCGATTCGACGAGTGCGACTTCGTTCTTTCGCAGGACGCCGTTATCGACGAAGATGCAGACGAGCCGGTCACCGATGGCCTCGTGCAGCAGGGCGGCTGTGACGCTGCTATCGACGCCGCCGGATAGGCCACAGATGACGCGATCGTTCGGCCCCACCTGTTCCCGTACGGCATCGATGGAGTTGGCGATGAAGTTACCGACCTCCCATGTGCCGCTACAGTTGCAGATTTCGTACAGAAAGTTTCGCAGGAGTTGGCTGCCGCATGGCGTATGTGTCACCTCGGGGTGGAACTGTACGCCGAAAACGGGTCGGTCTCGGTGGCGAACGGCGGCAATAGGGCAGTTGGGTGTCTTGGCCAGGGGGACGAAATCGGCGGGCAACGTTTGGACCATGTCGCCGTGGCTCATCCAGACGCTTGTCGAAGCGGGTAAGTGGGCAAAAAGACCTGTTCGGTCGATCGTTTCCAGACGTACCCGGCCATATTCGCGGGCGGGAGCCGCTTCGACGTTGGCGCCCATCAATTGGCAGCTGATCTGCATGCCGTAACAGATGCCGAGGATGGGGACGCCGAGATCGAGGATGTGCGGGTCGCAACGGGGGGCGCCTTCTTCGTAGACGCTGGCGGGTCCTCCGGAGAAGATCAGGCCAACGACATTCATGTCGCGGAGCTTTTCCGGCTGGATGTCGGGTGGGCACACGATGCTAAAAACGCGGTTTTCACGTACGCGCCGGGCGATGAGTTGCGAATATTGGCTTCCGAAATCGAGGATGGCAATCGTCTGTTCCATGGAGGGATTATAAACGATCGGCTGCATCGCAACAGCAGCGCGCCTTGTTCGTGCAGGCTGCGACGGGTAAGTTAGCCGCCCGTTGCCGATGTAGGTGCGGTATTTCGGTTCTTGAGGACGTCATGAAGCAGTACGCAATATGAAGCAGTACGCAATTGGTGTGGGTTTGATCGTTCTGGCGGTGGGGCTGTTGCAGGGCAGGTCTGTCGGCTACGGATTGCTGCTGGACGACTACAGCCACCGGGCGGAACTTCGGGAGGGCGATGGGTCGTTTCGTTCGCTGGTCGATGCTTCACATTTGGGTGGGCACCGCCGGCGGGTCGCGATGTGGTGGCAGGAGGATGCGGATCTCTACTTTTTTCGCCCCGTGGCCTTTGGACTGATGCGGGCGGAATATGTGGTGGGGGGCTGGCGGCCAGCGGTTATGCACCTGTTTTCGCTCGGTTGGTCCGTGGTATGCGCGGCGCTTGTGATGATACTGGCCCGAGGCGCGACACGAAGTGCCGGTTGGTCCATTCTCGCCGGTGTGTTGTTTGCGTTGCATCCAGCCAACTATTTGACGGTGCGTTGGATTGCCTGTCAGAACGAGCAAATGGCGACGGCCTTTGTTCTCGCGGGTCTGTTTTTTTATGGCCAATATTCGGGATGGAATGTCAGGTATGTTCTTGTGGGGCGGGTCCGGCGGGCGGCTCATCTTGTTGCAACCCTGAGTTGTTTCGTGTTGGCTTTAGGGTGCCGGGAAAGCAGCGTCGTTTTTATAGGGATGGTCTTATTGGGCGACGTGTTGCTTCGAGCTGACCGGTGCAAGGGGCGATGGGGGGTTTACGTTGCTTTTGCGGTATTGCTGGTGGCCTATTTGACCGTCCGGCAGGTGATGCTGGGGGGATTTGAGATACCGGGTCGGCCTTATGCTTACCCGCCGGGAACACCGGGGTTTGCCCGGTTTGTCGTCGATAAGTTTGCCTATTACCTGCTTGGATTGTTCTTGTACGTGCCGATTGTTGGATTCGGCGGCTTACGCGCGCTGGGTTCGCAGCCGTTGCTTTTTTACGGCTTGGTTACAACGCTGATTGTGGTGGGTTTGTTTGTCCTGGTTTGGCTTAGGGGCCGTCGTTACATCTGGTTCTGGGTTGGCGTGGCGTTGCTGCCTTTGTTGCCGGTGTTGCCGGTGTTTGCATCATCGCATCATTTGTACGGTGCGTCGGCAGGTATGGTGATTGCGATGGTGGCGGTTTGGCATGGGATGATGGAATGGTCGGAGGGGCGGATGGCGTGGGTGAGAAAAGGGGTGCGAGCCGGCATCGGATTATTGGTTGTCCTTCATCTGATGGTGTTCTCGGCCGCCCATTTGGCGTATGGCGTGGGTGTGGCGGGTTTCAGCGCCGCCAGTCAGACCTCCGTTAACGAGGTTGTTCGATTGAGCGATCCGTTGAAGCCGAACGATCGTTTGTTTTTTATCAATCTTCCCATGTTGGGTTTCAATTGCATTCCTGGGATCGAAGAAGAAACGGGCGTGAGGCCTCTGAAGGGATACGTGCTGACCTTTATGCCAGCTTTTTTGGGCATGGATCAGCCCGGTTACGTGGAGCGGGTGGGTGACCGGCAATTACGTGTGTGGCTTGGTGACGACGATTATTTTTCGGGATTGATTGGGGAGTCGATTCTCGAGGCCGTGGGGCGAAATGCTCCTTTTGCGGTCGGTGAAACGTTTACGACGAACGACTTTTCCGTGACGGTTGTTGCCGGCAGTGCGCTAGGCATACGGGAGCTTCTGTTTACTTTTGAGCGGTCCCTTGATGATCCGGCTTATCATTTTTTCTTGGGGTCTCGCGTATTCCATGCATTTCCTTTGCGATTGGGTTGTCATGACCGAGCCGTGGAGACACATCCAGCGGGTACGCCATAAACTGAGGCGAGCTCAAAAAGAAATGATAGTCTGGGGAATTCAGCGGTTTCCCAAAGGTGAAGACCAATTCGCGGATGCCGCGCTCGTCCACTTCGGTAGGGGTCACCGTAAACAATCCAGCGTCAATAGGATGATCCTGCTTGGGCGGTTCATCAAAGCCCATGGCTTGGATCATCGTTTGGCCGGTGAGGTCGGCGAGATAGCGTTCATGGTCGGGTGAACGCACCCGTAGCGTATGACGGTCGAGGATATCGACCTGGCTGGGTGACTCCATGGACGCAACGTTTGGGGAGAAAGTAAGCGCGTGCCCGTGCAGGTTGTCGAGGCCTTTTTGTGCTTTGATGGCGGGTACGGCATAGTAGGCGACAAGTGGCATGTTGATGAAGAAGACATGGTCGTTTTCATGGAGGGGTCGGCCTCGCTGGATGACGTCCTTGACCAAGATGTCTTCGGGGAGCGTGCCGCGTTTGTAGGCGAAGCCGATGCCCCACGTAAGCGTCCCCAGGCCGAGTACGTGTACAAGGATGACCAGCGTGCAGATGAGGGTTTGGACGCGAGGTGTTGGTTTGCCGGACTGACGCGTGAGTCCGCCGAGGGCCGCCAGCCCTGCCCCGAGGAGCAGTGCCATTCCAACACCCGGCAAGTAGAGGTGATGGGCCGACGCGAAGACAGGAATGACCGGTGCGATCAGGCAAGCGATCCACACTAAGGGCCAGAGTAGCGTCCGACGAAAACGGTACGCTGCCCAGATGGCGGTGAGAATGGCGATCGATACCGCGAATCCGCCGTAGAAGGCCATGGGCCGATCCGCCAAATAGGCGCGTCCACCGATGGGTACCATGGGGACGTATGCGAACAGGCCGAGCGTATAACAGACGACCTTTTGAATCACATGTTGTGCGAAGCCGGGGTCGGAAACGGGTACGACGTAGGGTTTGGCGGGCATGGGGAAGCCGCCCAGCATTACATATCTGATGACGAGATAGGTTATCAGCACAAGCGCCATGGCGATGTGCTCCCATCGGATGCGTCGGCGGCGCGGGTTGCCGCAGAGCCGATCGCCCAGCCAACAAACAGCGGGGAATAGTACAGCATTTTCGCGACAGCCAAGGGCGATCGCATAGCAAAGGACGGCTACGATACCGGCGAACGTCACGGTGTGGAAACAAGACGCCGAGCTGGAATCATGACATACCAGGTTCAGTTCGCGTCGGTGGATTAGGAACCAGGGGCGGGCCATAAGACCCGAGCGGCCGGAGCCCTTCGCGGGGACCATGCCCCAGCCGGCGTGCCGGCTGTAGGCGAGAATGCCGACGAGGAGGAAGAAGGTGGCCATGAGCTCGGTCTGGCAGGCCACCCAGTGGACGGCTGCGACCTGTGCGGGATGGAGGGCCATCAGGGAGGCTGCGACCGTAGCCCAGAGGCGCCGGCCGAAGCACCGCATTGCCAGGACGCCAACCAGCATGGAGCAGGCGAAATGCCATCCGATAGAGAAGATGTGCATGACTGCTGGATGCCAGTGTCCGATCGTATACTCGATTTTCATGATCCAGAAGGCGAGCGGGCGGAAGAATCGCAAGCCCGCTTCTTTTCGGCCCCAAAGATCGATCACATCGCCTACGATGCCGAGCCGAGATGACTCGACGGCCGACTTGAATGACCAGTCGAGCTTGTGCAGATGCTCATAATGGGCGTGGTCGTCGAGGAAGAGGCCTGTGTCGATCGACGTAGCGTGTCCTAGTATCACGAAAAACCCGACGATTGCAGCCATTCCCAGGCGGCTGACGGGTTCCCTCGTGGGATGCAGATTCTTCTGGTGTGCTCCACCGTCGGCTCCACCACCGATAGGGTAGTCCCCCTTGCTTGGGGTCTCGGGCTGTTCGGTCATTCCATTCGATCCTTCGTACATGGCTGAGCCGCGAAGCCTTTCGCGGAAACGAGCCGGGATTCCGGGGACGGTCCCTTCGGCCTTGTGTGAAAGTAACCCCCCAACTCATTGAGGTCCGAATGATAACAAAATCAACGCGTGGAGCCTATCGCGCCGAGCGATGATATTGGTGGTAACAAGAAAAAACCCGCGACCGGATGGTCCGATCGCGGGTGGTATTGGGTTAGAATTGACGCGTTGTGGATCGGGCGGCTTGCCCGATGGCTGATCAACTATCGTAGTACAAGTAGAACTCGTGCGGATGCGGTCGCAGATAGAGTTCCTTGACCTCGTTTTCCATTTTGTAGTCGATCCAGCTTGTGATCAGTTCCTCAGTGAACACGCCGCCTTCCATGAGGAATGCATGGTCCTTCTTGAGTTGTTCAAGCGATTCCCTGAGCCGTGACGGCGTATTGGGGACGCTCATTTTTTCTTTGTCCGACAATGTGTAGATGTTCTTGTCCAGTGGTTTGCCGGGATCGATTTTGTTCTTGATTCCGTCCATTGCCGCCATGGCCATCGCTGAAAAAGCGAGATATCCATTCATGGACGGATCGGGGCAGCGGAATTCGAGTCGTTTGGCCTTGGGGCTCTTTGAATACATGGGGATGCGGATGGCGGCCGACCGGTTCCCTGAGGAGTAGGCGAGGTTGACCGGCGCTTCGAACCCGGGGACCAAGCGGCGGTAGGAATTCGTCGTGGGGGCTGCGAACGCCAGGATGGCCGGAGCGTGTTTCAGAAGGCCCCCGATAGCGAATAAAGCCATTTCCGAGAGTCCTGCGTACCCGTCGCCTGCGAAAAGGGGTTTGCCCTCTTTCCAGAACGACATGTGCGTGTGCATGCCGCTCCCGTTGTCCTCGAAAATCGGTTTCGGCATGAAGGTGACGGTCTTACCCGCTCGTTTCGCGACGTTTTTGACGATGTACTTGTACCACATGAACTGGTCGCCCATTTCCAGCAGTGGTGCATACTTCATATCAATCTCGGCTTGGCCTGCGGTGCCGACTTCGTGGTGGTGAGCCTCGATTGCGATACCGACCTTCTTCATTTCATATACCATTTCGCCGCGAAGGTCGGAGTAGGTATCTGTTGGGCTGACGGGGAAATATCCACCCTTGTAGGAGGGCTTATATCCGAGGTTCGGCTCCTCGAATCGACCGGTGTTCCACGCCGCTTCGACAGAGTCAATCTCGTACATGCCGCGGTGCTGGGTTTGTTCGTAACGCACTTCGTCGAAGATAAAGAACTCCGGCTCCGGTCCGATGAAGCAGGTGTCCGCGATGCCGGTGTCATTCAAGTGTTTGACGGCCATCTTGGCAACGTGACGCGGATCTTTGCTGTACTCTTGGCGCATCACGGGATCAAAGATGTCGGCAACGATACTGACTGTGGGTTCCTTGAAGAAAGGCTCGAGCCGGGTGGTTTCGACCTGAGGGATGGCGAGCATGTCGGAGACATTGATTTCTTGCCATCCTCGAATACTTGACCCGTCAAACCCGACACCATCGACGAAGGTCTCCTCGCTCCACTCATCCACCGGGAATGAGCAGTGCTGCCACGTTCCCAGCATGTCGCAGAATTTGAGGTCGACCATCTCGGCGCCGACCTGCTTGCAATAATCGAAAAAATCCTTGGGAGCTTTGAGCTTGCTGGGTACCGATGAGTTGTGAGTGCCTGACATCGTTTGTTGTCCTTGCAAAATCGAAAACAGCGATTCTTGTCGCCGGCGCCACAAGCAAGCCGGCGTAATCTACCTCTTTCCGTTTGAATGCGGCGAGAGGTGGGAGGTGTAGAATCCCTTTACCAAATCCTCCTGATGCAATCAGCGTGCCAGGGTGATACGTGGCAGAATGTTCGTTTTGAGGCTGTGGCCCTGGCCGATAAATAGGGTTGCAGGCTATGCCTGCTTATTGTTTAGGCATAAGCATGATGGGTGCTTATGCTGTGGGCGTTGGAATGATTTGTCAAGTTAGGGCGATTTTGACAGAGACTTGCTTACTGATGGCCTGTTGGTGCCTGGGAGATTGGGAGCCCGCAGTTTGCCCTTATTGCCGGTGGGGTGTTATCTTTTTCGATAGCGCCGCGTTTTTGTCCGCCTGCTCCACGCTTGATCCGACATTTCAGGGGCGCTAAAGTAGGTACGGTATGGGTTGGAATCTTGTAAAAAGGGCCTTTGGTGGGGTGCGACCCGGCGGGGGCGGTTTGCTTTTCTTCGGGGTGTTGGTTGCGTGCGCGGGCTGTTTCCCGCCTGTGCCGACTCCTCTGCCTGATGGTAATGTGGATCTGGACCCCAAAGAATTCCCCAACCTTCGTATCGAAGGTGAACCCAACGACTCATTTGAGAGTGCTCTGGACGTTATTTTTGATGGTTCCGACGTGGGCCGGCTGGAGGGGGCCGTGGCCTCCGTCGATGATGTTGACGTCTATTCCCTGGGGCGGCTGCTTCCGGGTGACCGAATTATCGTGGACGTGGGGACGGCGACGGGCGATCTTGATGCCGCGGTTGCGGTCTTCGATAGTGGGGGTCGGATTGTCGCGGAAAACGATGACCGCAATTACGAGCTGGTTCAGTACGATCCCTTTCTCAATCACGTTGTGCGCCATGAGAGCCTCGTCTACTATTTGGCCCTCAGCAGTGCCCCGGCCAACCCGACCAGCGGTGCTTACGATGTTGTCGTGACGTTAACGCGGGGTGGCGAAGTGCCGGCGGTATCGGGACAAGTTCTCGTCCTCGACTTTGACGGAGGTTCCATCGATGTGGGGGGGCGCGTGTATGCGGTCGATCCGTTTGACGCTGCGGACATTTCGTTAGCGTACGATGGCCGGACCACGGAGGTTCGACAGCAGATCCGTGATACGGTGTTGGAGAACTATGACGGTCTCAACCTGGATGTGCGTTTGATTCCGGATGAAGCGTCGCCGACGGGGATCCCTTTTTCGACAGTTCTATTTGGTGGCCGAAATAGTGCGGCTTTTGGTATTGCGCAGGCGATCGATCCTTACAATACCGACGATGACGACGACGCTATTGTTTTTACAGACTTGTTTACGCCTAGTCGTTTTGGCCGTGTACTCACTGTAGCGGAGTTGGGGACGGCCATCGGCAACGTGGCTTCACACGAGGTGGGGCATCTACTTGGGCTCAATCATACTGCCGACGTTTATGACATCATGGACACGACGGGAAGTGCAAGTACCTTTCTGTTCGATCAGGATTTCACCAACGCAGCACTGGACGAGTCCATTTTTCCGATCGGTACGCAAGATAGCCTCTTGTTGTTGCTGGAGACGCTTGGCAGCACGCCTTGACGGGCAGCGTTTTGCAGCTAATTATTACGTATCCGTCCGGTGAACCGCACCTTCCATCTGGTGGCTGATTCTGGCACGATACTTCCTTAACGAAGGGAGGTATGGTGCATGAGCAAGCATGGTGTTGGTCAGCCTTGTGTAGCATTCGCATTCCTGATATCACGAGCGCCGTTCTGTAGAGCCGAGTTCGAACGGAGCGATGTGGAAGTATGGGGGGAATGACAATTGGTGTTGAAGGCAACTCACAGAATGCAGTTGCAGCGGCCCATGATGGACGTGAGATTCAAGGCGTGAAAAATGTCCGGTTCTTCAAGGCACAACGCCACCTCAAGGTTTCGCGCATATTCGCGCACGGAATCGATGAGGAAACGATACATCTCCACTCTCACGCTGATAGGATATCGAGCGCGTCCGTCCGGGGACTTTGATTCGCCCATTGCCAAAGCGAGGCTTATCGCGTTGAACTTGCCGACCTTGTCTTCCATTGGGGTCTTCGCCGATGTGTAGCTGCAAATCCCGCCGAAGGTGATTCTTTGAAGTGGTACGGCCTGCAAAAGTTGAGCAAGGAATCGCTGGTAGTATCGCTGCCAGTTATCGATTGGGATCACGGGCATGACCACCGCACGAATGGGATACCCGGCGTTGGCACATAGCTTCATGGCCTGGATGCGAGCATCGACGGACGGTGTTCGGTGTTCAAATCGAGCGACAACTTCTTGTGGGTTAAGTGACCACGAAAGGATTGTATTGTTGCCATGGACAAGGGGCAGAAGATTCTCCACGTGGGTACTCTTGGTGAGCAACGTCATCCGGGCATACGGATGCTTAGCAAAGAAGGGCACGAGTTGTCGGGAGTACCCGGTCAGCGGATCCAAGGCCAGCGCGTCCTGCAACTTGCCCAGGTAAAAGGCCGTCGGCCGTCCTGTCCGCGTGGCGGCGTTGTCCACGGTATCCAGAATGTCGTGCAGGTTAAGGAAGATCTTCACCGTAGGAGAGAACCGTACGCCGGGCGTCCCAGCCAGATAGCAGTAGCTGCAGTCAAACGGGCAAAATCCATATGGCGAAATGTGCCAGTAATTCGGGCAAGCGTTTCCTTCTTCCGCACTGAACCGAACCGCACTTCTGTGCTCAGCAAGAACCAACGTCTGCTTGCCACGAAAATGTGCTTCACGCAGATCGTTCGTTCCAAGGTCGATGCGATTGTGTGGCACTTCCCAACAATGGGTGACCTCTGCAGCAGGGTATAGAGTGCAGATCGATTTGACGAAGTTTGCATATTCGGGTTTCTCGCTACCTCGCGCCAGGACGATTCGCTTTGGATTGAAGTGGGTTGGACGTCGAGGGCGGTAGACGGGTGCATCCTGTTCAAATAAGCTTCGCGATTCCATCGCCATTGCCCTCCCAGTCGGAGACCGAACAAAATACTAACCTGGGCCATCTGATTCGACAAGCAGGTATGACCACAGACACAGCGGCAGAAATTGATGTTGGTCAGTCTCGTGAAGGCATTCGCAATGTATCCGGCATCTTCTGCGGTTAGGAATACCGCTGGCACTCGCTCGTAACTCCATACTGCTATAGGGATTCCAGTTTTGCACCCACTGACTGGGTACAGAACGGGGTGCAGTTCCTGCCGTGGGTTCCAGAGCTCGTGGCTTCGTGGGAGCGACTGCCGGCTGCGGTTCGAGAAGCCATGGTTACTCTGCGAAGGACATCTACTGTTATGAAATGTCAGCGTTCCGTAATCATGTACGTGTGTCAAGCCTGCGGCATCGGGGGCCACCTGTTATTACCGAAATGCCAGAAGATGACAGCCTGCGGTGGCGACTGGGTGCTCTCAGTGGATAGTGCCCTTTTATGCGAACGGCAGATTGGGCTGAAGAAGGTTCGGTTGTGAATGCTGAACAGCACCTGCGATATG
>Ga0180433_10002224_pt1 | contig 30333 bp, 27 predicted proteins | sample SS_ome_8_FD_132980 | JGI IMG/M metagenome (GOLD analysis project Ga0180433, IMG submission 132980) | Hypersaline lake sediment archaeal communities from the Salton Sea, California, USA - SS_1_D_1 metaG | ecosystem: Environmental > Aquatic > Non-marine Saline and Alkaline > Hypersaline >... | reverse complement strand
GCTGCTGAACATATCCGTCACCTCGCTGGTGACCTTCGTCCTCGCTCTCCTGTTCTCCTTCTTTCCGGCACGGCGGGCTGCGAAGCTGAATCCCATCGAGGCGATACGGCAGCTATGAGAGTGAAAAGGACCTGTAGTTCGGTAACAAACTCTCTGGCTGAAGAGGGGGCTTCCAACATTATTTTGCAACAATGACGTTCACTGATTACGAGAGTCACTTATGATGAAATACTTATTATCGAGGTTGCCATGAAAATTTTATTTCAACTGGGATGGAGAAATCTCTGGCGCAACAAACGGCGATCACTGGTGGTTATCTCATCAATTGCCATCGGCATCTTCGCCATGATCCTCTCCATGGGGATAATGAACGGCATGAACAATCAGATGGTTGAGAACACGATTAAAACCTCACTGGGACATATTGCCATTCATCAGAAGGGCTTCCAGGATGATATGAAGCTCGACTACCACTTCACCCCGAACAGGAAGATGATCGAAGTCATAGAAAAGGATCACCGCATCCTCGCCCACGCGCCGCGGATAAAGCTCCAGGGGATGGTTCGATCGAGCGAATCCTCACGGGGAGTTATGATTGTGGGGATTGATCCGGAGAAGGAGAAGTCGGTATCGAACCTCGTCGACTATACCCTGAAGGACGAGGGCCGCTTTCTCGAAAGGGGCGATGAAAATGCCATTCTGATTTCACAGAGCACCGCAGACAAGCTCAACCTTCTCGTCGGTGATAAGCTTGTCGTTATGTTTCAGGACAAAGAAGACGAGATAGTCGGCATCGGACTGGAGATTGTGGGACTCTTTCAATCGCCCATCGAGAGCTTTGACAAGTACGTGGTGTTCACCACCATCAGCACCCTGAAAGAGACGACCGGCTTGAGCGAGAACATATCGGAAATCACGCTCGTGCTGAAGGATAAAGACCGGGTCGACGGGGTGAAAAAAACATTACGCGAAAAGATCAATGACGGCAATCTCGAGATACTCTCGTGGAAGGATATGGCGCCAAACCTGGTCAGCGCAGTGAGGCTCTTCGATACCATTATGTACATCTTCTTCATGATTGTCTTTATCACCGTTGTCTTCTCGGTCGCCAATACACTCATCATGGCAATCATGGAGCGCTTTCATGAGATCGGCGTCATGAAGTGCATCGGCACACGACCCTCGTGGATCTTCAACATCGTCCTCTTCGAAGCGCTGAACCTCGGCTTCGTCGGACTGTTTGCGGGAATTATCATCGGGGTGCCGGTAAATGAGCTCCTCGGCTTTACCGGCATTGACCTCTCATTCTATGCCGAATCCATGAGAATGTTCGGGACGGGGAGCGTCATCTACCCGTCGATAAAACCGCTCGATATCATCGTTGCAACCGGAATCGTGCTGGCAACGACCATCATCGCAGCCATCTATCCTGCGATCAAAGCAGCGAGGATCAAGCCGCTCGAGGCATTGCATTACGTATGAGAACGGCAAACAGGAGAAGGAATATGAATATAATCTCATTACAGAACCTGACAAAGAATTACGATTCTGACGACATCGTCGTCCATGCCATCAGAGGAATCGATCTGAATGTCAAGCAGGGTGAATTTACAGCCATTGCGGGGCCCTCGGGCTCCGGGAAGACAACACTGTTGAACCTCATCGGCGGACTCGACTCCCCCACCTCGGGAACAATCGCTGTGGCCGGAGAGACCATTGACGCCTTCTCGCCGAAGGAGCTCTCGGATCTGCGGCTTCGAAAGATCGGATTCATCTTTCAGGCCTACAATCTGATTCCGGTTCTCAGCGCCCTGGAGAACGTGGAATACGTCGCCCTGCTCCAGGGAATCGAGAAAGCGGAGCGGACCGAACGCGCCGTGCAGATTCTGAAGGACGTCGGTCTCGGCGACATGCTCCACCGTCTTCCGAATGAGCTCTCCGGCGGACAGCAGCAGCGGGTCGCCGTCGCCCGTGCTATCGTCACCGAACCGGAGCTCATCCTTGCCGACGAGCCAACGGCGAATCTGGATCAGGCAACCGGTGCGAGTCTTCTCGATATCATGCACGACATGAACAGATCGAAGAAGATCACCTTTCTCTTCTCGACACACGATCCGATGGTCATGGAACGGGCGGAGCGGCTGGTCAATCTCAGAGACGGGAAGATAGTCTCTGACAAGCAGAAGAGAAAAACGAAGAGCCAGCCGAAAAAGAGCACGAGGAAGAGGACATCCTCGTGAGCGGCAGACCATCGCTCATCAACAGCATCGGCATGCTGCTGCTCTTCTCTCTCTCAGTGCTCTCACCGCCCCTTCTCGCCCGGGAGATGGATGAAGAGATGCCCGATTTCGGCGAGAAGCGGGTATTCTCCTTTCAGGGACAGTTCAAAAATCTCCTTACCTACACCGAGACCGAAGAGTATTCACTCTACCGCTCAACGCCGGAGCCGGATAAGAAAAAGCGCCTCATCGCCGATCTCAAGCGGATACGCCTCTCCCCCGAGATAAACCTGTCGGACTGGCTGCACCTGCATGTCGATTACGACAACGAGATTATTACCGGCAGCTATCCGGAAAGCCCGGAGTTCGATCAGTACTGGCGATTCTCGCAGCACAACGATCTCATGCAGCCATCCTGCGAGCCGCATTACGACGAGGATCTGTACTACCGGACGAAGCTGCACCGCGCTTTCATGAAGCTCACCCTGGGGGATCTGACGATAACGCTGGGGAGACAGATGATCCGCTTCGGGAGCGGGCGGCTCTGGAATCCGCTGGACATCCTGAATCCGATATCACCAACCTTTGTCGAGGGGGCCGAGGAGCAGAAGGGGACCGACGCGCTCAGGCTCGAGTACTATCCGACCGATAAAACGGAGATCAGTCTCGTCCTCGATCAGAAGCGCATCGATAACGAAGAGGATCCGAAAAAGCTCAACAGCAAGAACAGCAATATCATCGGCCGCTTACGGGGAACCGTCGGCGAGACCGATATCGCCCTCCTCGGCGGGAGAGTATCGCGGCGGGGCATCGGCGGCATCGACATCTCGACTATTTTCCTCGACGGGATGCTCCGGGGAAGCGTTTTGTACTCTCATCCCGAGGAGGAGTGGGGTGATTCCTTCTATCAGGGGAGCGCCGGATACGAGTACACCTTCTCCTTCGGACTATACTTCCTCCTCGAATACTTCTACAATCAAAACGGCCTGAACTTCAACCGGCAGCTGCGGGTGGCTTACCGGAAGAGCCAGATCGACAGAATCGATGAGGAGAACTACTACCTCCTCTCAAATCAGTTCCTCACCTTCAATCGGCACTACGGCGGTCTCGCCCTCGGCTACGATATCACCCCGCTCCTGCGCGCCGAGCTCTTCACCATCTGCGATTTCCAGGGGAAGGGGCTCTTCTACAATCCCTCACTGAAGTACAACGCCTTCGAGAACCTGGATCTGATCATCGGAACCATGTGGAGCCATATCTTCAAAAATGCGGAACATGAATCGGACTTCGAATACCTCGAGCAGTACGGATTCTTCTACGCTTCGCTGAGCTGGTATTTTTAAGTAACATACATCAGGCATGTATCCCTCTGCGGAGATTTTGCAAGCATTCCGGTTGCCCTCGTTGTCGTTCACGGAATCGAAGATTATCCCCGCCTCTCTTCACGGGCTGCGCTCGTCATTCTGTATCCAGGTATCGCTGGCTGTATCGAGCTGGGGAACCTCCTCATCAGCCATCGGTATGTGCAATAAATGATCCGGCAGAAAAACCATGTTTGCGATGACTGTCGGTATCACGGCGCTCGCGATGATGGCGGCTATGAGAAATGAATATTGTCCTTGCGTAACAATTCCGTGGTTAAGACCATACAGTGACGATATTGACCCGAAAGTAAGGCCCGTGGACATAAGCAATGTGTAATACCACTGCTCCTTTTTGGTCTCACGGAAAATGCCGATGACAGGATAGAGACCGAATATCTTCGATATCACTTTTCCACCGAAGAGAACTAAAAATAGCAATGGTGCCGAAACCACCGCCGGTATAGAAACGAAGTACCCGGCACGAAGAAAATAGACGGGCGTAAGAAACCCAATGGTGAGCGTTCGCAATCTTCGAATAAAAAATTCATCCTTCGCGACGCTCCCGGCGAGCACCATACCCGCGATATAGGCGGGAAGAACCGCCTCGCTTCCCGACCAGAGCGCGAGAGCCCCAAGGCCAAAAAGAACAAACAGGATCCATTTCGTTCTTATGGCGGCAGTGCGGTTGCCGTAAACCCGCGTGAGGCGGGATGTGATCGAAGGTAGCACGAAAATCAGCACAACGCAGGCAGCTATCAAGACAATCGTTTTCCAGGTGAAGGGCGCAAAAATGAGACCAAGGGCTATTACCGTTCCCAGGTCATTGATGAAACATGCCCCGAGTATTCCCTTGCCGTATTCTGTTTTGTTGAAGCCGTATTCGAGCATCACCGCGTATACGACCGCCATGGAAGTTGTTGAAAGCGCTACGCCGGCGAGAAGGCTCGCCTTCTTGTCCCATCCGAGGCAAAAATAGGCCAGCGCCGTACACCCCAGAAAAGGAACAAGAAAACCGATTAAGCCAACTACGGTTACCTCCTTGAGCTTTTCCTTCATTGATGACGGATCAAGCTCAGTTCCAGCAAGAAAAGTAAGAAGGATAGCTCCCGAACCAGCTATGAATTTCATCCAATCGGCATTTGGTTTCAGAACTTCGGGATCGAAAAAAATGACGGCCAGGTAGCCAGCGATAGCACCCACGCATATTTCTATTAGCGACATTGATATTTTAAGACGATTGGCAAGAATCGTTGAAAAAACCGCCAATGCGAGCCATATTGTAGCGATAGTGAACATTTCGAGCATGATATCTCCTCCATGGATAATAATACACACAACGACGAAATGTATTATTCCGCACATACCGCCGCGTGATGATTGTAGGAGTTATCAGCCTCGTGGAGCGTTTATGGCGAACCCCATCGCCGTTTATAATCAGGTTATAGTTTATTATTGACTCGACATCTCGATTTTATTAAAAAAATAAAGGAGGAAAATTCATATATCACCCATTCGTTTTTTTATATAGTACAGCTTCGACGCAAATTTTTCCAGCCGTGATACTTCGCCGGCAATCAGCTCCGAATAGTTCCTGCGTTTTTCAAGTGCGGCACCGATGGCATCACGGGTAACTCCGATAATATCGACAAAACGTTCTTCAATATCCGAAATGAACTTTCTGAAAGTCACGTCCAGGTTTTGCAATGTTGACCACCGAAGATTTTCCACATTGTTTAAAACAAGGGCCCCTATCTGTTTCTCAAGCCGTTTTCTGATCCGACGATCCCTCATTTTTTTTGGCAGAAGCCTGTCTATCAATTCATCAGGGACGGGAACCAGCGATGACTTCCACTGGTGCAATACCCAATAAGGCTCGCGGACAAATTCTATACCCTCAGTGTTCATCTGTGCTCGATAGCGAATATCGAATATATCGGAAGCACTCTTACGAACCGAGTCAATGATGGAATCGGCACGGCTTCGGTGATGGGCGATTATTTCCGCCACCCGTCTGTCAAAAAACCTGGATAACTCGCCCAATTCATGTTCAAAAAAAACCGGAATTGCCTCTGAGAAGGCCTCCCGCACGTCGTTTTCACGTATGGTACCCCCCTTTGAGAAAAAATCAGTGAGAATGGACTCAAGATGCAACCGTGATTTTTCTCTCAGCGATTCGGATTGCTCTTCCAGAAGAAGGAGCAGTCGTTTCCGCTCTCCCGCCAGGATATCCGCCGTCAGCACTTTCTGCTGTTCCGCCTCTCTGATCTTCCCATCGAACAGAGAAAGCTTTTCACCGAGTTCCTCGACGGGCATTTTGTACGCTTTCAACGCGAGCCCAATCTGCATCTCGACATCGTTCACGATGTCGGCTGTTTTTCTCGAAAGGGCTGCGGTCAGGACAGCATGTTTATCTCTCTTACTAAAATCAGTCAGATGATGCAAAAGGAGATTTATTCCGCTTCGTTCTTTCGTCACCGGATCATTCAGGCGAGCGGCATCGAGCGCCCATCGTGCTGAAAGGGGAATCAGTTCAACATCCTCCGTGACTAATGCATTTTTTCTCAAAACTCTTAAGATGAAGGAAGCAACTTCATTTCGCTCAGTTTCAGAGAGATAATCAATCTTGTTTAAAACGAAAAATATCTTTTCAATTTTTTTCCGTACCTGCACGAGAAATTCAATTTCAACCTCGGTTACGGGAGGATCGGCCGACACCAGGAACAGCGCAGCGTCGCACTGAGGGAGAAAATTCAACGTCGCCTCGGTATTGTGCAAGTGCGTTGAACCAATGCCTGGCGTATCAATCAAAACGATTCCGTGCTCGAGAAGAGGAGCATTATGATTAAGCACCACTTCCGAAACGCTCAGTCTGTTCTCCGGGTTCCCCTCCTCGGAGACATATCTCTTGAGGAACACGCATAATTCTTCCACTGAATCAGTGATGTTTATCTCGTCCGGACGTCCGTCCGTAAAAATCACTCGCACCCCGGGCTTCGGATCGTATCGTATATAGGTGGGGATGGAGGTTACCGGGATGACGGAAGTGGGAAGAAGGTCAGAACCCAGCAGGGCGTTCAGGAGCGAGCTCTTCCCCCGTTTGAACTGCCCCAGGACGGCAAGATGTATCCGCCCCTGTGACAGGCGCTCTCGAACATGCAATAGCTTATCACGATGAGAGATGAACTCATCGTCCATTGACACGAGGAGATTGATGATCTCATCGAGGACACCGGGAAATCCATCAAAACGTTCATCATTCTGTATTATGGGATCCGGTGAGTTTTGATTTTGGAGAGACATTCGGCTTCACCCTGATTCTCCCGGATGGCAAGCATCGGAAATATAAACCAGGAGTTATCAGCCATGGGGCGGTTTCGGTGAACTCCATCACCGTCTGTCATAATGCGATGTGCAAGACGGATATGACGAATGTAATAACTTCTTACAGAAAAAGAATTATCCATTGAGAGATGTCAATCGTTATTCCAATTTAATGCAAAAAATTATCCAATACAAAAAAGATACCGCAACAAGAAGCCGGATAATCAATCCCTCACTGAACTACAACGCCTTCGAGAACCTGGATCTCTTTATCGGCTATATGCGGAGTCATATCTTCAAAAATGCGGAACATGAATCGGACTTCGAATATCTCGAGCAGTACGGATTCTTCTACGCTTCGCTGAGCTGGTATTTTTGAAAGCTATTACGATCTGCTTACAATCGCATCATCACGGTGTTAATTTTTTCCTCCTGCAGTACGATTAATATAACAGGGGTTTATGCCTCGGTGAATGCGTTGCTGCAGAATAAATCGTCGGTTCTTATTATGAGAGGGAAGCAAACCTGATAGTGGCGGCATCTCTTTACATCGCCCTTTTGTCAGTTCTCCTCTATTACCTGATCTATTTCAGGCATTTCTTTTCTTTCTACCGACAGGAAGGCTATCAACCGGCCTATATCAAGCTTATTGAATCATTTCTCTACGGCGTCGCCCTCGCGCTGATTATACTCATTGCAGCGCCATATATCACCATCCTCCTTCCGGGGAAATCAGCTTTTCATGCGGGGTTTTACAAGGCGGCTCTTGTTGAAAAGCTCGGCGCTGTTCTCGCCATCATCTTGATACAGCGGCATTTTCGCAACTTCACCATTATCGAGGGTGCCATCTCCGGCTTGCTGGTTGGTGCCGGGTTTTCGCTGGTAGAAGATATCTTCTATTCGCTCCAGTTTGGCTACTCCGTCATCATGGCACGCATACTGTTTTCAGTGCCGCTGCACCTCGCAACCTGCGGCATGATAGGATATTATATCGGCCTCTACAACATCAGCACATCACCGCCGTACAAAGCGATTTACCTTGTCAAGGCGCTGCTCCTCCCGTTTCTGTTCCACGGTACATTCGACTCCCTTCTGCTACTGGGTGATGCGCGTGCATATCTTGTCGCCCCGCTGACGATATCATTGATAGGAACGCTGGAGCTTATTATCACACAGGCAAAGCTGATACCTCCCCCCGCTTCTCTCTCTGCTCAGAATCTGCGATTCGAGGATTGGGTGATGAAATACCGTCAACCCCGTTATGAGCGGTGGATCCTGAATTCCATGGGAACCAAAAGCGGCGTTCGCTTTCCCCTGTTCAAGCCCGTATATAATCCCCTCTGGTGGAGTATCGCACTCCTGTTGATCATCGCTGCAGTCATACTGACACCATTCAGGAGCGAGATCACCTCGGCGCTGAAAATCACCCTCAGCATCCCTGAACAGTTGCTGATGCTCTCCGTATTCCCATCGTCGCTGGGGATCATCATGATGATGGTGGGAGCCCTCAACCCGGACTTTTTCAGATACAGCGTCATGCGCATTCCCGTGATAATCGATGCCGTTCTCTGCGATACCAGCGAAGAGGAAACGCTGGTGACTTTTGACGTCAGTCCTGTCAACTGCTTCATCAGAACATTCGAATCCATTCAAACGCCCACAACGAGGAATATATACTTTCAGAGCGGCGAGCTCAAATCACCGCGAATTTCGATGCAGGTGGTATGGGAGAATCACGGCGAGTTGAAGGATCGGGAGCCGACAGGCTCCATCGTGAAGCTCATAACGCCCGGCCGTAATTTTTACTCCTTCATTCTTCGCTATTACCTCTTCCGGCTGAGAAAGGGGATCATCTTCAATCTCAAGCTCCCCGGTTTTGAAGGCGTCCGGCGGCTCTTTATGAGGCCGGCAACCATCATGCAGAAGACAGTAATCTATCAGCCCGGATCGACCGTGTTCAGAAAAGGGGATGATGAGTACGGCTTCTTTTATATCAAGAAGGGGAGAGTTGACATCTACAAGGAGCTGGATTCGGGAGAAAAGATCCTCATTGAATCAATAGGAGAAGGACAGATATTCAATGAGATGTCACTCCTTGGCGAGAGCAAAAGGAATGTCACCGCGCAATGCCCGGTCCGGAGCATCCTCTCCCGCGCACATCCCGACAATCTCGAAGCGCTGATACGGTATAATCCGGACTTTGCAATCGCGCTCGTTCGGAAACTGGCGGAACGAGTGGACAATACGCAGATCGTGCTCGCCGAGAATTTAGAATATCTTCAAAAAATGCTTCAACGCAAGGATGACACGACGAAAACCATAGCCGTGATATTCTCCTTGCTCCTGGGGGGCACGGTCAGCGGGTCTTCAATTCGGGTTAATGTCGATACTTCATCTGTCACGAAGCGTATTTCCGCCACTTCGGATGAAGTGATCCGCTACCTCATGAGGAGAATAACTCACAAGAATGACGACGCGAGAAAAGAACAGCCGGCAGAAAAAAATGTCGAAGACGCCCTCATGAATGCATTTTCCGAGCTGAGCATCGAGCTCATCGCAAAAAAGCGATGAGCGATTGCGCTCCGAAGATGTAAAAATCAGAACGGGAAAGCCGGCTGTATAAATGCCCGGTGATGATACCTCAATCATCAACCCGCTTTTTGTGCCCGCCTCCTGTTATACACATAGAACGCCACCAGCACCAGCACCACAACTCCTAACAGCACAATCAGCGGTGTTCCGTTTCGAGATGCAGCATCGAGCAGATAGGCCGAGAGGGAGGTTGTGGAACCTGAAAAGATTTCATTGTAACGGGATGCGACCTCGTCAGCGCTCAGTGGCCGGTTTAAAAGCTCTACCCGGTCGATTATCCCGTTCATGCCCAGATTGTGCCATGATGAGCTGTACCACTTGTCGGTCAGCTGTGCCCCTATTACCAGGCCGCCGGCGCTGTCGCGCACAGTTCCTATGGTATTCGTGACCGAGCCGTCAAGTGCACCGTTGATGTACAGGCAGAGCTGGCTGCTGTCCCAGGTCGCAACGAGATGATACCAGGTGTCCTTTGAGAGTGTTACGGAGCTGTCGATATATTCGTATGCGCCGGTCCGATTAAAAATCGAGAAGCGAAGCGTGCCGTCGGTACCCCAGAACTGCAGGCTGTACGATTCGTCGCTGAAATTCTTTTTGACCCCCTTGTGCACAATGCCGGCATAGGGCCGGTGAGAGATGATATTGACGACCACCTCAATGCTCCCCGCTTCGGCAAGCGTCAGCGCATCGCTGTCCGGTATCAGGAGATAATCGTCATAGCCATCGAACAGCAGGGCGCTGCCGAGCATTCCCTCCACCGTTTGCGCGCCAAAGATCGTGCTGCCGTCATCCGGCAGGTATTCGAAATTCCAGATGCCGACGAGATCATCGGGTTTCTCCACCGCGACAGAATAGGCTCGCGTGCTTCCATCCTCAGCGGTCACCTCATAAACCATCGAACTGGAAAAATCATTTATTGTCACGCCGCTCTCCTGCTCGGTGCCGTTCACGGTGACCAGAACGCCGGTGGCAACAAAGGATGCAATCAGGCGAGTGATATCCTTAGAAGCGGGAAGGGATACGGTAATCGTTCCCCCCTGCTCGTCTATCGTTCCAGCTTCGCCGTCAAGCTCAAAAGCGGTAATAGCCTTGGCGTCACTCTTCGCAACCGTGACAGAAACGGTGTACTCTCTCTCTCTTCCATCCTCGGCTATAACCCGATAGAAGACGGGTTCGGTAAAATCATTCGAGGTCTCTCCGGAGTCCTGTTCTGTCCCTGCAATCATCACCTTTTCTCCGGTTGTCTCGAATGAAGCCACCAGTTCCGCGGTGCTGGAACCGTGAGGGAGCACCACGGTGATCATGCCGTTGTCAATGGTTCCAATGCTATCGGCAGCGAGACCGGGATTGCTGGCGCGCCTGAACGAGAAGGAGGTAATTTCTTTCTCGGCGGACGGGCGGACCGTCGCCGTAACGGTGTAGGTGCGTGAGCTATTATCGTCAGCCGTAATGGCATATACAACGGGATGCGAAAAGTCGTTGGCGGTCACCCCGCTTTTCTGAATCTCGTCGTTCACCATCACTGATGCGCAAACTGCCGCAAAAGACGCAACAAGAGATGTGAGCTGCGTGCGCGGAGGAAGTTCGACCCGTATCGTGGATGACGCTTCATCGATAGTTCCGGCTGTCCCGTTCAGCGAGAAGGAAAGGATTCTCTTCTCTGAGCTGGGCGCAGGCGAAACATCAACCGTATAGGTTCGCATCTCCCCATTTTCGGCAAATACATTATACACAACAGGATTGCTGAAATCATTCGGCGTAACGCCGCTCTCCTGAAGGATGCCGTTCACCTCCACCCTGTTGCTGTTGGTGACAAATTCCGCCACAAGGGAGGTCCGTACCACGCTATGGGGAACAACAAGTGAGATAGTATCCCCGCTGACAGTTCCCGAGACATCGGCCGGGATGTCTCCGTTCTTCGAAGCGGGTAAGCTGAATTGGATTATCTCGTTATCATCACCCTGAAATCGGGGATAGTTAGAACCGGATCCATTATCTCCCGAACAATTTATAAGCCCGATTACAAGTAACCCAAAAAGAAGCATGAGGTTAATTCTCTTCATTGTGCCGATCCCCTTCATAGTCAGGATATATTGCATTCCTGTTGCTTTACTGAGAATATATCATGAATGCGAACATTTAAAGCAAAAAAAATTGCAATGCTTGTGACAAAAAGTTCAACATTTTCACCAATTCATCCAGGAGAAGGGACCTTTCATCGATGACAACACATATGCAACCAATAAACCGTATAGATGCCAAATGCTCGCTCGCCACGCTCATATGCTATTACGAGTCAGTACCCCAGCGCCGTATCGTCGATACCACGGGTGTAATCGGCACCGCCCTCGTAGCTGCCATCATCCCGCAGCAGAATCGCATCGACCATTCCCAGGGGTAAAGTGAAGAGGGGATAGATAATCGGCATATGCCCCTTGCAGATCAGCTGCAGCAGGTCGATGCTTCCGAGCGCTCCCTTCTCGACAGCTACCAGATCGGGGAGCCACTGCGAATGGACACGCTTCGCGGATACCGCCTGCTGCATGCTCATCCCGTGCTCAACCACATTGAGGATGACCTGATACACCGAGGTGATAATCGTGGAGCCGCCGGGAGTGCCGAGAACCATGAAGAGCTTTCCCTTCTTCTCAACAATAGTAGGAGCCATGCTGCTGAGCATGCGCTTCCCCGGCGCGATGGCATTCGCATCTCCCCCGGTCAGCCTGAACTGATTCGGGACGCCGGGTTTTACGCTGAAATCGTCCATCTCATTGTTCAAGAGGAACCCCGCTCCCCGCACCATGACCCGGGAGCCGAACTCACTGTTCAGCGTTGTGGTGATGGCCGCCGCATTCCCCCACCGGTCGACAATGGAGAAGTGTGTTGTCTGTCTGCTCTCCCGAACCGGGATATCACCCTCACGGATATCTTCCGAATCGGTTTTGTTATCGGGATCGATGCCGGCCATGCGTGATTTGAGATAATTGTTATCGAGAAGCGCCGAAACCGGCACCGGGTAAAAATCGGGATCTCCCAGATAGGCGGCCCGGTCCGCATAGACCCGCCGCTCCAGCTCGACCATATAGTGGACGGTCCGGTCGTCGTTGTGCCCGAATCCCTTCATGTCAATATCCTGAGAGCTCTTCAAGAGCTGCAGAAGCGCAATGCCGCCGCTGGACGGGGGAGGCATGGAGATAATCCTGTACTCTCGGTACATGCCGACAACAGGCTCCCGCCAGATCGATCGATAGGATTTCAGATCATCCCTGCTGATAATTCCCCTGCCGGCCTGCATCTCCTTCACAATCAGATCTGCTGTTTTCCCGCCGTAGAAACCGTCCCGTCCCCGATCCCGAATTCTCTCCAGGGTGCGAGCCAGATCCCGATGATACATCACATCACCCGATTCCCACGACTCATCCCTGACAACGTACGGACGGTGATTATTGATTCTGATAAAATCCTCGCGAAACCTGTTAAAGCCTTCAGCCTCCTTTTCAGTGAGGACCACGCCATTAAGGGCCAGATCGATAGCGGGCTGAATGAGCTCTCGGAAAGGGAGCGAGCCAAGCTTCCGGTGAAGGGTGAGCATTCCGTCAACGGTCCCCGGCACGCCGGCGGCCAGATGCCCGTCGAGGCTGAGCGTGGTGATGGGATTGCCCCTTTCATCGAGATACATGTCACGGTGAGCTCTGCCGGGAGCCCGCTCTCTGAAATCGAGGCTGCCGATTTCGCCCTTTCCGGTGCGATAAACCAGAAATCCGCCACCGCCGATATTGCCGGCAATCGGATAGACAACCGCCAGGGCAAAATGTACGGCAATGGCTGCATCATAAGCATTGCCGCCCTTTTTTAATATCTCGAGTCCCACCTGTGACGCCAGCGGATGAGCTGAAACGACCATCCCGTTGCCGGCAATTACCCCATGGGGGCGCTCCTCGAGCACTGCTTCCGACTTATAGTGGAACCAGGAATTGCTTCCGAAGACGATGAGCATGATAAAGGTGAACAGGGCAATCAGAATAATTCCGGCCCGAATAATAATTTTTTTCATTGAATCCTCCTGTATCGGGGGGATGTGCCGTTTCAAATATATTTATAAACGCTTCTGGAAACTTCTTTCAACTTATAGAAAACCAACATTTGAAAAAGATTTTACACTATAATTCGCCCACATGAAGTAGGAAAAAACGAAGTTTTAGGAAATGTCCTTACCGGGGTCTGTCATTATTTTACTATTAAACATATCCGAATGCAAAAAAAATATAAGAAAACCTCTAAAAACTGATATGATGTCCACTTTGCCAGCTTTTTTTCGCACATCATGTGCGCGCTGGCATGCGCGACGTCGTATCGCTGCGGTCTCGATGTCCGATAAAACCAGTATTTACAGTTTTGGAATAAATGTAACTACTGGTTTTTAGAGGTGCCTATAAGAAAAATCCGTATGCTTCATCTGTAAGTTCGATAAACATCGTGCCGGTAATAAAAGCAACTTGCCGCTCATAAGAAATTGAATATCGTTTAATTTGAACAGCGAGAAACGCATGTTCCGAGCACACCGCGCTTCAATACTCCCGAAACGTATAAAATTATTGTTGCAATATATTCATCCGAGATTATTGAATTTCGACAACGCCTGTTATACAGTGCGTCTTGTGGAAAGCACATCAAATATGATATCACTTTAACACTTCACCGGACGATCTGAATTTTAAATGTATACGATGCAATTGATACCGTATGCCGGAATTACATTTTAATAAAACCGTCGAAAACGAGCATGAGAAGAAGATCATCTTTGTCTCATATCTGCGCGAAGGTTTCGTTGAACGATCGCTGGTACTCTATAGTGATAAAAAAAATAAACTAAAAACGATATACTTCTCATCATACGAATTCGGCTCCGTGGAATGGATAAACGGCACCGGGCTCCAGGAATATCGCGTCTGGGAGGACGACGAACAGGCAGAGGCATCCACTTATCTGACCAGAAGATATACGGCCCGGCTTGCCGATGGTATGGCCGACGAACAGTATGCGCAGGAAAGCATTATTCCCGATGTCCTGGAAAATCTGGCCGATAAGGATTTTTCGCAGTTGATTCGCAGGGTAATCTCAAGGAAAAGATATAGAAAGAAAATCGATTTCAGCGTTTTTACCCCTCAAGAATAAACCGTTATCGGGAAACGGTCGAGAGGCTTTTTAATCCCTTGACACCAGGAGTCGCCCTTCACAAGGTATAATTACACCGGGACGAAATACTGTATTCTTGTTATTACGCAAAATAAAATTAAGCCCATAAAAAAACAAAAGGTAGTTTTACAATGCACCGCAGTTATAACAGAAGGAAGTTCTTAAAAGTGTCCGGCTTCGGTCTGCTGGCATTTTTAGTATCGAGGATGGGATCGGCAGCAGCCGAGGAGAAGGAGATAACCTACGTCAAGAACATCAATCTTGAAACGATTAAAAAGGGATACCGGGGAAATCGTCTCGTGAACAACAGGTTTGTGAACGATAAAAAGGGCTTCACGTTTCCCCTTTTCAGAATCATCAAATGGATGTTCACTCCAAACCCACAGCGGGAGGAAAAGGCGAATGACAGTTTCAGGCTTACGGTCATTAAAAATGACACCCTCTTCAGCGGCACCGAGGATAGAATCGTCTGGCTCGGCCACGCTTCATTCTTTATCAGACTGAACGGAAAGACAATCATGACGGATCCCTGCCTCACGAATCCGCCTTTCTATAAGCGGTATTCGGAATTGCCCTGCCCCATTGAGGCTTTCAGGGGAATCGATTACCTTCTGATTAGCCACAACCACATGGATCATTGCGATTCGGATACCCTTGAACGGATTTCACTCAAGGGAACGATGGCACTGGTGCCCCTTCGCATGGGTGAAACGCTGAGATCATTCAACGATGAGGTACATATACAGGAAGCCGGGTGGTTCCAGAAATACGATACGGGAGATGACGATATTGCGTTTTACCTTGTACCGACACGGCACTTCTCGAACAGGTCACTCTGGGATCGCAATAGATCGCTGTGGGGGAGCTTTGTTATCACGGCAAAGGGGAAAAGCATCTACTTCTCAGGGGATGCCGCTTACTCGTCTCATTTTAAAGAAATACGGGAGCTTTTCCCGCGCATCGATATATGCCTGATGGCCGTGGGCGCATATAAACCGCGCTACCTGACAGAGGATATTCACGCATCCCCCGAGGAGGCGGTGAGAGCATTTCATGACTTAAAGGGGACCTGCTTCATCCCCATGCACTACGGCACCTTTGACATAACCGATGAGCCGCTCTGCGAGCCGGTCAGAATTTTGCAAAAGCTCGAGCAGGATAAAAAAATACAGGGCGAATTGAAAATCCTTGATGTCGGAGAGATATTCAGAATCTGACCTTCAGGATACCCCCCGCCGGAACTCTCATACCGGATGAGCGGAGGCAGTACCGACGGTTTTCTAATAGAGATGGAATACAACGTCAAAAGAATCTATCGAACAAAGCGAGCTCCTCTTTTCTTTCTCTCGGCAATTGTGCTGTTCCTCATAACGGGGCCGCCTGTTGTCTCTCATTCTATCGATGCAGAGTTCAGGGAACTGATTCTGGCCAATATCGCGATCTATGTTTTCTACTCGCCGCTCATTGTCCTTCTGTTCTATATAATCATAAAAAACTTCAAAACGAAAATCATTATAACCGGGGACGGAATAGAATGGACGTCAGTAAGAAAAACATTACTGCTCAATTGGAATGAAGTTGAATATTTCGTCTTCGACCATATCAGATCGCCTCAAGCGAGACTTTCACCCGAGAGATACTTGACCATCTATGAGCTTGGGGGGAAGAATGGGGAGATACGGTTTCACCGGACAGCGACCGATGATGAAGTCGTGAACACAGCCGACTACTATGAGATAAAGCCTTTCAGGATAAAATCATTCTCCTTCGATGCATACGGCATGCACCTGGAACAGAACGCATGTCAAACCCTTCAGAATTATATCCGTAATTATACGGAGCTTGAACCGGAACGAAAAAAGGGGTTGTTTGAAAATGCAATCCAGCAACGCTCCTCGTAATCGACAGCAAATCCATTGTAGCACCAGTTCCGAAAGAGCTTCGCCATAAAAGGGAGCTGCTAAAATAATAATCGCGGCTCAAACAGCCGAGGACCACCTTTTCAATATCGATCGGCCCGGTACGAGATCAGGAATCCTCCTCCCGCATGCCCCTCTCGGCCTCCTGCTTCGCTTCCTCTATCTGTTTCTTCTGCTCCTCGAGCTGCTTCATATATATCTCTTTGTTCTCGGGATGTTCTTCTATCAGTTTCGCAAACATCTTCTCGGCATCAGCAATCTGCTTGTCAAATTCCCGAGCAAGCTCAGAACCTATCCCTGCCGTGCCGGCACAGAAGCCGCACAGCCCATCGGTGTAACAGGCAATGCATGAATACCTGCCGCACTTCGTGCACTTCATGAATTTGTCCTGCACCTCTTCGAAGGCCTTTAATTTCGCCTTCTCCTCCTTTTTGATGTCTACTGCATCTTCTCTATCTTCCAGCTTGCGCCAGGCTTTGTTGTAGATAAATCTGCCAACAATGGGTATGCCCTGGAAAAGACTCCCCGCCCAGCTCCGCAACTTATAGAAGATCTCAATTTTTGCTGAATCGCGTATATAATCGAGGCCGACCTTGTACTCTTTTTCTGTTTGATAACAGTTTTGGCAACAGGGACAGCAGAACTCAAATCTCGCCTTCTCTCCTACATACCAGTCCTTCATCTGACCCTTCATGTCATCTTCATCTCTGAATATCTTTGAGCCCATATCAACAATCTTCATAAGCTCGGCGTCCATAAAAACCTCCCGATGATTACAGTTTTAAATAACTATCGTTAAATATAAAAAAAATGATATTTTTTTTCAATATATTTGTGAATAAAAGATATAAGGAGACTTCTAAAAAGTATTAATATAATGTCCTCGTAGCCAGCGTTGTTTTGAACCTCCTGTGCACGCTGGCATGCGCGACGTTGTGTCGCTGCGGTCTCGATGTCTGATAAAACCAGTATGTACAATTGGGGGATCAATGTAAATACTGGTTTTTAGAAGTGCCCATAAATAAGTAAAGCTGGCATGCTCATCAAAGGTCGACGCGGGCGAATAACCATACACCAGAGCAGAGCGGATGAATTATTCGGATGCCCTGCAATGAATACACCCCATTTCCACTGATAATATTCCACTCCTTGGTAAAACGTACAGGTAGTGATGAAAATACATATACCCCAGCATGGTATTCAGATACCTGCGATCGAATATTTTGTGCTTGATAATTATGATCTCTTACGCAGTGAATATACTATCCCGCAAAACGCTGTCGCTGCTTTCGCAATCGATGCCTGCAGCATGTGCGGGATATGTTGTTGCAAGGCGAACCTGCTTCGCAGCCGTTCCCCCCTGCTGCCACAGCAGCACGGCTCACATTCTCGAAGCGAACCTCAAGATATGACGCCGGATAACGAAGCAGGAGGATATAAAGAGGGGAGAGTGTGATGATGAATACCATGTCCGAAGAACCGGCAGAATCACCGACCAGATTTGAGCCCTCCCTCCTTGTGAAAATCGCCACTGCTCTCAGCACACACTGGAGAAAAATACTCAACGGCATCATCTTCATTCTGATAATCCTGACCACCCTGTATACCTACTGGCAGCCCTACCCGACAGGCAGAGAAATATACGATCGCGGACATAACGGTCTCTGGGCGGGGAATCAGTGGGTGACGGGGAATACTGTCTGTAGAAGCGATACCGACTGCATTCAGGTCACAGAAGAAGAACAGCGGAAGTTCATAGAACGCCTGAACCGGGGAGGGATTCAGTATCTCGCCCTCGACGCCGGTGCCATCTACCACGATGGGGGTGTATCCAGCACACCGGGAGAATTCTTTGCACGCCTCAAAAGCGAGCTGCCTGAAAAGATCATCCTCCTCGCCTGGCTCACCAGCTTCTCATTCGATGAGCAGACGGAAAATCCGCAATGGCAAAGCGGACTCATTTCATCGATTCGCTCACTTCAGGCAGACGGTTTCGACGGGGTGCACTTTTACTTTGAAGATCTTTCAAACAGGAAGGGGTATCTCGAACTGCTCCGCGCTCTCCGCCGGGCATTCGGGAAAGACCTCTTCATCAGCCAGACCATGGCGCTTCCCATCACCCTTCCCTTCATGACGGAGGAGATGCAAGAGTATTTCTTTGATATGAGCTTCTATCATCAATCAATGACATACGCGGATCAAACCGTCCTGCAGGCTTTCATGACCGCGCTCCCGCTGGAAAAAGCCTATATCGCCTCTGTCAGCAGGAGCACCGGTTTCATGCTCGACCTCGCTCGAAAGCATCCCGAACACCGGATACTCATCGGCGTCCCGGCCACCGGCTACGGAAAATTCAAGAGAACCTTCCAGTGGGCTGAGAACCTTCGGAATGCGCTTTTCGGGGTTCAGGCACAGCTCGAGACATACCAAGAGGTACCGTCAGCTTTTGAAGGTATATCTCTTTACACCGCATACACCGCAAGTCCCCTCGACTGGGAGATATTCGAGAAGGAGTGGCGCGGCAGTTCACGCTGATTGTAAAAGGGCCACACCGGAGTGTGGCCCTGTGCGTATGACGATTTATCAATTCTACTCGATTCCCTCGATATCGAGGATGAGGCGAGCTGCACGCCAGCCGTTAATCTGCGTGGAACCGACACCGTGCCATGCCTGTGACCAGTTGCTGGCAATGAAGACATTGTCTATGGGGGTGTCGTTCGGAATCTTCATCACCTGTTCGGGTGACATGTAGAAGCCATAAACGACGCCACCTCTGTTTACGGTGTATCGCTTCAGGGTGCGCGGCGTATAGCCCTCTTTTACCGAGATATTCTTCGGATCGGCCAGCTCGGGAATCACGTTTGAGGCGAGCTTAATCAGCTCGTTCATCTTCTCCTCCTTCAGCTTCCGGTAGGCCGCTTCATCCTCGGGCCACATCGCATAATCGGAGTAGGCGTCCAGTTTCACAACCGATTTGCCGGGCGGCGCGTAGATCGGATCTCCGCAATTGGAGTAGATGGTCATGCACACTGCGCCGTTCTTGAAATCCCCCTTCATCATCCTCTCATAGAGAACGCTGCTGTCCATGGTGGTGCTGTAGAATATCTCGGTATCGGTGTATCCCCGCTTCCTGAGATCGATATTGAGCCCGAGGAAAACGCCGAAGAGGGAGTTGGCCGGCTTCATCTCCTTCAGCTTATCAACGTAATCAGCGGGGAAGTAATCCTCCCCGACAAGGGTGAAGACGAGCTGATAGGGATCGGTATTAGCGACGATATACCGGGCGGTGTATTTCTCGCCCGACTCGGTCTCAACATCCTTTGCGACACCGTCCTCAACTATTATCTTCGTCACCAGCGTGTTGGTCTTCACTGTCCCGCCCAGCTCCTTCAGCCGCTCGGCATAGGCATTCGACAGGGCCTGCGAGGTCCCCTTGATATGCCAGATGCCGTCGCCGAGATAGGATTCGGTTGCCGCGAGGGTGAGAAGTGCCGTCTGATCCTTTGCCGGAGCGCCGTAGTACACCCAGAGCTGTGAGACCACCGCTTTTATCTCATCGCTTGTGAAGCACTCATCCATGAGCTCCTGCAGTGTTTTATCGCTCCACGTGAAGAAGGTCCGCTGCCTGAGGGGAACCATCATCTTGGTGAGAAATGCTCTGAACCCTCCATAGCGAAAGAGATCCCGGAGCGTCATTAGCTCATTGAAGGTCTCTTGGCTGAGCCGATGAAACTTGTCAATCCCTTCACTCTCCTCGGGCCAGCGTTCCTTGAGCGCTTTCTTGAAACCCTCCCAGTTATTGGGAAGCCGGACATCGACGCCGCCGGGAAATATTGAACGATAGAAGTGAGGCAGCTCGTAGAGCTCAACCTTCTTCCCGACGCCTGATATCTCCAGGAGCTTGTACAATCCCCGGTCGAGCTTTCCCGGACCGCCGCCGGCCATTTCATGCAGTGCTGCATCAAAGGTGAAGGGGCCTCTGACGAATTTCGTTGTGCATCCGCCGACCTTGTAGTGCTGCTCCAGGAGGAGCACCTTGAGCCCCTTCGTGGCGAGATGAACACTTGCAGAGAGCCCTCCCATCCCCGCGCCGATGATAATAACGTCATAATCGGCTTTGTGGGTCGGACGCTTCTTGCCGCAACCGGGCAGCATGAGCGCAAAGGCAATGAAAAGGACGATGATCCAGTAAAATCCTGTATACTTTCGCATGAGAACTCTCCTTGAAAAAAATTATCACATTTAATATAGGAATTTCTGAAAACGCTCACCCGTAAACCATTGCGAGCGAATCATAAATAAAATTCACGCCGGCTGAAGCACATGGCCACACATGCGATTCATCAGATCACGTAATTGCGATTCTCCTTACTCGATTCCCTCGACATCAAGAATAAGCCTTGCCGCCTGCCACCCGTTTATCTGCCCGGCGCTGACTCCATGCCAGGCCTGTGTCCAGTTGCTGGCGATGAAGATGTTGTCTATGGGAGTATGATTCGGTATCTTCGTAACCTGATCGGGCGACATGTAGAAGCCGTACACAATGCCATCCCTGTTCATCGTGTACCGCTTAAGGGTGCGCGGCGTATAGCCCTCTTTTACCGCAATATTCTTCGGATCGGCCAGCTCAGGAATCACGTTTGAGGCGAGCTTAATCAGCTCGTTCATCTTCTCCTCCTTGAGCTTCCGGTAGGCCGCTTCATCCTCCGGCCAGTATTTATAATCCGAATAGGCGGTTAGCGTTACAAGAGATTTACCCGGCGGGGCATAGATTGGATCACCGTAATTGGAGTAGATGGTTAGCAGTACGATGCTATTCTTGAAATCGCCCTTCATCATCCTCTCATAGAGGAGGGCACTGTCCAACGTGGTATTGTAGAATATCTCGGTGTCGGTGTATCCACGTTTCCTGAGATCGATATTGAGCCCGAGATAAACACCGAAGAGGGAATTGGCCGGCTTCATCTCCTTCAGCTTATCAACGTAATCAGCGGGGAAGTAATCCTCCCCGACAAGGGTGAAGACGAGCTGATAGGGATCGGTATTGGCGAGGATATACCGGGCGGTGTATTTCTCGCCCGACTCGGTCTCAACACCCTTTGCGACACCGTCCTCAATTATTATCTTCGTCACCAACGTGTTGGTCTTCACTGTCCCGCCCAGCTCCTTTAACCGCTCGGCATAGGCATTCGACAGTGCCTGGGAGGTACCCTTTACATGCCACAGGCCGTCGGCGAGAAGCGACTCGGTTGCCGCGAGGGTGAGGAGGGCCGTCTGATCCTTCACCGGAGCACCGTAGTACACCCAGAGCTGTGAGACCACCGCCTTTATCTCTTCGCTCGTGAAGCACTCATCCATGAGCTGCTGCAGTGTTTTGTCACTCCACGTGAAGAAGGTCCGCTGCCTGACGGGAACCAGCATCTTGGTGAGCAGGGCCCTGAATCCTCCATAGCGAAAGAGATCTGTGAGCGTTAAGAGCTCACTGAAGGTGTCTTTGCATAGCCGATGGAACTTGTCAATCCCCTCCGATTCTTCGGGCCACCGCTTCTTGAGCGCCTCCTTGAAGCCCTCCCAGTTATTGGGGAGCCTGACGTCAATGCCGCCGGGGAATATTGAGCGATAGAAGTGAGGCAGCTCGTAAAGCTCAACCTTCTTCCCGACGCCGGTGATCTCCAGGAGTTCATACAGACCCCGGTCGAGCTTGCCCGGACCGCCGCCTGCCATTACGTGCAGCGCCGTATCAAAGGTGAAGGGGCCCCTGGCAAAGCTCGTCGTGCAACCACCGACCTTATCATGCTGCTCCAGGAGGAGCACCGTGAGCCCGTTCAAGGCGAGGTGAACGCCCGCAGAAAGCCCCCCAATCCCTCCGCCGATGATGATAACGTCATAATCGGCTTTGTGGGTCGGACGCTTCTTGCCGCAACCGGGCAGCATGAGCGCAAAGGCAATGAATATGACGACAATCAAGTATAATCCTGAATACTTCTTCATCAGCACTCTCCATTCAAAAGGTTAACTTCATTTATCAAAAATAACTGAATTCTGCACAGACGCATCTCAACCGATGAAGCTGATGAGCCAACATTCCGAAGCATTCAAAAAAAGAGCGTGCGCCGGGATCTGGAGCTTCATTATGTAATACAATCATATCAACCCGTCAACAAATATATTTTGAAATAATCATTGACACCGAGTATGATTTTTATAGATACAGGCATGCCGTTGTAGCAAGCTCGCCAAAGGTACATACAATGAAGATATTCCAGGTTGACGCCTTCACCGATAAAGCATTCCAGGGAAACCCGGCGGGAGTATGCATTCTCGAAGAGCCGAGAGACGATGCCTGGATGCAGCATGTTGCCGCCGAGATGAATCTCTCAGAAACGGCGTTTCTCCGAAAGCGGGGAGACGGCTATCATCTAAGATGGTTTACGCCAACGGTCGAGGTCGAACTCTGCGGCCATGCCACCCTGGCTGGCGCGCACATACTCTGGGAAAGAGAAATCGAATCGGGAGACAAGGAGCTGCGATTTGAGACGCTGAGCGGAATACTCACCGCGACGCGGGACGAAGGCTGGATTGAGCTGAACTTCCCCCTCGAGCCTGCAACGGAGACCGCGCCGCCGGCGAATCTCCTCGAATCGCTTGGCGTGGATGCCATCTTCGTCGGAAAGAACCGATTCGACTACCTTGTCGAGGTCAAGTCGGAAGAAACAGTCAGGGGCATGGCTCCGGATTGTAGCCGCCTCGGGCAGGTGTCCTGCCGCGGTATAATTGTAACGAGCCTCTCGCACAACCCTGAATATGACTTTGTCTCGCGCTTCTTTGCGCCCGCGGCAGGCATCAACGAGGATCCGGTTACCGGTTCAGCGCACTGCTGCCTCGGCCCCTACTGGCAGGATAAGCTGGGGAAAAAGAAACTGTATGCCTGTCAGGCATCAAAGCGCGGCGGGTTCCTCACGGTCCGCATTGCAGAAAACCGGACTCATATCGCCGGACAGGCGGTGACGGTAATGAGTGGTGAGCTTCTGGCGTGAACGCATGTTCCGGTAAGACCTCTGCGGAAACAAACAATCGTGCAATCGTTTATCCGACCTGCTTGAATAAACAGAGATGGGTTGTCGCAACGCACCGGATCACGAAAAAATCATTAGAACAATCCTAAAAATAACCGTCACAAGCCTGCTCATCGCCCATATCTTTTATGCCGAGATCAGACTTAACCCGAGTAGTCGGCCTCTGTGCCGGGGCCGAGTTCGCCTTCGAGGAAGCGGAAAGCGGTGAACAGAATCTCAGCTCTCAGATGCGCGGATCCGGCGCCCATATCCGGCCTGGACGCACTGCTCATCAACCAGGTTTTCTTCTACGACGATCCTGTCCGGTTTACCGATTCGGTGAACAAAATAGCCGATGAGCTTGAGGAGCGCGTGAGAAATAAAGAGGGGGTCGCGCCGATCGGCACACCGCGCATACTCCTTGCGGGCTGCCCCATGGCGGTTCCGAACTGGAAGCTCCCCCAGATCGTTGAAAACAGCGCCGTCATTGTGAATGAAGAACTCTGCACCGGCGACCGGGGTCATCATCTGCTCACCGAGGAAACCGGTGAAACGGTCGATGAACTTCTCGATAATATTGTCGAACGATATTTCCAGATTCACTGCGCAATCTTCACACCCAATCCTGCACGGCTCGAACGTATTAATGAACTCTATACGTCATGTAAAGCGGATGGTATCATTCACTACAACCTGCAGTTCTGCCAGCCCTATCAGGTTGAGAGCGGATTGGTTGAAAAAGAGCTCGAAAAAGCCGGAGCAGCCTTTCTCCGCATCGATACCGATTACAGCCAGGAGGATATCGGGCAACTTCAGACGCGAATCGAGGCATTTATCGAGATGATCAGAGGATGAGGTTGATATTCTAATATATAACGGTTCCACAATCAGCATCATTTTACTCTGTCAGTCTCTGACGGTTTTCTCACTTTATAAGCTGGTGACAATCATACGTAATTGCATCAGCTTTATTTATTGGAATGCCTGGCTTTCACGCTCTTATTTGCAATCAGACTAACAAAAAATAAATCATCTGTATCGCTCTTGAATTCCCCCCTTAATATTTTTTCAGCTCTAAACGTATTATATATATAAAATGCTTCACACAGGGGGAGAGTATGCTCATTGAAACTACCTTCCATGTTCATAGAAACATATTGGAGAAGCTGAATAACGCCGCGTTAAGAAGTGGGAAAGCGAGAACTTCCATTATAAAGCTTATCATGCAAAGGATGATGCAGAATAATCAGAAAATGATTAAAGGAAATTCCAGAATCCAATACCAGAAAAGAGATCTGAAAGTGAACTGGAACAGAATTCATATCGCTTTGAATGAATATGAATACGAGTACTATCAAGATATTCGCAAGTTTTTTAAGATGTCCATTTCTCTGATTCTTGCTTATGCCGTATTACAATATCTGGATGAAGTGCTGAAAGAAGATATAAACACCGATAAGTATCTCTTTCGTCATTACGCTCTTATCAAAAAGGTCTTCGAAGGAACGACATGCTGGCAGATATACTGGGGAATACCAACGAATCTAAACGATTCAACATACTCACCAACTTAATCCTTGACATATTAACTGTTCGCACTATACACAGGAGAGCACATTTTAGAGCATATATCACTATTACGACATAAACATGATCCCAGGCAACAATATAGACTTCAGCATAAGCGAGGTACGTTTCCAGGACTTGCAGGAAAATGAGATCAAAGCTGCCATTGAGTTCATACAATCGGTCTTCGACGAATTTATCGCTCCCGACTACTCACCGGAGGGAGTTATATCTTTCATGAATTATATACAGCCAAGTATGATGAAAAGGCGATTGAGAATCGGTGAGGCATTTGCCATAACGGCCTTTGATAACGATCAGCCCGTGGGCATCATTGAGATGAGAAACGGCAATCACCTGTCCCTCCTCTTCGTGCGGAAGGAGTATCAGGGGAGGGGCATCGGCAGGCGCCTTTTCGAAAATGCCCTTGAACGTTGCCGGATGGCGAATCCGGCGCTCGGCACAATAACCGTCAAATCATCACCCTATGCAGTACCTATCTATGAAAAATTGGGCTTCAGGAGAACCGGCCCCGAAGAGATAAAAGATGGCATCCGCTTCACTCCCATGGCCTGTACCGTATAGGGATCAGCACCTCCGGGGATCGGCATCTCGACGAGCTGCAACGTCTCGACGCACTCACCCATCGCCTGCGTTTTCGACAATATCATCGCCCTCATAACAAGCCACACTCCCGCTCATCGTTTTTGTCAACGAAAACAGACCTCCCGCTGTCGGAACAGCATGCCTCATCTTTTCAGATCTACTGTCATTTCGACAGCAGCTGCTCAGCCATCTCGCGCACGTACTCATTCTCATCCATGAGGCCCCGCCGTGCAATCTCCTTCAGGTGAGGAACAGGAACCGCAGCACTGTTGAAGTAGATGAGCGCATCGAAGGCATCTTTTCGCACCTCGACATGTTCATCCGATGTTCGTTGCTCGAGCGCTCGTATGATAACGCGCAGGTGCTCCTGGCTGACCGAACCATCGGTCGAGATGTAAATTGTGGAGAAGAGAATCACCGCATTCTCTCGAACATCGGCATACTCGCTCGACGCTACCTGCGCAATCACCGGGATGAGAGAGAGGTAAAAGGGATTTCGCACGAAGGGAGGAGCCTCCCTGCCGAGAAAGCGAACCGATACCCCCCTGGCGTATGAATCAGCTATTCTCCCGATGATATCCAGGGCGTTCAGAATCCGATATCGATCACCGCTCATCAGCGCACGCTTCAGTATCGGTTCTATTCGCTCGAAATTGTGAAATTCATCATCCCAGACGGCAAAATCAGAAATGAGCCGCCGGGCCTGGAGACCGACTGTCGAATCAGTAAACCCAATCCAGGTGAGGAGACGCAGATCCTTATGAATCCGCGCACGCTCGAGATCCGCTTCCGAATATTGCGTACAGAACACACAGAGAGGTATAATCAAAAACCAGTATGTAAAAAAACGTCTTCTCATTGAGCTCTTATTCCGCATCAGGGCAGCATCATAAAGATTCCGTGAAATTGCAGCTTTCGCCCGTTCACTCAGGATGATATATCACCCGCCGTACACAGCTTTCACTATCGCGGGGGCAAACCATCGCATCGATGACACCGATTCTTGAAACGATTCCCCTATCACCCTTTGGAAAACTCCCGGTTACCGGAACCTACCGGGCGGGCCGTAAAACGCCATCCTTTCCGCGCCTGAGCGGGAACTCCTGCTTCGGAAGGGGCGCGCCGGGAGCCTCAAGAACGGTATTCCCGTATTTCCAGTCCGGGGGGCAGATGGCAATATACCGTGCGTATCCACCCGTCCCCCCCTCCGGCTTGGCAAAGCCGATGGCTATCAGGGCACCCGCCGCAGGAACCTTATCCAGGTTCGTTACCCCTTCCGCCTGACAGAAGTGATTGTGCAGCAGCCAGTGCTCGCCGACCAGCGTCGGCGTCGTGTCGGTATCGAGCGGTTCATGACCGTGAAAGAGAATCCCCCGCTCGAGATGAAGAAACTTGAGCGCATCAAGACTCACGCCGGGAAAGGGCTTCTTGTTGAAGCGAGCGGTATCGGCCCATCGCTTGCTCCAATCAGAACGAATCATGACAACGGAACCCTCGGGAATCCTTCCGTGCTCTGCCTCCCATGCTTTAATGTCATCCACGGCACAGTGATAGCCGGGATCCTTTTCCACCTGCTCATGTATATCGATCACAACGAGGGGACGAACGGCATAGGTCGCCGGGATATCACTGATAGTGGCTCCGTACTCATCCCAGTGCGCCGGCGGGTCAAGCTGCGTCCCGTACTGATCGGTGGGTATCTCATAGGCAGTAGCAATAAAGCCGTGCTTCTGATAAACGAATTCCTGACCCCGGGCTATATAGCCAGGTATATCAGCACCGGCGATTGCCGGCTTGAAGCGAGCGTTTCCGAACCCTGGCCACACGGCGATGCCGGGACCGAAGGAGTGGGTGAGATCGACATACTTACACTCTTTCAGAACTGAATCGTAGAGAGACCAGAGCTTCGGTTTCCCCGCATCGGAACAGGCGAGGAGTAAACACAGAACGAATACCGGGCACACACAACGTCTCATGGCAGACCTCCTCCTTTTCACTGCTCATTCGTGATACTGCTATACAGCATTCTGAAAACTCCGCTTTTATTCTATTGATGAGAATGGTGCGATGCCCTTTATCGTGGTACGTGATATCACAATTGCAAGCATTTTATGGGTAGCACCACGGTGTTGCCTCGCGCCGCTTCCGATTATCTCTTAACGAAGAGAGTGGTGTGATTCTTTCTCTCCGAAAGGGAGAAGAGGCCACTTCCGGTAAGCCGGAAGACAATCCGATCATACGTCAGATGATGATCGCTGAAGAAGAGCATGCCTCCGGGTTTCAATACCCGATGCAGTTCCTCCAGTACCGAATCCGGATTGTGCAGATCGTGAAAGACATCATAGAGCAGCACGACATCGATCGATTCGCTCTCGAGACCGGTTGCACAATCGGACTGTATCGTGTTGATATTCCTGCGTCCCCGCTTTGCTGCATCACGCTCAATCCGTTCTACGGCGAGTGAATTGACATCGAGAGCGTATATCCGCCCCTCATCGCCGGCCAGCTTCGATGCGGCTCGCGTGAAGCTCCCCGGACCGCAGCCATAATCGAGAAGATAACTCCCCGGTTCAATGCCCGCTTCACCGAGTATGTCTTCAGGCCGGAGGAAAAGATCCCGAAAGACAAAAAAAAGAGCCATCAACGCGAAATGTATCCGATTACCAATCTCACTCATCTTCTTCACCTCCCTTTTCATTATACAGACGCACGATGCTCCATATTATTGCAAAACGATATTTGATACTCACGAGCAGGTTTATAAAAATCAGTGCTCCTTCAAACCGGTTCTGATCCCGCGGAAAGAATACGGAATAAAGCATCATCAAACACATCTTTTTGGAACATGTATAAAAAGATTTGACGATATACCATTATTGATGATATTTTTTTGATTATATATAGAGTAAGAACATAACGGATACTGCTCTCATCGCGCAGCGATTACGAAGAGGAGGCAACCCGAATGGAAATTTCACAATCACGTTTTTTCCGCACACTCTCCTTGAAGCAGGATATCAGCACCTATCTCATACCGGTACCGCTGGCCGTATACACAGCAGTTATCTGCGGCAATTTTGTCGGGGAAAAGTTTATTGCCCTGGTGCTCGGGCTCATAGTCGTCACCGTACCGATTTCCGAATTAATCAGCCTCTTTTTCCGGTATCGCCGTCTCATGCCGCTGCTCAAAGCTCTCGGTGTCGATACCATTGCAGATGATGAGATCTATGAAATAAAGCTAAAACTCCTCGGCGAGCCGAAGAGTGAGGGCTTGATAAACATGGTGCGCTGGTCAATTGGCCCGATATTGACTGTCCTTGCCGCACAGTTGTACATAACTATTGAGGCAATTCAATATTCCGTTGCCATAACCATTCCGTTGATGATCCTGCCTGCAGCCTACACCTATGCGTACTTCATAAGCGAAAAGGAGATTGCGACACTCCTCACCGACAAGCGGCTTGTTGCGATTGATGTTCATCTCAAGAAGAAATTTACCCTCATGAAAAAAATCAGTCTCCTGCTCTTCGCACTCCTCTGGTACGCAATCGTCATTTTCAGTAATATCATTTACAACATACAGAACAATCTCATACAGCTTACCAATATCGAATTTCACCTCATCGGGATTACCCTCATGCTCTTTGTGGTGCTCTTCTTCATTGCCTATATTTTTACCGGCTCGCTGAGATCGATTTTAAACAAAACAACCAGTGAAGTTGAAAGCTTTTCACACGGACAGCTGGATATCTCATTCCCCATCGTCACTACCGATGAGATTGCTCAGATTGGCGAAAAACTCAATTCGCTGAAAGATCAGCTCCAGAATATTATTTCTAAAATCCGATCCGAAGCAAAGACCCTCGACGGGGATGCGATCAATCTCACACGGGACATCGAGAAGCTCTATGACAACAGCAAAGAGATCGCCTCTTCCACCGAAGAGGTGAGCGCATCACTCGAGGAGCTCAGTGCATCAAGTGAAAACATCTCCAAGAACTCGAAGCGTCAGAGCGATGAAACCGAGCGATCCTATAATTACTTCACCGTGCTGATTGAAAAGATCCAGAGTATTTCATCACGGGCCACCAGAGCATCAACGCTCTCCGACACTTCGGAGAAAAAAGCGGTCGAAGGGGAGAATATCCTTAAGGATACGGTTCAAAAGATACAGAATATTCAGGCAAGCACCCAGAGCATCAACGATTCAGTATATGTTATAAAGGATATAGCCGATCAGGTTAATCTCCTTTCTCTGAACGCTTCAATCGAAGCCGCACGTGCGGGAGAGCACGGGAGAGGATTCAGCGTGGTTGCGGAAGAGATATCCAAACTCGCCGAGAGCACACAGCAGAATGCCGAGGAAATAACAAAGAGAATAGCCCTGACAATCGATGATGTCAGAGCGGGTATCACGTCAATGGACACGACCTCTCATGCCTTTGTCGAGATAATACAGTCCGTCAAGGAAACGTCGGCGATAATGAGCACAATAGCG
>Ga0180433_10002223_pt1 | contig 30350 bp, 24 predicted proteins | sample SS_ome_8_FD_132980 | JGI IMG/M metagenome (GOLD analysis project Ga0180433, IMG submission 132980) | Hypersaline lake sediment archaeal communities from the Salton Sea, California, USA - SS_1_D_1 metaG | ecosystem: Environmental > Aquatic > Non-marine Saline and Alkaline > Hypersaline >... | reverse complement strand
TCTTGTTCTGCCATGGTGTCATCAAAAACTTTTATTATTGATATAATATGTCTTAAAAGTAATTAAATATAATATTTAAGAAATTATTGAAAAAATCTTAATTGTGAGAGAGAGCATGAATAACAAAGACATCCTTAATATTATTAAAACACTTGCTGTTGAGAGAGCTCCCTCAGGACTTGAGAAAGCGCGTGGTGAACTTTTCAAGAGAGAAATGGATAAAGTTCTAATAAACAAGGATATACCTGTTAAGAATGATGCGCTTGGTAATTATTTCGTAAAAATGAAAGGATCATCCTCCGGGAAAAAAGCCATTGCCATTCTTGCTCATATTGACGAAATTGGTGGAACAATTCGCAAAATTAAAAAGAATGGGGTCTTAGAGTTTTCAAAGAGAGGAGGTTACGAAGGAAGGTGGCTCGTCTCGAGAATTATAGAAATATTAAACAAGGATGGAAAATGGATAAAAGGAGTCATCAGTGGAAGATCAACGCATTCAACACCAGAGAGTTTAAGGGTTAAAGAAAAAATCGATCCTTTACAAATGGAGATCTATATTGGAGCCAGAAATAAAGATGAGGCAATAAAAGAATACAAAATACATGTTGGGGCACCATTTGTGTTTTCTGGGGAATTTGGAGTTCTTAATCCTGAAATAAACGATGATATAATAGCGGGGTATTCCATGGATAATTTAGCCGCAGCAACTTGCCTAATCGTAATAACCCAAAAAATTGTTGATAGGTTAATGAACGATTTTGGAAACCTGAAAATTTCTCATGATATTTATTTAGTTGCAACTACGCGAGAAGAAATTGGAACAGAAGGTGCCCATTATTTTGTAAGGAATAATTTCGTTGATAGAGTAATAGGTATAGATATTGGATTGGTTGCAGATTTTTCGGGAAGCGTGAATTCTGATATTAAACTCGATAAAGGACCCGTTATCATATGGCAGGAAGGGAGGGGATCTGGGGTTTTAGATCACGATTTTTGTAAAACCTTAATGATTATAGCTGAGAAGAATAACCTTCAATATCAAAATGGAGTTTGTGAGTTTTATGGCTCAGACGCGGGTAAGGCTCAAAAATGGCACGGAATTCCATCTGCGCTTATCGGAATCCCGACCATGTATAGTCACAACGTTCCAGAAATCTCAACATTAAGTGGAATAGATGCTGCTGCTGAATTAATTTTTGAATATTTGAAAAGTCTGGGATAATTCATTCGTTTAATTTAATCATTGGAATAAATACTTCTCTTGGTCCAGTGCGCTCTAGCTTAATTGCTTTTTCGGGACAGAAGTGAGCGCACACACCACATCCAATACATTTTTCCTTGATAACTTCCGCGATTTCATCTTTTAAATGTATTGCTTCCACGGGACATCGCTCAACGCAAGTGTCACAGCCGATACACGCTTCCTCATCAATTTTAGATAAATAAGATGTTAAGGATTGGATGGGGATCACCCCTTTATAGTACAAACTGAATATTCCGCAACAACACTTACAACACGAGCAGATCCCTACTTCTTCCATCTCTGGATTCAATCGATTGTGAAATGTTTTGTGAACAAGCCCTGAATCTTCAGATTCTTTTAATATTTTCCTCGCTTCTTCTTGCGATATTTGCCTGGCAAAATCGTGCTCAATGAGAAATTCTCCAAACTTGCCAAAATACAAGCAATTTTCCCGGGACGCGTTCAATTTGCACGGTTCATTGAGGAGATCGTTTTTATGCCTACAATAGCAGAAAGCCACGGCAATTACGTCTTGTTTTTCAACTAATCTTGTAACATCTTCATAAGGGAGCACTTGCTCGCTTGAAACATCAAGTTCCTCCTCAACTGGAATGATTCTATCAAAAGAAGGAAGAGCTTTATAAAATTTAAGCGTTCTCTCGTACTTTTTTTGGGCTCCTGGAATCATTTCGTCAAATATCACATTAAATATTTGCGATAATTTCTTTGCTTTTTCGCTGGTTTCACCTCTCATGAAAACTTGTTCGAAGATTCCTGGAAAAAGCGGTAATAAATAATACACGGGAGTATTTGTAGTTCTCGAGCGTTGTACCTTAAGCATAAAGCTATCGATTAGGCTCTTTAACATTTTCTCCAGTTCTTCGCCTCTTAAATCCGTTCTCTCCTTAATTTGATCGAGATTCATTATTGATTTACTAAAGATCAAGAGAAAGATTGCCTGTTCTTCATTAATAAGCATTTTAATTAACTCAATAACAGTATCAGTTAGAGGATTCTTAAAGAGCCCTGCTTTTATCACATTTTTTGCTACTTTTGGCCAAAGATCTAGTTCAGTCATTTTTCATGGAAAAATCATTAAATTAATCACGATCTATATAAATAATATATAGTTTAACCTACTTTAATAAAAATAATTTCGTTTTTCAATAAAAAACAGTCATATATTTATATGGAATAACGACTTAAAATTAAAAATCAGAATAGATAATAATTAACATTTTAGGAAAAAATCATGATGAATAACGAGTTAAACCTTGAAGAACTGATTAAGAATAGGGTTGACATGACTGAAAAGGACGAATACATGCACGATTGGGGGGAGTTCCCAAAGTATCACAACGAGAGTTGGTATTTTAATTTTATAGATCGCTCAAATAAAGTTTTTTTTGTAACTAGATTATCGTTCCACATGGATAAAAATAAATCTCGAGTATTAGCACTCTTAGTTGTTGATGATAAATCCAAGACATACTTCAAGGAAATCCCTCTTGAAAAAATGCCTGTCAATTGGGAATTTGATAAGTCTTTGAAATATTATTGTATAAAGCCGATGGAGGAATGGCGGGTTTTATTCGAAGACAAGAAATTTAAATTAGATGTTAACTTAAAAGGGCGTTTTCCCGTGTTTAATTCTGCAGATGTAGAAGATCCAGAAGAGTTCATTAAGAAATATGGAAAGGAAGTGTTCAAAGTGGCCATTCAAGAGCATTACGAGCAACCCATGATTGCCACGGGTACTTTAGAACTAAAAAGAAAGGGAGAAGTCTACGAAACACGCGATATTAAAGGATTTGGTAATCGAGATCACAGCTGGGGAATAAGACATTGGGTTCAAATTGATAATTGGAATTGGGCTTCTGCTCAGTTTGAAGACAATACGGTTATTATTGCGCGATCAGAACTTATGGGGAAATCCATTCAATTTGGAGTGATTTATTCGAAGGGAAAAGAGAATAGAATAATAGAAAAAATTGATGTTATAACAGAAACAGAAGAAGACGGAAAGACACCAGTATCATCTATATTTAAATTGAAAGATAGACAAGGAGAGGAAATAACAATAAAATCAAAAACAATATTCTCAATCTACTTGCCCCTTCCATCTCGTTCAGGAAAAACAGAAATCTATGAACAAGTAGCCATCTTTGATTGGGATGGTAAAGAAGGTGATGGCATTTCTGAGTATTTGATGTCAACACGAGATAAGGAATGATATTATTGATTAATGGTGGTTTATTATGGAGATAATTGGAAAAGGACTGTCGTGTTCGGCCAAATCTGAAGTATCGGGAGAATTAATCTATGTTCAATCTGTTGAAGATGTCATAAATCTATTTGATATAGCTGAGGGAAAAATTTGTTTAGTCGATGATTCTGGAACTACCACTCTCGGACCTATATTATCAGATTTAGCAGGAATTTTATGTACGACTGGAAGTGCAGGATCCCATTTAGCCATTGTTTCAAGAGAGTTTGATTTGCCTTGTATCATGAACATTGACATTACCATTGACGATTTAACCCAATTAAATGGCAAAATGGGTAAAATTGCTACAGAAGAAGATAATACCGGTGTTTTATATTTACTTAATTAAACATTTCCTAAAAACCTCAAATTTGATTCATGACATTTAATAAAGATCTCAATTATGTTAATTTTTTAACCCAAATTAAACCCGATCCTGCTTTATTGGGGGGTAAGGGATCAAATCTAGTTAAATTGGCTCAAATTGGCGTCAGAGTTCCACCTGCTTTCATAATAAATGTTAAATCATACAAAACATTTTTAGAAAGATCTGAATATAGCATGCAAATTCAAGAATTACTAAGAAAAGACTTCAATGCAAAAGATGTTTTACACCTTTCTTCTAATATTAAGGATTCAATTTTGAACTCTGCTTTGCCTGAGGATGTAATTTTAGAAGTTAAATTTGCATTTGAACAAATCAGTAAGAATTATAGTGGAGAAATCTCATTTGCGGTCAGATCTTCGGCATCTATAGAAGATTCTAGCAAATTCTCTTTTGCAGGACAAGCAGATACATTTTTATACAATACGAATTTTGATGACCTTAAACTATCTATAAAAAAGTGCTGGGCTTCGTTATTTTCTCCTAGTGCAATGCTGTATTTACTTCAAATGAGAAAACAAGGCTTTAAATTATCCCTCCTTGATATTGAGATGGCGATTGTCGTTCAAAAAATGATACATTCGCAAATTTCTAGTACTTTATTTACCATCAACGTGTTAAATAATGATACGAACAAAATTTATATCATTTCAACATGGGGTTTAGGTGAAACTCTGGCGAATAACATAATTGTTCCAGACGCGATAATCGTTGATAAGGATACCTTCGAAATCGTTAAACTAGATATAGGTAAAAAGGAAAAAAAATCAATCCAAAATCCTGATGGTTCGGGTACGATTTTGGTAGAAAACGACCCTCGTTCACGAACAACGTGTTCTTTAACTGAGGATCAAATACATCAAATATGCAAGATAGGATTAAAGATTGAAAGCGCTTTTCAATTTCCACAGGACATTGAATTAGCAATAGAAAACGACGAGATATACGTTTTACAAGCACGACCAATTACGACTTTAAAAATTTAGATTGCGTCTTTTCATTAATCGTTGTAAAATATTCATCAAAAAGCTTAATAGAACTTTATGATAATTAAAATTATCTGCTTCCCTAATAGATTCAAAGAGTGATGAAAGACAGCTATAGGACGATTCATTCTCTAGAGCCCACATTATTGGTTTTAATTCTTTTTCAGAAAAGCTTAATATAAGGATTCTACCAGCAAGACTTCTAATTTCTTCGTTCTCATCTGAGATCAAAAGATTTTCCAAAAAATTATAAAGAAATTCATTCCTAAAATTTAATTTATACAGAATGTTAAGACTTTTTAAGCGCAAAGAATCGTTTTCACTATTCTCAATTAGAACAGTAAGTTGTTCTAAAGCAGCATTCTTGCTAATTTCACCGTTTATAGATCGTTCTTGTATAATTTCAGGTGTGAGGCTCATTTTTTATATCAAATAAATCTTCCTTTACATATATTATTATGATTTTCACTATATAATTCTATTTCTTAATTGAAAACTACATATATGATCGAAATAGATCTTCCTTTTGATGAATAATTTATGAATGTATAAATTTTATATATGGAAGAAGCAATAATAAAATAATTAGAATTAATAATGTGTATGAAATGAGACTAGACACAATAGTAAAGGGCTCTGCCAGAAGTAAGAAAGATAAGCTTGCTCTTGTTGATATTATGGCGGGAGGGAGAAGTATTACTTATATTCAGTATAATGACATGTGTATGAATTTTGCTAATTATGTAGTTAGCGACTTTAACATTAAACCTGGAGAAAGGATCGCTCTATTATTAGAAAATAGCATAGAAATTTGCGTAGCATATTTTTCTATCCCTAAAACATCAGCAATTACAGTACCACTAAATTTTTTCATGTCTAAAGAAGAAATTGAATATTGTTTAAACGATTGTAAACCTGTCATGCTAATTTATGGAGATAGGTTTGTTGACGATATAGATTACTATAAAGAGAAGTGTCCATATATTAAAGAATTCATGTCCGAAAAGAGATTTAACGAGTTATGCCAAATACCTTTCGAGGGATCTAGGATTAAACCCCCTAAAAAAGTATCAACTAGCGACACAGTTTATATTGCTTATACGGGAGGTACTACAGGATTTCCTAAAGGCGTAATGTTAACTCACGATGGACTTTCTGATAATATAATGAGAAGTGGAGAAGCTGTAATAAAATCAATGCAATCAAGTCCAGAAGAGAGAGCAAAGGGGATGAAAATGCTTGATGAAACTATTCTTATTCCAATCCCTATATTTCATTTGGCTGCAATGATTGTATTTTTAATCGCATCGTATACAGGGTATACGATGTACCTACATAGGGGATTTAAAGCAAATCAAGTCGTTCAATCGATTGACAAATATAAGATTAATCATATAGTATGTGTTCCAACTAATATTATCTCCTTAATGGAATATTTAGAATCGGAAGATGCCAAGAAATATGATATAAGTAGTCTTAGACAACTAACATATGGAGCTGCACCTATTTCTCCAACTGTTTTGTCAAAGGCTTTAGCTTTACTTCCAGATGTAAACTTTCGACAAGCTTATGGTCAGACAGAATATTCTCCTGTTATCACTCAATTAACATCACACGATCACAAGTTAGCAAAGAAGTATCCCGAGATTTTAAAAAGTGGAGGTCAAGCTTTACTTGGAACTGAAGTCAAAATTGTTGGAATGGATGGTAAATTTCTCCCATTAGGGGAAACAGGACAAGTTGTTGCTTCAGGAAGATCAATTATGAAAGGTTATTGGAATAAGGAGGATCTAACAAAAGACACTATCCAAGAGATTGATGGCAAGAACTGGTTATTTACGGGAGATGTTGGATATTTAAAAGAAATTGAAGGCAATAAATATCTATTTTTAACGTCGAGAGCAAAAGACATGATTGTAAGCGGTGGAGAGAATATCTATCCAAAAGAGATCGAAAATGTCATCTATAAAATTGCAGGCGTTAAAATGTGTGCTGCCATCGGCATTCCAGACGAAAAATGGGGCGAATCTGTTTTAGCTATGGTTGTTCCAAAAGAAGGAGCAATTTTGACAGAAGGGCAAATAATCACATATTGTGGAGAGCACCTTGCGAATTATAAAAAACCAAAAGAAGTTGTATTTATGGACGATTTTCCGGTTAGTGCTCAAGGAAAAATCTTAAAAAGAGAACTGAGAGAAAAATATTGGGAAGGTATTGAACGTCAAATTCATTAATAATTAAATTTAGATAAATTAAAAGAGGGAAATAAATGTTAGGAGATATAAGTGATGAAGAAACGAATGATTTAATTGGCTTTTTTTCTAAAACTATCTTAGGAAATTTTCAAGCTCGAGATGTAGTTGAAAGTAAAATTTTTCCAGTCACGCATTACATTCATGTTGCCTGCTATATTTTATACGATCAATCGTATCAGTATAACATTTTAAAAGATATTGCGAAGAAAATTTCACCAGAAGAATTAGCTAGAAGGTCAAGAACATTAGGTTCACCATTAAATCAATTGGCTTTTTATTCTATTGCCATGCTCTATCTACAAGGGCGAGCAATGGTAATAAATGACAATTACTTCAGAAAGAAATCTGGAGAAGCCAATGTAATTGTTGAACCTGAAGAAAAGAAAAAGGAAACAAAATTCATTCTCGATTTTTGGAAAAGACTAAGCCCAAATTACCGTAATGATGGTGAATTAACAGCAACCAATAAAAAAATCCAGATTGTACCTCAAGATCGTATTAACGAGTTAAAAGATCAAATGATCCCTGTTGGTGATAATAAAGAAATTATCAAGAAATTAAGGCAGACCATTGCTCACTTATCAATTTTCAACTTCCTTTTTCAAGCAGAGTGTCGAGCAGGCATTTCCGAACATGGACCATATTATTTTGAAGACGAATCCGATCCTTTAATATTTAAAGAATTTCAATTTCTCTATACAGGGGAAAAGATGTTCGGAATAGATCTCAATGCAATGATGCCTCAAAATATAAATCATGTCTCTCCCATACCAAATGTTATTTTCGGTTACACTCTAAAGGACATGAAAAAAGTTGAATTTAACGATTGGGGCACTTTATTTGCTGATCCTGTTGATTTTTCCTCAAATATCACGTCTATAGGAATTTGGACAAAGGAATTAATACATCCAAAATACCTTCGATATCCCGACAACATGGGCACTGTAAAGCCATTACCACTTAGCATTTTAGATGAATTGAGTGAATTTGCAAAAAACGCAACAAAAGATTTATACATAGATTATACCAAATGGAGCCGTGTAAAGAAGTTAATGCTTGGGACGAGCCTTTATGCTAATAATTGCGTGGCTTTAGCAAGCGGATATGCTGGAATAGAAAATGATTATAATTGGACATGGGCAATGGATTATGCTATGGATAAATCCTTTAAAACTAACCTGGTAGAGAGAGATAAAATTACAGAGTATATAAGAAAATTGGAAAGATGGGATGGCGGTCATCCATTTTTAAAAAGATTGATGAGAGGCATTAGAATTCGAAAAAACGATCCATTTTATTATTATCTGCAAGAAGAAGAAAAGCATGATGAACTAATCCTTGAACAATGAATGTTATAGTAATATTAGCTGATAGTTTACGTTATGATTACCTGGGATGTTACGGAAATAAATGGATTAAAACTCCTAACATTGACAAATTTGCGGAAGAATCTACCCTTTTTGAAAATGCGTATGCCGAAGGGCTTCCAACCATTCCCGTTAGAAAAGCGTGCTTTACTGGGCGTTACACTCTTCCCTTTAGCGGATGGCAACCTCTCCAGCCAGATGATAAAGTACTTTCAGAGATTCTATTTTGGAAAGGAATTCGAAGTGCCTTGATTACCGACACCCTCCCAATGCACATGCCGAGATTTGGATACGAGCGCGGATTTGATTTTGTCGAGTTCATACGTGGTGGAGAGTTTGATCCGTTTTATAGTAATGTACCTCTAAGAATTGACATCCAAAAGTTCTATAAGCCAATTTTTGAAGAATCGAAGCGGGGTAGAAAGAAAGAAAGCGTTAATAGCCTACTTGCTAGAAGCGCGCTAAATTATCGACTTCGTCAAACTCAAGATTGGAAGAGTGACGAAGATCAATGCGTAGCGGAAGTTTGCAAGGCTTCGATGTATTATTTAGATAATCTCCGCAAGAAAGATGAATTTTTCTTATGGGTTGATAGTTTTGATCCGCATGAGCCCTGGGATCCTCCTTCAGTATACGATCCCGATATACGATGCCCTTACGACTTAAATTACGATGGTAAGGATATTATAGCTCCGGTATCAACTTATGTTGATGGATACCTAACTGAAGAAGAAACCCACCATATTCGCATGCTGTATGCGGAAAAAATCACGATGGTAGATAAATGGATAGGGAAATTATTCGACAAATTAAAGGAGTTGGAATTGTTCGACGACTCACTCATCATTTTCCTTAGCGACCACGGAGAACCCTTAGGCAACAAGGAACATGGACACGGGATCATGACCAAATGTAGGCCATGGCCATACGAAGAGTTAGCCCACATCCCCCTCATCATTCATCATCCTGACGGAGTTAAGAAAAGAATAGCTTCTTTTGTTGAAACAGTTGATATTGCTCCTACTATAATTGATTTCTATAAAATTAAGCAGAAGAAATACATGCAAGGTAAAAATCTCGCCCCATTATTACGCGGTGAAACTGAAAAACTAAGAGATTTTGCCATTGCAGGGTATTACAACTTCTCTTGGAGCATTCAGACGGATGAGTGGTCCTACATTCATTGGATCGAAAATAAAGATCCCGAAGCTATAAAATTAATATCAATGTATGGCCTGAAGATGTGGGAAAATACTGAGATTTGGACGTGTGTACCTGGAAGCGTTCCAGAACTTCCCGAAACTGACGAATTATACAATCGAAAAAAAGATCAATTCCAATTAAATGATTTAGCCACTCAAGAACCTGATATAGCAAGAGAGATATTTCAAAAACTAAGGGATTACATGTTTGAACTTAGAACAACAAAGAAGAAAAGTAAAAAAGAAATATTATTTGTTTAATTTTACTGGAGGTACAAGGACTTTTCTAGGGCCGGTTCTTTCAAATTCGATGGCATTCTCTGGACATAAGTGAACGCACACTCCACAGCCAATGCATATATTTTCGTCAATAACTGCAATATCGTCCTCTAATTCGATTGCTAAAGCATTGCATTTTTCAACGCAAGTTCCGCAACCAATACAATCATCCGTTTTTATCTTAGCAATGTACGAAGTCATGCTCAATAAAGGACCAGCGCCCCTGTGGTGAATCTCGAACGTGCCACAACAACATTTGCAGCAGGAGCAGATTCCGTCCTCTTCCCGAGTTAAATCGAATCGAGTATGAAATGCTTTATGAACTAATCCCTGGTCTTCGGCACTTTTAAGAATCTTTAAAGCCTCATCTTTCGAAATCTCTTCTGCGAATCCTTCCTGGATTAAAAACTTCGCAGCTCTCCCAAGGGCAAAACAATTTTTTCTGTCGTCTGTTACCTTGCATGGATCGTCTAGTAAATCTTTGCGATGCCTACAATAACACACGGCTAATCCAACAGCTTCGGCCTTTTCTATTATTTTTGAAATTTTTTCAAATGGTAATATTACCTCCTCTGGTACTTCCACTAACTCTTCAACTGGAACGACTCTATCAATTGCTGGAAGCACGGAAAGCGCTTTTACCGCTGTTTTGTAATTATTCTGCATTAAGTCACGCATTTCGTTAAATACAACTTCCCACAATTGTGCTATTTTCTTCGGTGTCTCACCGAATTCCCCACGCATTAACGTAAATTCCAACATTCCAGGGAAGAAAGGAGCTAACCTATATACCATTACACCCGTACTACGACTAGGAATTGCAATAATCGCACCTAAATGCATTAATTCCTTAAGCATCTTATCTAAAGCTTCGCCTTTTAAATCTGTTAAAGGTATAATCTGTTCTAGTCGATAAGAAGTTTTAAAATTCAATAAAAATTTTGCCTGTTCCTCAGTAAATACTATCTTCATTATTTCAACAACCGTATCTGAAATTGTAAATGGAAACTTTCCAGCGTTTACAAAGTTTTGAGCAATGGTGTGATATAATTTTTCTTCTGACATTTTTTTCACAAATATTATTGATTAATATTTATTTACATTTTGATTGCTTATATATTTTTAAATAGATAGTCAATATAACTTAAATTACAAAGGTGAGAATTTTGAGATATGAAACGATAGAATTTGAACTAAGAGAAGATGGAATAGGGATTTTAACCTTAAATCGACCTAAAAGGATGAATGCAATTTCCGTGCAGTTTGTTGAAGATATGAACTCGTTATTCGACGATTTAATGATAAATTTAGATTGCCGAATCGTTATCATGAGGGGAACTTTAGAAGGTAAAGCGTTTTGTGCCGGATTAGATATTAAAGAAGCCCCTCTTCTAGGGGGTAGGAGAGTACCAGAAGCTTTTAAAAAATTAAAGCACATAGATGTACCCGAATTAGTCAAAAGGACTTTATATTGGCAAAATCGAATGGCACAGATTGTAATAAAAATGAGAAAGACAAGTCAACCAATTATTGCCTTAATTCATGGACCTGCAACAGGAGGAGGATTCACATTCGCAATGGCCGCAGATATACGACTTGCAAGCGAAGCTGGAAGGTTTTCTATAGGTGCGATTAACATAGGAATGTCAGGTGGCGATTTAGGTGGGGGGTATTTCCTCCCTCGATTGATCGGGATGTCAAGAGCCGCTGATTTAATGTATACGGGGAGATATTTAGGTGCCGAGGAAGCCGAAAAAATAGGTTTTGTACTAAAAGTTGTTGAAAAAGATAAGTTATTAGATTCCGCGCTTGAATTGGCAGGTGAAATGTTAACAAAGAGCCCGTTAGGACTGCGCATGACAAAAGAAGCAATTAACATGACCTTTGACACTCCAAGCTTGGAAACAATGATTAATTTAGACAATCGCGGGCAAACTCTATGTACTACTTCCAAAGATTTTACAACATCAATGCAAGCATTTATAGAAAAAAAAGAACCTAAATTTCCACTTCGATAGTATTAAATCAAGTTTTTACCAACAACGCTCTCGTGTGGCTTTTTTCCTAGCATTGATATTAACGTGGGTGTTATATCTGTCGTTTTACAATGCGAAATTTCCTTTTGTGGGATCTCGGGTGAACCCGATATAATTAATGGCAAAATAATACTTTCTTGTAGCCCGATATCGTGCGTAAAAGCGTGGCCACTTTGAGGTTTTCCATGAGTCACGTTATAAATAACGGATCCTTTCGTGCTGATTATAACATCGGAGCTTCGGGGATTTTTAAAATGCCGTGGTATCAAATCAGGATATAATGCGTGGTCAAGATGATGAGTTGCATCTAACCATTCGTCAATAGAGTAAAAATTTCCATTAATTAATTTAGATGCATTATCATCTCTCACGAACCCAAAGATATCATTTTCATCGTTTTCAGAAGCGTATCTCGTTTTAAATTCTTTTCCGATACCCTTGTATTCGATCTTTCCTGAGAAAATCTTTCCTGATTTTTGATCTTTTCTCTTTAAATGGATAGTACCTTTCTTATATGTATTGCCGTCCTCCCTATAATACATTAAACGGGTTCCTTTTATTTTAAAAAGCTCCTCAAAAATGTTTATTTTTTTAGGACCGAATTTCTCAAGATCTGTAATGCTTGGACGCGACCAATAAGCCTCATTACCTGCATCGTTAGACCCCTTAAAATTGAACATTCCAACTCCCCCAAATTCTGCAATGTTTACATTTCCATTGACATTTTTCTTTGGATGATAATTAGTCAAACCCGTTCGACTATAGAAAGGAAGGATGTTTCCAATGCTTTTTGCTTTATAATTACCGTGATCTGCAGTAATAGCAATGGCCGTATCTGCTAGATAGCCCAGCTCATCAAGTTCTTTTATTAAAATCCCCATTACTTTATCAATATGCAGCAAATTTAATTTATATAAGTAACTATCGTACCCAAACAAGTGCATGATGACATCTGATGTCATGAACCAGAGATTACTACCAATAGGGGGCTCATTACTTTTAAAATATTTTTTAGGTCTTTTAAAATTGTCAATTAATTTTCTAACGACGATTGTATTTGCCAAAGCCATTAATCCCTTAGCTCTTTTTTTATTTCTCATTGCGAATTGTAGGAATTCGTAATATAATCCAAGTTTTACCTTGTTCTCTGGATAAATGTAATCCGTTCCTCTCGAGATAAATTGCGTGATGCTTGAATGATTACCTTCTCCCGTCATTTCCAAAAGAGTCTGGCAATTTTCACCTAAATCAGCGTTCATCTTATAAATCTGGATCAATTCGTCCGACCCTGGAGCGCCGTAATTTCTTAAAAATGGGGGAGCAAGATATCGCCCCATCCAGTGATACGAGGGTACGCCATGACATAATTCATGTCGATAATCCCCTGTGTATGTTCCCGTGATTATCGAGCATTGAGTGGGATAGGTTACGGATGGAAAATCTGTGACGCAAGTTTTCGAAAAGATTCCGTTTTGCATCAGCCTTTTAAAATTAGGCAACAATCCCTTTTCGATTAAATCAAAGAAATGACTCGATCTCACATCGTCTATAATGCACAATATAACTCTGTTGACTTTATTTATCTCCAATCACCATTTTCTTTAATTATATACTTTCGAAGGTTTACAGTAATTTAAATTATCTCTTTATATAGGAACCAAGCCTCATATTAAATATACTCATTGAATAATTATTTAATTACTATTATATTAAATAAATGGTTGTGCTGAAATGATTGAAGAATCAATAGATCTAAAGAGTAAGCTTGTTGTTAAAGCCGTGAGAAATATTAGAGCAGGCTTTAAAAAAGAGGACGCTTCACGAGGGATGTATCGTGAAGGGATCAAAGTAGATACGCATAGATCCCGCTTAATTACAGAATCATATAAGATGACTGAAGGAGAACCAATTACAATACGGAGAGCTAAATTCCTTGATCATTATCTCAGTAATTTGCCAATTAATATTCAACCTTGGGAAAGGATCGTTGGCAATTTTTCTGATCGCGAGAGATTATACTTTCCCATCGACATGAATTGGAGGTCCGTCAAGAGGTTGATCAATTCACGTGAAGGGGAAACTTTACTAAATGATGCAGAAAGGGCAGAAATGGAGGAGCATTTTAAATATTGGGAAGGTAAAAGCATTAACGATAAATCTAAAAGCTTCATAGGTGATCAACTTAAAAAATATACGAAAGTAGGCAACACTCCCTTTTTTTGGTCTCAATGGTCAGAACTTGGCGTGCCAAACTATGAAAAACTACTTGATAAAGGTCTTGAAGGATTAATTAAAGAAGCTGAAGATAAATTGGAGGAGGTTGAAACAGAAGTACCAAATGATTATGTTGAGCAGAAGGAGTTCCTACTCTCGGTCCTAATCAGTCTTAAAGCAGTTATTAAGTTTGCTTCTCGATATTCAAACCATGCAATAGATTTAGCTAAAAATGAAAATATTGAGGAAGGTTTTAAAAAAAGGCTCATTGAAATTGCTGAAACTTGCAAGCGTGTTCCAAAGCACCCTCCTCGTACGTTTCTTGAAGCTTTGCAATTTTTCTACTTCATTCATCTAGTACGATATATTGAATATTCCACGTTAGGAATTGGAATTAGATTTGATAAAATATTTGGACCTTATTATGAAAATGACCTTACCATGGGAAATATTAACAGAAGCGAAGCTTTAGAGCTCTTGCAAATGTTATGGCTCAAAGTAAACGAATTAGGACTTGTCTATTCCCCTACCCTCACGGGAATATATGCTGGAGTGTCATCACTACAAGCACTCATGCTTGGAGGCACTGATTCAGAGGGTAAAGATATTTCAAATGATGTTACATATCTTGTTTTAGAGACAGCTCTATCGTTAAGAACTATTGAACCTACTATAGGCATACGCATTCACGATGGAACACCTGATAAGCTTCTTGAAAAAGCGATAGATGTCATGCATGCGGGATTAGGATATCCGTCTCTTTTCAATGACTCATCATTGATTCCTCTCTTACAAAGATGGAAAGTTCCTCTAAAAGATGCCAGGAATTACTCCATATCTGGTTGCGTGTATCTTGAAATTCCCGGCAAAAACATGATTCGTCGAGGTCTAGGAGGGGTAGTCCTTCCACTTGTTCTTTACATGGCATTACATCCAAGGAATTCTGCAGGAGAATTGAGGGGAGCTGATACTCCTGATCCAAGAACCTTTAAATCTATTGATGATATCATGGATGCGTATCTGAAACAATTAAAATTTTTCATGGAACATAATGGTAAATTAGAGAGAGCGAATAATTCATTATATGAAAAATATCTTCCTAGACCTTATTATTCTGCACTAATTGATGGATGTATAGAAAATGCTCAAGATTGTAGAAAGTTTGCCTATCCTTGCAGTTCGATTTGTATAATAATTGGAATTACCAATGTCGCTGATTCGCTTGCCGCAATAAAGAAACTTGTTTTTGAAGATAAAAAACTATCAATGGAAGATCTCATTGCTGCAATGGATAAAAATTGGAAAAAACACGAACATATCAGACAATTGATGTTAAACGCACCAAAATATGGAAACGATGACGATTACGTCGATTTGATAATGAATCGTGTTCAAATTGAGACGGAAGCAGTCATGGAATCGTGCACCGATTATTTCGGGAATCCTTGTCATGGTGATGGAAGTGGACTTTCTGGAACATATGGAGGAGGTTTGATCACTCCCGCTACTCCTGATGGACGTTATGCTGGAGAACCCTTGGCAGACTCTACTCTTGCTCCAATGGTGGGACGGGATAAAGAGGGCCCAACTGCAGTTCTTAATTCCGCAGCAAAAGTGGATACAGTTCAGTCTTATAATCACCTGTTAAACCAACGATTCTTACCTGGTTATCTTGAAGGAGCGCATAAACCAATGTTTTTAAGCTATTTAAAAGCTTGGAAAGAACTTGGAATACCTCATATACAATTCAATGTTGTAGATAATGAAACTCTACGTGATGCGATGGCTCATCCTGAAAAGCACCCAGATCTCCTTGTACGGGTAGCAGGTTATAGTGCTTATTTTGTGGATCTAAGTAAAGGGCTTCAAAAATTTATTATCGAGCGAAATGAGCAACATTTCTAAGATCGCGTGAATAATCTCGACACATCAAATTCCATTACCCGTATCGATAACACTATTAGCATCCAGGATAATACATAAAGATTAAATGTTTAATCACAATATCTTTTTTTATGGGAATTAAGAAAGACCCTGATATTGATTATAAGAACGAAATCTTAACTTGCATACGAGAAAATCCTGGGGGTTTAACTACTACAGATATCAAAAATATTTTAGGATATTCGAGACCTACAATATATAAATATCTTAAAATTCTTGAAGATGAAAATGAGATATTAAGCAGAAAAATAGGTGCCTACACGCTTTACTTTAGTTCAAAAACAGGATTTTTTCCTTTAAAAACCATCACTTCATATTATAAAGCGCTCTTGAAAGGAATAAAAGCTAATCTTCCTAATAATGTGAAAGCTATGAAAAAACTTGGTCGAGATATTGCTAAAGAGGTGAAGTTCAAGCATAGCGATAATATCTTTAAAGCTCTTAAAGAAATAGTAAGTGACCCTTATCCCAAAATTCTTCTCGAAAGTTTTAGAATTTATTTTCCTTTTTTTGATCTTTTCCAACCTGAACTGGGTATAGAAATCATAGAAATAGACAATTTAGGCAATAATGCAACATATAGATTTAGAAACTCGATTTTTTGTGAAAATTCTGAAGATTATATCTATCACATGTATATCACATGTGGAATTATTGAGGTCGTCCTTTCGGGAGTTCTAAAAAGAGAAGTTGTGAGCAATGTTGAAAAAATCCACATAAGCGATAATATTGAAGAGTCTTATTTTGATCTTTCCATTAAAATTAATAATAACTAAAAAAAAATAAAAATTCATAAATTCTTAATGACTTCTTCCCGAGACATTCTTAGTCATTGCTTCCATTGCGTTAGCAGCAGGCATGTTGTCATACTTTTTCACCATGGTTAATGCCTCTTCAGGACAATTAAAAGCACATACTCCACAACCTATACATCTGTCATAGTCTAAAGCGATTTTCTCATCTTCTTCTAATTCGCTAATGACATACATTGGACATAGAGAAACGCATTTTTTACAAAAGATGCAACTTTCTTCGTGGTATTCAGGGATAAAGTTTGAATTTGCTACGAGACCTGGATCTTTAAATTGAGTAAGCCCACGAAGCATGATACAACAATCTCTATCGCAATTGCACATGAATGTTGACTTATCTTGCACGTTTTGAGTCGTATGGACTAATCCCGCTTTCGCTGCAGCACTTAATGTTTCGAGTGCTTCTTCTTTCGTGAGTTCCCGTCCAAATCCCTGCTCGATGGTATAATCTGCCCATGTATTAAAGGTGATACAGACATTAAATGGATAATCATTTACTGGTTTTCCATCGTTATATATCTTCATGTGGGTTCTGCAGGCGCAATCCATCACAGCCACCCTGCGATTTTTCTCCACCAAGATTTTAGCTTGCTCGAAAGGTAATATATCATTCTTAACAACCTCAATATCTTGATCCATTTCAATTAATTTCCCCTTACCCCTGCTAACTGTTTCTTCGATAGCTTGCTGATCTACTAAAACCCTCATGAACGGGAATTTAGAACTAAATCCTTTTACAACATTACCTTCGTCGTAATATTTCTCGTACTCCTTAGTAAATAGCATTAGAGTTTCATTCTCTTCAGCAGCAGCTCTTTCGTGATTTGAGAAATATAATTCAAATAATCCTGGAACTAAAGGAAACATTGAATATGTTCTTTTATCTCCCTTTCCCGCCGAGAATAATCTCTGAGTACGAGCCATTTCATCCAAAATCGGCCTTAATTCCTCAACTGGCCGTTTGACTTTTTTAGCAATTTTCTCGGCAGTGAAACGGTCCAAAAATGGACCATTAAACGTTAATAAAATATCTGCCTCTTCGGAATTAAAAAGGGCTTCTAAAATTGCCTTTATTTCATCTGTCCAAACAGCCCCCATCTTTTTAGCAATCTTTTCGTATTTTCCTACCATTAAATAAACACCTTATTGTAAATAATAAGTAACTATTACCAATATGAAGCCCCCGGTGGGATTTTCAGAAAGAAAACATTTTTTCTTCCTCTTGAACCCACGACCGGCTGATATCCAGTTTGCATCCAATATAATGGGTGTCCAAATACAAGTCAGCTGCTCTACCGCTGAGCCACGGAGGCATTTTTTTAAAAATCAATTTTTAAAAACAATAGAATAGAAATGTGAATTTAATTTTAATTTTGTGGTTTCGTTTGAGCTTCACGTGAAATTAGCTGATTTTATAGTTTTTTACACACATCATTGGTATATTTCTATCCTCAAAATTACCAATGATTAATATGTGTAAACCGACATATTAGTCACAATTATAAGGGGATAAACTTCATTTTGAAAAAAATTAATGTATTCCGAAAAAGAAGCATAGAAGAAAAAGAAGGCAAAAACGATACGGGAATTAAATCGCCTGGATTGCTGGGTTTTTTTGATCACTACAGAGATTTAGAAGATGGATATAAACAACGTCGTCATAAGCCGTTTCGCGGCCTTTTTAAGGACATTGAAATTCAAGGAGAAGAATATGTGTTACTTTCATTAATTTTTGGTTCAATAGCAAATATCGTATCTTTGACAATTGATTTATGCTTCTTTCGCGTGAATTTATATGATTTTCCAACATTAGAGTTTCTCTTTATTAGCGTCGTGATGGGTTCTATAAGTGGCGCTATATTCTCGGGAATTTTCATAGACATCATTAAAAAAAGGTTAAAACTGATTCAAGTTTTATTAGTTATGGCTTCGGTTAATATGGTACTGAATATCAATTTCATTAATCCGAGTTGGCCCATTGTTAATTTTATCCTCATTTATTTGACGACATTCGTAGTTTCTGTCTTATTTCTAATTCAAACAACACTATTTTTAGAATACTCAAGCATCTTAGGAAGGGGTCGGATCCTTTCATTCATGTATATTGAGATGATAGTATTTTTATTTTTTTTTGGAGTCTTTACTCAGATCGGGGTATCAATGTTCCCAATTTTATTATATGCTCCTCTTTTTTTCCTAGGATTTGCAATTTATTTTATTCATCGAGAAAAAAAACTAGAAAAACCACCTCTTAAACGTCCAAAAATAGATGAAAGACATGTAAATTTAGAGCTAATAAGAATTCTTTTTTTAATTCTCTTTTTTAGTTTTACTTTAGGTTTGACAACGCCAATTTACGAAATAAAGGATGCCTTTTTTGAAATGTTTACTAGTCACTTGGGATCCATTCCCGCGTTAATTCTTTTCAGTTTTATGTTTATATTTTCTGCTATAGCGGCTACAATAATCGGTTACGTTTTTGATTTCAAGGGTAGGCTTATAACTATCTCAAGTCTCATTTTAATTATTACTATCGTAAATTTTAGCGGCTTATTTGAATTGCCAATATTATATATGCATGAAATGATAATAATCAGTTTATATGTTGCCGGAGTAATGACAATATCGTTATTGATAGGCGATGTTGCCAAGAGAAAGAATTATAGTAAATCATTCACTTTCGCTATTGCAATTGGTATTTTTGGGCTAATAACAGGAATTATTATTGTTTATTATTCAAAAAAAGTGATACCAGATATAAATACTTATAACTTATTGATTCTCGGATTACAATATTTAGCAAGTATTATTACTCTAATTCTCCTCTCTCTTTCAAGAGAAGCACTACCGCATAAAGAAAAAGAGTGGTACGAATCCTTGATACATTTTTATATAATTCATAAATCTGGTTTGCTTCTTTACGAGCACGAATTTGTAAAAGTAGAAGAAAGAGTAGAATCAGATTTGGTCTCTGGAGGAATAATTGGACTTACAACAATTCTTGGCGAAATTGTAAAAGGAGAAGAGAGGTTAAGAACTATAGATCATGGAGACAAGAAATTGATGTTCAAATATAGTCCTGATAGAGAAGTGATATTTGTTCTTTTAATTGGAGAAGATTTAATCGTCTTGAGAAACAAGTTATCCCTTTTCATATATGAATTTATTGACGAATACCAAGAAAAAGTCGAAAATCTACAAGGTGTTATCGCAAGTGAATGGGCAGGAGTGTCAAAGCTAATTGAAAAGTATTTTTCTAGGAAGTATTTTGAAATTCCATACGAAAGAAGACTTAAGCATTTCTACAAAAATAATAAATGACAAATATTAGCAATTATAACTTTTTTATCAATAGAACCTCAATAGAACCTCAATAGAAATTATTATAAACAAAACTGTCTTTATTGTTATTCAAAGATTCTTATATTAATTATTATTTTTAAATCGAAAATGAACATCGATAAAGAAGAAATCACGCGCCGAGCCTTTCAGCGATATAAATCGGGAGAGCCTTACGAGAAGTCAGTATGGTATCTAGCAGAACTTTCCGCAAAAATTAATAAGAACATTATAGATGGGTATGATATCAAACCTCTTGAAACTGATAATATAATAGTTTTATTGAGAGAAGATGTTAATGGAGAGGTAAAATCACCGACTGAAGAGGAAATAAAGGAAGTTGCTGAGATTATATATAACGAAGCTCCCCCGAAGAGTGAATTGCATTGGTTTATAGAAGAAAAAGCTCTACTACTAGAAGAAATTGAAAAGATTATTAATAATAATAAATAATTTTTTATTCTTAAAAAGAAAGGTTTTTTATCTATAATTCTTGTTTCATCTCAATTATTATAAATTATAGTGATATATATAGTGAAAAATCATGGCTAAGACTAAATATGCTCAAGCTATTAACGACGAAATCATGGAAAAGCTAAGTTTAGAAAACAGATATGCGTTTCTAAACGCGAACATGGCATCGTTATTAAAGCCGGAGGAAATGAAATTCTTAAACGAAGTGGAAGAGTTCTGCCTGAACTTTGAAAAAGAAAATAATGTTACACACGGAGCAGACGAGGATATATATAATTGGATAGGAGCATTTGGTAAAAAAGGGTATGTATGTCGAGCACATAGATTTGAGGTAATAGATGTAAATAACAATCCATTTGGTTTAACAGCAGAACTCATGAGAGCTTTAGCAATCTGTTATTTTGAACCTCAGCTACTCATGATGTTTGGTGCGACGATTTTAAGCATTAATCCTCTTATAGATCATCATGACAACATCCCTGTTCGACTTGATGCGCTTAAAGATGTGGTCACGGGTAATTCCCCTGGTTGCATACTGATAACCGAACCTGAAAGGGGTTCAGATGCTACTCATCAATTAACCACTTGTGCTCCTCAAGATGATGGGAGTTTTATACTCAATGGTGAGAAAATATTTAACACGAACGCACCTAAATCGAAATGGGCAGTTGCTTATGCAAGTGCAGAACAAAACAATTCGGGTAAGATGGCTCAATTTTTAATAGACACATCATGGGAAGGATGGAAATGCGAACGTGTTTATATTCCATGGGCACCCAAACTTCATATTGGTAAGGAATACTTATCTAATCTAAGAATACCTTCATATTATGTATTAGGGGGCGTTGGTAAAGGTAGAGATCACCTCTTTGAAGGATTAGTGCCAGAAAGAATAATGATTGCAACACAGAATATTTGCGAAGCATGGGCTTCAATAGCGTTTGCTTCGATTTATGCGAACATGCGACAGCAATTTAATCAGCCAGTTATGAAATTCCAAGGTGTTAGCATGTTGTTAAGTGAATTGTGGGCTCGAACTTCAACGTTATTCTATGGTTTACTCAAATTCTGCGAAGATTATGATGCCTTAAAGGAAAAACACGGCGGAGTAATTCCTTCAAATATATCAAGAGCTCTAGTTGCTATAGCCAGTCAATTCAAATATACCTGTTCAGATTTAAGTAAAAATGTCTGTTACGAAGCAGCTAATCTAATGGGAGGAGCAGGACTGTGTGATAACACGCTAATGCATGATCTTTTAAACATCTCCCGAATTCAAGAAATTGTTGGCGGATCTCGGCAAATTCAATTATATATAATGTCAGGCGCTTTGAGTTCAATTTTTAGAAACCTATAAAATACTTTTTTTTCTTTTTTCATTAGAAAATACAAGGCTTTTTACTTTTAAAGTTAAGAAGCAAGGTTTTTCTGCATTGATCATGTAAAAAATTAAATTTTTCAATATTTTTTCAGAATGAAAAGATCAAATTATAGAATTTATATATAGTGACATCACTATATATGATTAATCAAATTTTTATAAAAGGTTAGATAAAAAATGCCATTAGATTTAGAAAAAATGGAAGGAGATATTTTTACAAGTAAAGGAATGATCAAGGCTGACTTCGCTTTTTGGGTTGGGTTAGCCATGGATAAATTCTACGACGGTATTAAAGAGCAAAAATTTATTGGTACTAAATGCTCTAAGTGTGGGAAGGTTTTCTTACCGCCGAGGAATAGATGCGGTGATTGTTTTGCAAAAGCAGAAGAATTTGTTGATTTGCCAGGTACTGCCACATTAAAGAATTTTACGGCCACTCCTTGGAAGATTACAGAACGTAGGGTTAAAAAAGGTAACAAAAACACTCTAGTTGGTTTAGTACAAGTTGATGGTGCTGATTCTGCCTTCATAACAGAAATCCTCAATACAACAGAAGACAAGTTAGAAGAAGGAATGAAATTGAAGGTAGTATGGGCAAAAAGAATAAAGGGCCATCCGCAAGATATTGCGGGATTTGAGCCGGTTGGAGGTGCTTAGATATGGAAAGAGTAGGAATAGTAGGGTATCATCAAGTGAGGCCGGAATTAGACTTACAAATGAGTCCATACGAATGCATATTTACGGCGGTAAGAGGCGCTTTAGATGGTTCGGGATTGAAAAGAAAAGACATAACAACGGTAATATCTGCAACGAACGATTATTATGACGGAAAAACGATCTCAAATTGCTTTAAAGTTTCAGCTGGTGGAGCTTACATGAAAGACGAGAGCAAAGTGGAGATGGATGGAGCTCACGCTGCTCAATATGCCCTCTTCAGAATACTTAGTCAAAACCATAAGCTCGCAATGGTATACGGTTTTAGCATGCCGTCCTGCATGCCATTTGAATCAACCAGAATATTAGAGCTCGATCCTACATTTGATAGGCCAATAAGTTTGATGAACGGCTATGCGACTAGTGGGATGCAGATGAGGGCTTACATGAAAAAATATGGAGTATCAGAAGTACAAATAGCTGAAGCTACAGCAACTAATTGGAAAAATGCTGCTAAAAATCCACTTGCCCTGCAAGAAGCTCAAAAAGCTGGCATGACTGCTGCTGAAGTGTTAAAATCTGATATTCTAGCTTCTCCGTTGAGGGAACTCATGTATCCATTATTGGGCGACGGATGTACGGCTTTAATTTTGGCGCCAGAAAAACAAGCTTTAAAGATAACAGACGATCCAGTATGGATCACGGGTGTTGGAAACTGCCAAGAAACTTATTACTTTGGCGAACGGGACTTAACCACCAGTCTCTCAATGGAAAAAGCTTCAGAAGCAGCTTATAAGATGGCGGGAGTTAAACCATCTGATATCGATGTTGCCGAACTGTTCGGATTTACGGCTTGTGAAGACATGATCCTTGCCGAATCTGCTGGATTAGCTGAAAGAGGAAAGGGCGATTCGTTATTTGCAAAAGGTTGTTTAAATCCTTCTGGGGGTGCTACCTCAGGGATGACACCTTGTGCTACTGGTTTGAATAGAATAGTCGAAGCGGTTAAACAACTTCAAGGTAAAGCGGAGGGACATCAAGTATCAGGGGCTAAAAAGGCCATTGCATCAGGGCAAATAGGATTTTGCGCCCAAAATAATATACTATATGTATTAGAAGGAGGTAACTAAAAATGTGTGCTAAAGTACAACCTGCAATTATAAGTGCTGGTTTTTGTGAACACGCTTCAAAGCGTTCTGATGTGAACATGGCAGAAATGGTTAACGAAGCGGTTGAAGATACAATTACTAAAGCGGGAATTGAATGGAAAGATATTGACTGTATTATAAACGGAAACATGCCCGCATTCGAAGGCGCTAACATTCCCGAACTGTGGATGACCGATCATTTAGCTGCAAAGAATAAGCCTCTCTTGCGCGTTACAACTGGAGGTACGACTGGTGGATCAGTAACCATCGCAGGGTATTATGCCGTCGCGTCTGGAATGTATGACATGGTGTTGGCGATTGGTTTTGAACAACAATCGTGTGGTAGTACAACTATGGGTTTGGCCTCCGTGGCGTTAGGAGAATTTTCAATCATGCCAGAGTTAGGATATGCATACGACAAGTTAGTGAGTAATATGGGAGCGGGTGCGGCTATTGGTATAGCCTCCTATCAAGCTATGAGTTATATGAGGAGGAGTAGGGCAACTGAAGAGGACCTCGCTCGTGTTGTCGTCCAAAATAGGCGAAATGCTGCAAAAAATTGGTATACGCATTTAAAAATGCCTACAGTTACCATTGAAGATGTATTAGATACACCATATATTTCATTTCCATTAAGATTTGGGATGGTCTGTCCCGCAACAGATGGTGCATGTGCAATGATTTTTACAACTGAGGAAAAAGCTAGACAAATTGCTGATATTCCTGTATATGTTAACGGAGTTGGAAGTTATAGCAATGAAAGTGCAATAGTACACGCAGATTGTGGTGGTGCTGGACAAGTTGATCCCTCCGAACAATTAGGTGCAATGAAGTCTGCAGAAGTCGCATATGGTCAGGCGGGTATATCTTTCCCGAATAAAGAAATCGATTACGCAGAGGTCTATTCGCCTTTTCCAAACCAAGAACTCATGTGGGTAGAAAGAGTGGGATTGTTTGAAGAAAATACTGCCGCAGAAGCCTATGAACAAGGCATTACCGCTCTAAACGGTGAATTACCAATCAATTGTTCGGGTGGTGTGAATTCAACTAATGCAATTGGAGCTTCTGCAATGGAAAGACCTGCAGAGGCAGCATTACAAATTATGGGGAAAGCGGGAAATCAAGTGCCAAAAACAGTCCATACTGCACTAGGACACGGTTGGGGTGGCGCTGTCAATTTAATCACACATGTAGTAATGTCAGATGAGCCACAAAGAAAATGGAGGTAGGTGAAAAGAAAAATGCCATTACCAGATTATGAGAAAAAGAAATATAAAGTAACAAGAACAATGCCCGGAGCTTGGTATCTTTCCAATTATAAGTATAAATTCAATTTATCTAGAATGAGAATTATGCTTAGAGGATTTAAAGAAGGCAAGGTTCTTGGAGTGAAATGTAGGTCATGCAATCACGTGTCGTTCCCTCCAAGGTTAATCTGTGGTAGATGCCTTGTAATGCCAGATCAATGGGTTACCTTACCTGATACTGGATCGGTTTGCACGGGTTCAGGCTCTCCTAGAACTATTCCAGAGACAGGTGAAGTAGTTATGGATCCTGTTATTGCCGTCCGACAAGATGGAGCAGACTCAGTTTGGATTCATAACCTCCCAGAAAATTACTCATTCCACGATGTGTATATTGGAATGCCTTTAAAAATCCATTGGGCTGAAAATTTACAAGGTTTGTGGAGTGACGTCGAATATTACGATCCTATTGAAGATATGGGAGATAAAATTAACAAGGAAGAGCTAGCAAAAAAATAAATTATTAAAAACAAGCCTTTAAGGCTTTTTAAATATTTTTTTCTTTTTTTTTCTTTTTGTCATATTTTTAAATAAACTTCGGAAAAGGAACATAATAGGCTCATTGTTTTATTATTCCTCATAATATGTTAAAAAAAAAGTTATATAAATGATAACAAATAAAGTAATATTCTAATGAAAACTAAAAATGAGAGTAAAAAATTTAAGGTCTCACCTTTTATTGAAGCGATTTCAATCAGAGCGAAATATTATCCTAAAGAGCGCCCAGCTATAATCTATGGGCATAAAAGCATAAATTGGGAAAGTTTCTATGCACGAGTATGTAAACTTGCCAACGCATTTAGAAATTTAGGTATAAAAAAGCAAGAAACAATTTCATTTATATGCCATAACACTCCAGAATTTTTAGAAATCAATTTTGCTGCCCAAATGATGGGAGCAATTCCAGTACCCATTAACTTTAGATATATAGCATCTGAGATTGAATACACTATTAATAATTGTGATGCCGTCTGTTTAATTTTTGAATTCGAAATGCTCGAAGAAGTTTTAAAATCAAGGAATAATATGGTTAATGTCAAGCATTTCGTATTAATAGGAGATGAGAGGTTTGAAGATTTTTTAGATTACGAAGAGTTATTAAATTCTGGTAGTGAAAAGGAAAAACTTACGAACGTTTCTGAAGAGGATTTAGCTGTTATTGTATATACTGGTGGAACAACTGGGCGATCAAAGGGTGTAATGTTAAGTTATAAAAATTTATTATCAAATCAAGAAGCTATTATTGCTTTTCTAATTAATTCCTTGCCAAGAGTTTCAAAAAGAAAAATAAATTCTGAGAAATTTGCAGATAATGAATTTGGACGAAAATTAAATAGTGCATTTGAAGCAATCGGAGGTTTTGTTAGGGGTTTCTTTTTAAATCCAAAAATGAAAGACGCAGTATTAGTCTTAGAAACACCAGAAGAAGAAGATTCCATTAGTGTAAAGCCCCTCGTAGTGATGTATAGAGAAAATAGGATCAAAATAATGTCAGGAATGCCCCCAGAAGAATTGATAACAGCGAAACTATACGCAGATTTGGGTAAAGAATTTAGGGAGTTTACCAATTTACTGCCATATCCACATACAGGTAAAGGAAAAAGAAAAGTTTTTCCAAAATTAGCAAAAAAATTTGTATTTGGTGGAATAAAGTTGAATGGTTCGTTTAAAATAAGACTGAATTTGATTTCCTCTTTCATGAGACCTGATACTGATTTTATTAACCTTTTAATCGTCCCTCCATTATTCCATCTCGCCGCTTACGCTTTTTTCACTATGTTTTATACTTATGTGAGTGGGGCGTATATAATGCCAAAAAGCAAGAGTTTCACTCCAGAGGAAGTATTAAGCCAAGTAAATGATTTTAAACCTGGTTGGATATTCCTTGTTCCCGCAATGTACAAGAGGATTTTGGATTACATCGAAGACAATCCAGATCATGGATACGATTTATCTTCCGTAAATATTGGCGTTTCTGGAGCTTCACTTCTCAGAGCTAAATACAAGAAAGAATTAATTCAAAACTTTCCAAACATGGTCGTGTTTGATGCTTTTGGACAAACTGAGATGAGTGCAGTAACAACAATTAAGCTAGATGGTGAATTAGAGACGGTAAGTGACAGATCCGTCGGTCGGTCAATTCAAGGCATTGAACTTAAAATCGTTGATGATAATGGACACAAAGTAGACGAAGGAGTTATTGGGGAAATTTTATATAAAGGGACATCTGTAATGAAAGGATATTATAAAGACGTTGAAAAAACAAGAACAGCAATTGATAAAGACGGTTGGCTTCACAGTGGGGATTTAGGTTATTTAAAAGAGGGACAACTATTTACTGTCGAGCGAAAGAAGGAGTGTATCAATACAGGATCCGAGAAAGTATTTCCTTTAGAAGTGGAGGAATGCATTATTGACCATCCTTTAGTTGATGATGTATGCGTAATTGGCGTACCTGACGAAGAATTCGGGCATATCGTCCGAGCTATAGTTGTACTTAAAGAAGGACAAAAAACAACTCAAGAAGATATCGTGGAATGGTGTTCAAAAAAAATAGCAGGATATAAAAAACCACGCAGCGTAATTTTCATAAATGATTTTCCAAGATCTCCCGTTGGAAAAGTATTAAGACAAAAAGTAAGAGATTTGTATGGAAAACCAGTAGAACCTAAAGAAAAATTAGAAACCATACAATCTTTAAAATAAAAATGTGAATGAGGTTAAAAGATTATGACGAAAGAAAATGTTATTATAATTGGTGCTGGAATTGGTGGGCTTGCTTGTGGAGCAATACTCACACACGCAGGTCATAAAGTATTGATTCTAGAAAAGAATTCATATATAGGAGGTGCTTGTAGCTCATATGAAAAGAACGGTTATCTATTTGATAGAGCAGTGCACGTATTTTCTTCTGGATTGAATGGGCAATATGGTGTAATATTTAAAAGGCTTGGATTGGATTACTTGAAATTTAGAGAACATGTCAACGAAGTAACAGCAATGAAGATATATAAACAAGAGGGATATGTTCAATATGACTTTAATGTGAATAATGCTCTAAAAAATATGCAAGCTTCCGCACAAAAAAAGGGGGGAAGTGGAGCGGGAGGCTCTGGTAAAGGGATGCTAGATTCATTGAAAGGTTTGGGCTTTACTAAAAACACGGTAAAAGATTTAACTATTGTAATGTCGAATATCATGGGGATGACCAAAAAGAAATTAAGGCAATTATATGAAGATGGTTTAACAGTCACGCAATGGTTAAATAAATACACGGAAGATCCAGCCATTCATGGATTTATTGCATTTGCGGTGGCCGCAATGTTTTGTATTGGTAATGGTAAAGCTAGCGCAGCAGAATTTATACATTGCTTTAAAGGGGAAATGATGTCCCAAGAAGGAATGCAATATCCTTTAAGTGGGGCTGCTCAAGCCATTCCAGATGCAATAGCCAGGGGAATTAAACATTATGGTGGGGAAATCCGAACAAACACGCCCGTAAAAAGCATTGCTATTAAGGGAAATAAGGTACAAGGTGTAATGGTCGGCGATGAACTGATTGAAGCACCAATCGTTGTATCAAATTTATCAATAAAATGGTCCGTACTTAATTTAATTGGACGGGACTACTTTGAAAAATCATACCTAGACAAAATTGAAAGCTTGACACCTTCCTTATCCTCGATAACTTTTAAACTCGCATTAAAAAAACCAATAGTTGAGCATTGGGGTTTTGTAAATTGTTACCATCAAACTCTACACGATTTCGCTGAAAAATACCCTCCAGAACAAGGATATCCTTTTTCCAATGGGTTTTTTGGGCCGATCCTTTCAAATCTTGATCCAAAAACAGCCCCTCCAGGATGTCAAAATGCAATTTTTGGAACGCTTGTCCCGTCTAAAGGACCAGATTGGAAGAAATGGACGGATGTTTATTGGGAAGATCTTCAATCCTTCTTTCCAGATTTGGAGAAAAAATTGGATTTTGTGGATATTTCATATCCTAAAGACATTACAGCTTCTACAGGTAAACCTGCAGGTCCAGTTGAGGGTTTAGCCCTCACACCATCGCAAACGGGTAAGAATAAACCCTCTTCAATTATTCCTGGAATTGAAGGATTATATGTTGTTGGAGATACAGCAGGCAAAAACGCTCACGGAATAGGCACCCAGGAAGCTTGTCATTCAGGAGTAATGTGTGCAGATGCGATTTTAGGTAATATAAGCATGGATAAAATATAATATAAAAATGACAAAAAAGTATCTAATCCCGTAAGAATCCAAGATTATTTATTTTCGCTTATATTTTTCTACTCAGTTTTTTATAACAATATTATGATTTAAATATGAGTAAAGAGTTTATTCCAGTTATTATTGGTGCTGCTCAGTTTACCCAGAAAAAAGACACGTCTCATCCACTTGATCCACTTAGATTAATTGCTCACGCGAGTGAAAAAGCTATAGCCAGTACTGGAAATGATGGCATAAAGGCTTTCATAGATACGCTATATATGACGACTATTTCTAGCTGGATTTATGCTGATCCACCAGGTGAACTATGTAAGATTCTCGATATTCACCCTAATAATATAGATTACGTGAAAATAACCGGTAGTGCACCTCAGGCATTAGTGAATAAAGCTGTTAAAATGATTTCAAGTGGGAAGAGTAAAATCGTATTAATAACTGGAGGAGATGCATATTACTCGAGATATCGACGAGCAAAACACAATCTCGAATTAGATTGGCCAAAAGTTTCAAAAAAAGTAATAAATGAAGCTCGACGTAAAGCTTATAACAATTATTTAAATGAATTAGAGATTAAATATAACTTTAATAATGCTACAAATGTATATGCGCTAATAGAAAACGCTTTGCGGAATGCTTCAACTCACAGTTTTAGCGAACACTTACAACAAATAGGAGAACTTTATTCACGTTTTTCGAAAATTGCGTCAGAAAATCCATATGCATGGAGTCGGAAATCTTTTAATACTAAAGAAATTATCACACCCTCACCAGATAATCGTAAAGTATGTCACCCATATACAAAACGCATGG
>Ga0180433_10002222_pt1 | contig 30380 bp, 27 predicted proteins | sample SS_ome_8_FD_132980 | JGI IMG/M metagenome (GOLD analysis project Ga0180433, IMG submission 132980) | Hypersaline lake sediment archaeal communities from the Salton Sea, California, USA - SS_1_D_1 metaG | ecosystem: Environmental > Aquatic > Non-marine Saline and Alkaline > Hypersaline >... | reverse complement strand
TTCGTCCGGCGGCAAACGCACGTCCAAAGCCAGCGCCTCTCCCTCACGCTTCAGTGTTGCGTTCCAGCCACCGCACCAGCTCAAGCTGAACCGGACCTGGCGGTTCTTCTCGCAATTGACAACCCAGTACGGGTAGGTTCCTCCCTCGGTGATATTGTCCGAACTGTGCAACCGGCTCGAGAGGGCTATCTCTTTATTGGAGGTAAGCTCTTCTTCGACAGGCAGATACGACAACGACTTCCATCTGCGGACGGTACGCATCCCACGCAGCCGCCAGGTGGCGTTCCAACCGGGAAACCATTCAACCGCCACAGGCGCGTTCCCGGTATTGGTCAGATCCACCCGCGTACGGAATGACGAACCTTCCTTCGCAAGTTGCACCTCCCATGTCATTTCGAGACCGTGCGCCAGAGACCGCGTTGTCTCCGCTTGCAGGAACACCGGGTGGTCCACCTGTCGCCATGGCGCTGCTGCCCGGTCGGTCGGTACGAGATCGCTCGGAACCCATGCCTCAAAACCGCGCGCTGGAAACGCTTCGGTGAAAAGCTGCTCATCGGTGTCGGACCGCCTTGCCGAGCTGATGTACGGTACGCCCGCCCGATTCGCACCGAGATGAAGCTGAATAATTCCATTGTCGATGACCGTATTGCGCATTGGTGCTTCCGCCTCACCAAGAAATGCAACGCTCCAAACCACTACAATGAGTGAGTTACGCCATGAACTCCATTGTGGCCGGTGAAGGAACCTCTGCTGGCTCAGATAATCCATGTGTCCTGTTCTTCACTTGCGCACGAGTGCTCCGGATTCGCGCTGGTTAAACGTGGTCTTATTATGGACACTCTTATACGGAGGATCAACTGCGGTCGGACGCGGTTTGACATTTGTAGCTTCGAGATACTAGATTACGTGGAGGGGGAGACGAACAGGGAATAACCCAAAGCTCTGGCACGGCCACGGATAATATCCCGTGATAGCATGCGCATCAGACTGTGCCAAGTCGGAGATGTCTCATTTACGATGTGGGCTGGTCGGCAGCACTACGAGACGCCGATACGCTCTTGCCGCACAGTCAATATGTAAATGCGGCAGGAAACGGTACTCTCACGGCAGCACGAAGCGAAGAGCTCCGGCGGTAATGTCACATGATGGCAAAGAACGACAGCGATCTGACAGGGTTCAAATTGCCTGATGACCTGAGTGCGCGGTTGAGCCGGCTTGGGTACCGGCGGGAAGATACCGCTGACGTCACGTGGCTGGAAGGGTACCAACTCTATACCGGCGAACGCGACGGCGTGCACCGCTTTGTTGCAGTGGATGACGAGCCACGACCTCACCCGCTGCTGGTCGCCGGCACCTACTTTCACCGAGACAGCGACGCTGACGAGACCGTTAACTCGCAGCTCGAACGCCGCGCGCTGACATCCGTCATTACCGATTTGCAGCGTATCGCGTGGCGCAGGCTCCACCCTTCCCGTTGGCAGCAGACGTTTCTGCGCCACAGAGTTGCAATCAATGCGGCGGTCGTGGTCGCCATCCTTTCGGGTATCGTCGTATACGCGGACAGCGTTAGCGAGCGCATGCATATTTTCGGCTTTCTCAATGCGTTGTCCGGGAGGTTCGGTGAGTCCAGCGAGGAGGACTTCGGACTGCTTGTTGTCTCCGCAAAAATCCTCTTCGTCCTCGCCGCAACCACCATTGGGTACGCAATTGCGAACCTGATAGGCGGATGGCGTCATCCGATCATGTCGGTCGAACCGTCCGAGAAGGCGCTGCGGTATCATTACGGACCCGAGGCGCGTCGCGCGATCGACACGCTCGAGCGAGAATCCGAGAAACCGTCTGCGCAACCGGTTGAGCGCGTCGAGACAGCGGTTTCGAAGGAAGCTGAACCGGTCCCCTGGCACGGGTACGACAACTTTGTCAGTTATGAGGAGTTCCAGAGGCGGCTGCGGCTCGAGACAAAACGGTCTGCGCGCTTTGGCCAGCCTTTGTCATGCCTGATCATGACTGTGGAACCGGCATCCGCCGAAGCACCCGCTGCTCCCGGTGATATCGCGCCGCGCATCCAGCGCGAATGTTCCCAGCTTATATGGCGCGAAATACGCGAAATCGATACGTCCGCCTTGTACGGAGACAACGGGTTCATCATTCTCATGCCGAACACGAACGCGGAAGGCGCACGAGCCGCCGGGACGCGGCTCAGCACGAAGGTGCGCTCGTGTGATATCGGTGGCCGTTCGGTAGCCGAGACCGCAACGATACGCGCCGCCGTGTCCTGCGTGGTTGCCGGTCAGGGTACCGAGTGGGAGGAGCTTGTTCGGGAGGCGGAATCGTCGCTTGGTACCGGGCACGGTGCCACCTGAACGTTTTTCCGCGTGTCAGCCGGCCGCAGCCTCCTCGGCGGACGCAAACCGGTCCTGCCTGGTGCCGTGATATTGGGTATGGACGTATTCGAACTCCTTTTTGCTGCGCGGGGGAAGCTCCAGGGTAAACTTCACGGTATCCATATCGACTTTCTCGAACGTGCCGCGATCCCCGGAGGTTTCAAGCTCGAAAAACTGGTTGGGGAAATTCCGCGTCACCTCCACCTTGACAGGGATATCGCGAAAGTTCTCCACCTCGACCTTGAAGGCCGTTATCTCGTCGAATCCATCGACATCGCCCTTCCTGTCGAACGAGTAGTTGGCGGTGGCATACTTCATCAGCTTCGGCTTGACTCGCACGTCGGGTGCGGTACCGAGATTGAGCTCGACATCCTCATCCACCGGTATGTACTTGAAACCCGCCTGACCCGTATAGCTCAGATGAGCCTGTTGATCCTCGGTGCGGAACACCTTTATCACACCGTCCGGTATCGGCGTTTCGCCCAGCTTGTGCTCTTTATCATTCTTGAACGATAGGAACCGGACGACATTCTCGCCGTACCGTTCCTCCTCATACTTATACAGGTTCTTGACCGGCACGGCCGCCGCCTTGAACGATGGGAGGCGCTTGGACCATCCGTCCGGTATTGTCTCAGTTCCCTCGATAGTGTAAAGAAAGTATTCCGAAAGCCCCTCCTTTTTTATCTCCTTGGGTCTGGCACGGGCTATCTCGGCTTTAGCTTCGAGAGCGACGGCCGCTCGCTCCATAACCAGATCAGCTTCAGCCACCCGAGCCCCAGTAACAACCGTCGGCGGAAAGGGACGTCCGTACGGGAACTCACGCTGAGCCAGCTCGGCGATCCTGTCGAGAATATGTATTCTGCCGACTATCAAGCGCGTTTGCGCGTCGGGATAGTCCTCGCCGCTGCGGTTCAACACCCGCACGTACCCCTCAAGATCCATCACCTTTTCGTCGTGACTGAGCGTGCCGAGATAGAACGCTCGCCAGGACAAACCGGAAGTGAAATACGTGATTTGGACCGGTACGCTCCCACTGACGGCCGATCGGATGTGCCATAGGCCGAGGTTTCTCACTCTCGGCGGGTACGTGATATCAAATATGTCAATCTGGTCGGCGAGTTTCTTCGGCATCATATCGAGCGAGGTGGGATCGATCAGCGTCTGCGCCCACGAGAATTGCAGCACATTCTCGCCTTTCTTCATGGTAAGCTCACGCATGTCCCGCACGAGCGTCAGATCGGCGGAGTTGTAAATGGTGAGTTGCACCTCTTTGCCGGCCGGCAACGTTACCAGATCGACTTTTGCTTCGGCGGACATCGCCGCAGCAAGACAGACCACCGCCACCGCCACAATTCGGCTCAATGTTGCGTTCCTCATCACAATTTACCTCCCTTTGTGGTTAACATGATCACGGGCGTACGTTTTTCCGCTGATACTGTAACGAGAACTCGACCTTATCGCGTGCTTTCACCGGAATCTCGAACTCGAGCGTGTAGGCGTCTTTGAGTTCATATTTCCGGGGACATCTCACCATCTCCCACTGTCCGGGAATATGCTCGATGAGTGTCAGAACTGCATCTTTATCCTTAAAGTTCTCTATCTTGACACTGATCAGCTCGTCCGTATCAAACAGGACGATCTGTTCTCTCTTGTTGCGCCTGACATTGGTGCGGTTCTCGCGCATTTTCCGTTGTGTCACCACGATATCCCGACTGTCACCGATATACAGCTTCATTTTCTCTCCGACAGGCACGAACGGTGTGCGGTCCTCACCAAGAAATATGGTGCTGCCATGACCGTCGTCCTGATAGATGCGCGCCTTACCGTCCCAGAGGCCGAACTGGCCGAGACCAACATCAGCGCTGTTCTCGATCTCGTAGGTCACCGGTATACCCACATTTTCGGGTACCCGTTCGGGATCCCAGGGGAGCTTCCCGGCATCGAACGTGAACACCTTGCGTATCGGGAGCGCCTTGTTGCTGAGAAAGAGCATCCGTTTGGTCTCCTCGTGCTGGATACTTTTCTCAAACGCTTCCCCGTAATTCAGCACCACCCTGGCGGCAGCGAAATCTTCGCCGGAAAAGTTCCTGAGCACAAGTAACGAGTTCAAATCGAGATTGGTCTCCTCCTTGTCGGCGAGCGCTTTGTACTCGATCAGCCGGTCTATACCGGTCAGCAGATAGCTTATCCGGACAGTCTCCTCCCAGGCGCCGTCGCTGTATATGTTCCAGACAAGCGCGTTCTCGCCCGGCGGGTAGCTCACGCTGATAAGCCGGACCTCCTTTGGGTGGGACAAGATGCGGATTCGTATCGAGTCCGGATCTATCGAGACGCCTGCCCAGGAGAAATCTATCTGGTTCTCGCCTTTCTGGAGGGTGAGGACTCGTTCCTCCTCGACGAGCGTATGCGCGGGATTATCCAGACGGATAATCGTGGCATCGCGGCCGGGCAAGGCTACCAGTTTCGTTCGTGCTGCTGCATTCGTGCAGACAAGTACTGCTCCTACAAACGTCATCCCTAAACACTTGAGCGCTCTATTCATGTCTTTCTCCTTCCTTTTCCGGCTTTTTTGCCGGGTTTTGTCCCTTCATTGCGCTTCGTTCGACGCTCTACCTCTATAGACGCTCCGGTATCAGAAAAAGTTCGCGGCACGTGTCCCTCATCTTGAACCAGCTCGACTTGCTGCCAGCTCATCACTGCAACCGGCAACCACCTTGGTTTCGCAAACGTTGTCAGCGGCGTGGCTTTTTGCTGCGCACGCTGATCGAAACAACGCATACCACGATCACAAGGATATCACAGTAATCTCAGGGCGGCAAAGGAAACGTATCGGGACGACTGATGTACCAATACCTGGATTGACGTACACCGGACCGTTCGGCGTATCGAAATAACCCCGGTCATACCGTCCGACGTTATCGATTGTGTACAGTGCGCCGATTAGCGGCAGACGTACCTGTCCGCCATGAGAATGTCCCGCCAATGCCAGGGTCACCCGCCGTTCGTCTAACATGTCGATCCCGACCGGACAGTGGGTGAGGAAGATGACGCGGTCATCCTGTCGGACGTCGGCGAACGCTTTTTCGACGTTGGCGTGTCCGGTAGAGATGTTGTCTATACCGACAAGAAGCCATCTGTCCCGGAATCGTGCGGACGAGTTCACGAGCAGCATGCCGCCGGTGTTGGTGCACGCGTCGTTCACGAGCGAAAGGTCCAGCGCGCTCCAATGTTCCCAGTTGCCCGGCACCGCGAACGTGGGGACACGGATCTGCCCTATTGCATCCAAGACTCGTGGTAGATGCCGAGATTCCTCGACGAAGTCGCCCGTAATACATACAATATCCGGTTCGAGTCTGTTTATACGTGCTACAACCTTGTCCAAATAGCGTTGGTTGCCTTTATGATGGAAACCGGTGACGTGAATGAGCCTGAGAGATGGTGGGTCTGCCAAGCTGAGACGGACGACCCTGATCCACCTCGGCTCGACTAACGATGCGTACGCATACAGCAGGCAGAAGAGAACCGTCAGAAAGCCGAGTGCTGCAACAACCCGTTTTAGCCGAAACTCGCCGGACAAGAACCTCATCGCGGTCTCTGCACCTCTCGCAGGTGTTCGCTCCCGACCGGTTCCGTCTCAGAGTGTATTGAGCAGGAGTTCCGCTTTTTCCTCGTCCTTCTGCACCAGATCCCGCAACCACGCACGCACATCCGGCTGCTGTTCGTCGAGGACGTCCCAGCTCTGCGGGTTCTCGTCCTCTGCGGTGCGTTCCAGTCGGTAGGCGTTCCCTTTCTCGATACACAGGCTGTCAGCGAGATGAACGACGGCCGTGAGGGGGAACGACGCGCTGTTTCCGGACAGGAAATGATGCTGCTCGGCGGCTTGAGCTACCGCTTTCGGCAGCTTCCACCTCCTGATAAGCACGCTGCCGATTCGGGCGTGGGTGTGTTCCCAGTAGCGACGCTCTGCCTCGACGAAGGGTATCTGCTCATTTTCTGCGAGTTGCACGATTTTCTCGAGATGGTCCCGCAGCTTGTCGATGAGGACGACCATCCCGACATCATGGAGCAATCCGCCGACAAACGCCTCTTCCGGGTTCAACTCGTGTACCTGAGCTGCGATGGTCTTAGCAGCAACCGCGCAGTTGACACTGTGTACCCAGAGCTCGCGGAAGCTCAGGAACGGGGCTCCTTTGAGTGACTTGAACATGCTGACGACGGTGGCCGACAGCACAATATTCCTCACCTCGTTCATACCGAGCAAACTCACCGCGAGTTGGACACTCCCTATACGGTTCGGGAACGCGTAATAAGCGGAATTTGCCACCTGCAACAGCTTTGCGGTCAGCCCGATATCCTTCTGGAGGACAGCGCAGACCTGGGCCGCCGACGAGTTCGGGTCGGCCATGAGAGACATGATCTCCGAGACCGCCTCAGGCAGCGACGGAATCCCCTCTACCTCCGCGACTAACTCTGCTGTCCTTACCTTGCCCATCGGGACACCTTCATGTTGAGATCAGATCGAGGACCGGTGAAAAAAGGGATTGTACCGGCGCTCTATACTCACCGTCGTGCACGGACCGTGACCCGTGTGTATTCTCACGTGGTCGCCGAGCGGGAATATCTTGTTCTCGATCGCCTCGACCAGCTGTTCGTGCTGGGCCCTGCTCGCGGTTCCGCCCACCGCACCCGCGAAAACCGCATCACCGACAAACACGTGGTCGGCAATGGCCAGACACACGCTGTCAGGCGTGTGACCGGGTGTGCAGAGGACGGTCCCTTCGAGGTTACCCAACTGGACGCAATCGCCGTCCTTCACGAGACGACCGCCGCCGCTCCTGCCGCCCGATACCACCTCACCACCAAACCGGCCTACTACCTCGTTGACGCCGCCGGTATGGTCGTAATGGTCGTGGGTGATGAGAACGTACCGCACGTCAAGTCCCAGTCTCGCCACGATCTCAGCGATTCTGTCATCGTACTCGCCGGGATCGACGACCATCGCCTGCTTCGTACTGGCACATGCCGCCACGTAACAGTTCGTCTCGTTTATGTCGAGCAGTAACCATTCGACGATCAGCATAGCAATTATGCCTTCCGGTCGCGCTGTCTACTTTCTAACACCTTCCATGTTCGCGCCGCTCATGTTTGCGCCTGACGTTGAAGCTCCCGTAAGGTCTGCGCCCGCCAGATTCGCGCGTTCGAGGATCGCACCGGCGAGATCCGCCCCGGCAAGGTTCGTCCGTGCCAGGTTTGCCTCGCGCAAGATGGCGCGCGTAAACACGGCCTCGCGTGCATCCGCTGCTGCGAGGTCCGCCTTGCCGAAGCGCGCCCGGACGAACTGTGCACCCCAGAGGCTCGCCTCTTGCAGGCAGGTTCCGACAAGATTGGCGCGGTTCAGGCTCGCCCCCTCCAGGTTCGCACCCGTCATGACGGCGGCACCGAGTATCGTGTCATCGAGACGTGCGCCGACAAGCACCGCACCTATCAGACAAGCTGAATCAAGACACGCCTCCGAAAGATCCGCGTCCGTGAGATCAACGTCGACACAGCAGGTGTTCGCCATCTCGGCCCGTTGAAGGGAGACCCCTCTGGCGACGGCCCGGTGCAGATTGGCATTGCGCAGGAGGCACCGATCGAGTGTTGCTCCGCTCAGATTCGCCTGCGCCAGCGTCGCGCCGTCGAGGTTGGCGTCGGTCAGATCCGCTTGCTGGAGGTTCGCGTTGCTCAGGTCGGCCGCACGAAGGTCGCACCCGTCCAGCGCTGCACCGGCTAGATCCGCGCCGGCAAGTCGGGCCCCCGCAAGGTTCGCATCGGAGAGTACCGCCCCGGCAAGCCCGCGCTCCGAGAGATCCGCTTTGACAAACGAAGCGCGAACCAGCCGGTTCCCCTTCCTGACGAGATCCTCTACGCGGTCGAGGTATGCAGCCTTGTCGCTCGTGTGCTCCCAGCAGTTGTCCGACTGGAACACGGCGAATCCGTAGCAGCCCGGCGAGGCGCAGGGAGACATGCATCGGTCTGTTTGGTCATGAGCTCGCACCATGATACATTCCGCTACCCCGGCACAAAGTATATATGCCGCACGAACGGCTGTCAAGGTAATCGACGAAATCGTCGCCGATTGCCGTTTTTGCGACGCTTCTCCGTGAGACGCCGGCCGTGCGCCGCGGCGAAAGTGGGCATAGATCGCACGCTGTGACACTCCTCGAACACCCGTCTACGATTTCGTGTTATGATAAAGGGGTAGGTGTCAATGGCGGCATCCGCCTGGTGCGGGTAAAGGAGATCATCTCAACGGAAGGAGGTTGAGCCATGAAATCCACTACGAAGTGCTTCTCTGTCGCGTGCGCGCTGGCGCTGTTACTCACCCTGAGCACGGAGGCACAGGGGCAAGGTCGTTCCGAAAACGGTTCGGCTGACAGGATGACGCGTGACATACTGGTTGAAAAAATGGGGCTCAGCCCGAGAGATGCCCAGAGAGTCATCCGGATCGACCAGCGCTATGCTGAAATTATACGGAGAACCGAGGAGAAACACCGACTCCAACTCGAGAAGCTCCGCAAGGCCGAGGCCAAAGATCTCGCCAGGATCGTCGGTGAAGAACGGGTCCGCCAAACGGAACGGCTGCTCCGGCCGCCGCGGTTGCGTCTCCCGTTTTTCAACAGGGGAGAGCCGTCCGTGCACGGTCCGAGACTCGAGCCGCCGGAGTTCCCGGGGTCGGGTCTCGATTTGCGTTGGCTGCGGGACTGGATACATAACCTGACCGACCTCACGCCCGAACAAAGGCAGAAGATGAACGAGCTCACGGAGCGCTATCGTGAGCAGCTCAAGAAATTGCACGAGGGGTTCCAAGAAAAGGTCCAGGAGATACTCTCGTCCGAGCAGATGGAACGATTCCGCTCAGGGTTCGAGGACACGGAACAGGGGGACGCGCGGTGACGAGGTGAAAACTGTTTCGACGGCCGCCCACATGTCCATGCGCTGGCATGCTTAGGTGGGCCGTTCTTGCACCCCTCGATTTTGATATATGCGAGGCGGCGGGTCGACGGCGGGTTGGCGCTGCCGGCCCGAGATGCAGATTTACTCCTGCCTCTTCTTGGCCAGCTCTTGCTCGCGGAGTATCTTGCGGAGCACCTTGCCGACAGCGGACTTCGGCAGGTCATCGCGGAACTCGACCAGTTTCGGCGCCTTGTACGGGGCGAGCTTTTCGCGACAAAACTCGATGATTTCCTTCTCGGTAGCCGTCTCGCCCGGCTTCAGCACGACGAACGCCTTGACGGTTTCTCCTCGATATTCGTCGGGCACACCCACGGCGACCGCGTCCATGATCTTCGGGTGTCTGTACAGCACCTCGTCAATCTCCCGCGGATAGACGTTGTAACCGCCGGCGATAATCATGTCTTTCTTACGGTCCACAATATAGAAATAGTGGTCGTCGTCCCGCACTGCAATGTCGCCCGTATACAGCCATCCATCCCGAAGCTGGTCGGCCGTCTTCTCCGGATCCTCCCAGTATCCTTTCATGACCAACGGTCCCTTCATGACGATCTCGCCCGGTTCGCCCGCCGGAACGTCCTCGATCCCCTCGTCAAGGTCTACCAGGCGCACGTCGTTATCGGGAAAAGGAATGCCGATGCTGCCGTTTTTCTTCATGCCGAACACGGGGTTGGCGATGCCCAACGACGTCGACTCGCTCATGCCGTATCCTTCGTTGTAAAAGATCCCCATATCCTTAACCTTCTCGATAAGCTCAAGCGGCATCGGGGCTGCTCCCGAGTTCAGCAGCAACAGTTTCCGGTCAAGATTCAGTTCGCCGATCTTGGGGTGATTGATCACGGCGCTGATCATCGTGGGTACGGCCGGGAAAAACGTGATCTCATCGAAGTTCGACAGCAGATTCATCAGCTCGTCGATCTGAAATCGCGGGACCAGAATCTGAGTTGCACAGGCAAACAGCGACCAGTTCATGACGACGATGTTGCCGTACGCATGGAAGTACGGGAGCACCGCGAGCACGTTCCGTTTCTCCATAGGCGTGAGGTTGATAGTGACGGCACCCCACAAAGCGACCTGAAATGTGCCTGCCACCATGTTCGCGTGCGTGAGAATCGCGCCTTTCGGGATACCGGTCGTACCGCCCGTGAACTGGATCTGTGCGGGATCTTCCGGTCTTATCTCGACGCGCGGCGGTTTTGTGTTCGAGCAGCCCTCTATCAACTGCGAGAAATGATACCATCCCTCTTCCAAATCAAGCTCTGCCGGTGTGCTCTGGCCCATTCCCTGGACATAGTCCGTCATTTTTGTTACCACCACACGTGGTATCTCCACCGACTCGCACAGCACCCGTACCTTCGGGAGAACCATGCCGAAGGTGAAGAGTGCGGCGAGTCTGGTGTTTTCCGCAATACCCTTGAGTTCGTCGGGGGTGTACATCGGGTTGAGGTTGACCACAATCGCGCCCACCGACAGCGTGGCGTAATATGCGATGACATACTGCGGCGAGGTAGGCAGGTGGAGACCTACCCGATCCCCTTTCTGCACGCCTAGCGCCGCCAGAGCGTTCGCTAACCGGAGAACCTGCTGGCGCAAGTCCCAGAAGGTTATTTCAGTCCCGTAGAAATTGAGGCCCGCCTTGCTTCCACACGCGTTTGCCGGGATCCTCAGCAGATCTTGCAGCGGTACCCGAGGATAACGGATCGTCACGGGAACGTTGTAGTCATAATGACGGTGCCACGGTCGCGGTTCCATATAGATCTCCTTATTTGATAGTCTATGCCGCTAGCGAAGCGGCCTGCACTGTTTCGTCCGGGAAGTCCATCCTGAGAAGACACCCAACGAGCCGAGACAACCGCGTCCGTACGCCTTTCCTCGGCGGCTGTCCGAAAAGACGGTATCGTGCGTACGTCTGGCTGTCCAGACGACGCGATCCGGGATCATGAGCACTGGCGTTGTCCGCATCGATGGATTCCCCCTCATGAGGTGTATCGCATGGCAAAACACCGCTCGAAGCACCATAGTTATATCGGTTTCGCCCGGCATCTGTCAACCTCTCGGACTGGATAGGCGGCAGCGCTTCCGCTGGTTGACCCGGCGGTCGTTGACTTTGACGCCGGCACCTGATACTGTTCGGAACGAGGGGAGGTCATACACAAGGGGACTGTATCAGTAAGGCGGTCTTGTCTCACGAACGGCCACCAGGAGGCATACGAGCTATGAGCGACGAAGGAAAAGTGACTCTGGACCGTAAAGGCAGTGTGGCGGTAATCACTATTGACCATCCGCCGGTCAACGCGTTGAGCCAGACGGTGTTCAAGCAACTGGGCGAACGGTTCATGGAGGCACGCGCCGACGATTCGGTTGAAGCCATAGTGTTGACAGGCGCCGGTAAGAACTTTTCCGCCGGGATGGACCTATCGGGCGTCGAACGCGTGCCGGGTCCTGACGAGATCCGGGCGAGCAACCCGGAGCTTTATCGTCTGGCGGAAGCGATGGAGGATTGTCCAAAACCGGTTGTTGCCGCGGTCAAAGGCGCCACCCTGGGAGGGGGGCTCGAGTTCGCAATGCCGTGCCACTATCGGGTCGCGGACGAGACCGCCAGCCTCGGCCAGCCGGAGGTGAACGTCGGGTTGATTCCAGGCATGGCGGGTACGCAGCGGCTGCCGCGTATCGTCGGTCTGGCGGACGGTCTCCAGATGGTATGTGGTGGGAGACCGATCAAAGCGCAACGAGCAGTCGAACTCGGCCTTGTGGACAAGATCACCGCCTCCGACACGCTTCTCGAGGACGCGATCGCGTTCGCCCTCGAACGCGCGAAAGGCGGCGGGCCGTACCCGAAAGCCCGGGAGCTGACAGATAAACTACCTGATGCCGACATGCTCGACCAGATATTCCAGATGGCTCGCGCCCAGGTGGCGAAGCAAGCAGGCAAAATGGTCGCGCCGATGAAGGCGCTCGAAGCGGTCGAAGCGGGTGTCAGAGAAGGGTATGAGAGGGGGATCGAAACCGAGCTCGAAAAGTTCATCGAGTGCATGTTCGGCGACCAGGCGCAATCGTTGATCCATTTCTTCTTCGCGACACGAGCCACGACGAACGTGCCGGAGTTCACCGATCTGAAGTCGAAAGCGCGGCCGGTCAAGTCTGTTGCGGTCATCGGCGGCGGCTTGATGGGGCGCGATATAGCTTTCGTCAACCTGATGAGCCGCAAGCAAGTCGCGCTTATCGAGGCCGACCAGAAACGGCTTGATGCCGCCGCGGAGGTTATCCGCGGACACTTCCAGCGGCGGGTCGAACGCGGCAGATTGAGCAAGGAACGGATGGAGGAGGCCCTGAGCCGACTTAAACCGACGCTCGACTATAAGGAGATCGCTGATGTCGACCTTGTCATTGAAGCCGTGTTCGAGAATATGGATCTCAAGAAGGAGATCCTTTCGCAAGTCAACGGCACGGTTTCCCGCGATGCGGTCATCGGGTCGAATACATCGACGCTCCCCATCGCGGAACTGGCCGGATCGGTTGATGAGCCGGGCCGGGTAATTGGTCTGCATTTCTTCAGTCCGGCACGCGCGATGCCCCTGCTGGAGATAGTGCGAACGCAGCACACGTCGGAGGATACCATTGCTACCTGCTTCGGTCTCGCAAAGGACATCCGCAAAACACCGATTCTCGTTCGGGACTGCTACGGTTTTCTGACCAACAGGATCATCTTTCCTTACAGCCAGGAAGCGTCGGCGCTCGTTGATGAGGGCGCAACCATCGAGCAAGTTGATCAGGCGTTGGTCGAATTCGGCATGGCTATGGGACCGTTTACCATGGCCGACATGGCCGGCATCGATATCGGCATTCATACCGCGCCCGGGATGATGAAAGCCTATCCGGAAAAGTACCGTGCGAGTTATGTCGGGCAAAAACTCTACGAACTGGGTCGTTACGGCCAGAAGACCGGCAAAGGGTACTACAAGTACGAGGAAGGGAAGCGACAGGGATCCCACGACCCCGAAGTGGACAAGATTATCGAGGAAGCACGCAAGGAGAAGGGGATCACGCCGCGGGAAATCTCAAAGGAGGAGATTCTTGAGCGGACCCTGTACATGTGGATTAACGAGTGTGCGTACTGCCTTGAGGAAGGTGTAGCGCTCAAGCCGGGCGACGTGGATGTAGCCACCGTCATGGGGTTCGGGTTCCCGCCCTGGCGCGGCGGCCTGATGTTCTACGCCGAGCGTGTCGGCTACCAGAACATCTACGATACACTGGCAGCGTACGCCGAGAAGTACGGCGGCGGCCCCTACACCCCGAGCGAGTGGTTGCGCGCTCAAGCTTGAGGGAAACGATCACGTGCGTGGAGGCCGGTAGAGAGGCCCGGCCGGACGTCTCTACCGGCCCCAAAATGGACTGTTCACGCCTAACCGTCTCAGAGGGCGCGACTACAATTCGCCGCAAGACTATTCCTTCAGCGCCCCAATGAAATCGTCGAGCGGCATCGCCACCAGGGTCATGGTCTGAAGCGTCCCGCGTGAGCTCAGCTCCATGGCCACCTTGCAGATCGTCTTGTTGTCGGGCGCTTCCAGTATGTTCACGAAGTCGTACTGGCCCAGTACAGCATACTGAGCGAGTATCTTCGCGCCCATAGCTTCCACTTCCTTGTTCACTTCCTTAATCCTGGCCGGTCTCTGTCTGGCCGTTTTCCTGCCCTCGTCGGTTAAGCTGGTCAACATGACGTACACAGCCATTCCACTCACCCCTTTCGGATTACCTGAGTTACACAACGCCCCATCAACTGCCACGAAACCGGGCTAGACCCGATACATCATTCTACCTTGTTCCTGAACAAGGTATCAAGCCCAAAAATGTCGGACACGCTCGCGTGCCGCCGCTCCTCCGCTCAGGCGGGGTCGCGCGTGATATCGTCGAACCTCTCTGCAATCTCCTCCGGCGACCACAATCCCTCCTCTTTGGTGACTCCCGGCGTGATGGTATACTCGTACTCGCAAAGTCTCGGGCCCAGAATGCCGAAAATCCTTCCCGTGACGTTCTGAGCCAGCCCGGACGCGAGGAAGACGACCATCGGGCTGATCATCTCTGGGAGAAACTCTTCAGGTGTGGTCGGTATATCTTCGGTCATGCGCGTCTTGGCTACCGGCACAATGGCGTTGACCGTAATTCCGTATCGCTGCAATTCCAGCGCGGCAACGCGGGTGAACCCGGCGATACCTGCCTTTGCAGCACCGTAGTTCGATTGACCGAAGTTGCCGAGCAGCCCGGACATCGAACTGGTATTGATAATCCGACCGCCGTCTTCTTGCTCAACCATCCGGCGAGTGCCGGCCTGGGTCACTGCAAACGTGCCCTTGAGATGAACCGCGATCACCGCATCCCACATCGACTCGTCCATCTTCAGCAGGGTTTTGTCACGAAGAATGCCTGCATTGTTTACGATAATATCAACGCGGCCGAAGGCGTCAACCGCCGACTGCACGATCGCGGTGCCTCCCTCCATTGTCGCGACGGTATCGTAGTTCGGAACAGCTTCGCCGCCCGCTTGGCGGATTTCCTCGACTACACTATCGGCCATCTGCGTACCGGAGCCTGCGCCGTCGCGCGCGCTGCCGACATCATTCACGACCAATCGCGCACCATGCTCGGCGAGCGCCAAGGCGTGGCACCGCCCGATACCTCCACCCGCTCCTGTCACCACCGCAACTTTTCCGTCAAGTAGTCCCATCTCGATCGGACCTCCCACAATTTGTCCTTACGCCAGACTCACCATCGGGTTTGCGCCGAACCACGCCACCCGTCTCGATCAGCGCAACGGTACACCCCACACCGTCTATAACAGGTCTGCGCTTATGTTTCGTGTCGCTTGCTTGCTCCCTTAATGGGTTCGCGCACATTATAGTGGGAACACGGCAGGATGTCTATGGAAGTCTGTCAAAGTCGCGCGAAACGACGTTGTCCGACGCTCGGGTGCGCCTCGCGCTCGGCCTAAGAGGAATGAGGTTATTACTGAGGCGGCGGCGGGGGTGGTGCTGTCGCGGTTGCCGTCGCTGCAGGCTGCTTCGGCAAGCTGATAAGCACGGTGTCGTCGGAGAACTCAAAGGCGAGTTTCTTGTCCTCTACGAGCTTGTTAAGCATATCCAGCACGTTGTCTCCGTCATCCTTCGTGAATCTCCACAACGGGTCAAGCGCGCCGGTCGCTATCGCGTCCTTCACCTTCTGGTCTATGGCAATGGTGATGTCGTACAGTTCGCCCATGTTACTGAGCATTTCGGTGAAGTTGGTCGGTTCGGCATAATTTACTGCGATACTCTGCGTGAGCTTCTGGTTCAAACCAATGGGTACGCGAGACCCCGCATATTCACGCGATACACTCAACGGTTCCGCATGGTGTCTCTCGCGTTCGATCTTGCCGATCTCCTCACGCGGGAAGGACAGGGTCACCGCCTCGCTGATCTGGACCTCCACCTGCCGCCAATTCTCGTGGACGATCTGGACGTTGTTCAAGACAGTCCCGTTCTTGAAATGAATCGCCGCAGCGTCAGCTCTGGGTAGAGCACTAACGAAGATCGCTAAGGTTATCACTACGATCAGACCGGGTCTCGACCCCATCTCACGTCACCTCTTTAGGGTACCGCATCCATGGCTTCCTTCGTCGCGTACAGTATAATAGCGTTAACCGCTTATGTCAAGTGCGAACCGAGGGTGACCGGCTGTCTCAGCTCCCGCTAAACGCAACCGAAACTGGGCATCAGCGACCCTCGTCGAGAAACCCGATACAGGTCGTCTGCTATTTGGTGGAGACGAGGGGATTTGAACCCCCGACCTATGCGTTGCGAACGCATCGCTCTCCCACTGAGCTACGTCCCCACTTCTCTATCACCTGCTCGCGTCCGTGGCACTTTCTTGTGCTAGACACTCACTGGTACGACCGTATACCCGGCACGGCGGGTCGCTTGCCACTGAGCTACGTCCCCATCTTCGCTTCTGCTCTATTATATGATCGGTGCTTGGACCGTGTCAAACCGACACGGGGGTCCCGTTCTCGATCGATCTCTCGATCGCGGCGATGATTTTCGTGACAGCCAGACCGTCCCCACCGGTCGCGAGCGGGTTCCGGTTATCCAGGACGCAGTCCACGAAATGGTAGACGGGCTGCACCATGAATGTACCGGGTTTTCCGTGGGCGATGTCGAGAGGGCCGGGGCGCGGGTAGACGAAGGATTCAGAACCAATTTCCAGCCCTTGTTTGGTGTTGTCGATCGAGATCCGGCCGGTCTCCCCCGTCAGAAAGAAGAGGAACTCCACGACGCTCGGAGACGATTCGGGGTTGATCCAACTGGTCTCGAACGTCGCAAAACAGTTCTCGAATTTCACTACCGCCTGGATCGCATCATACGCATCTATGCCGCGCTGCTTGAGCACATGCCGGCCGGCCGTCGCGTATACCTCATGCGCCTCGTCGCCCGTCAACCACCGCATGAGATCCACCGTATGGGGCAACAGAAACCACTGCGGGCCCGACCGAGCGGCCCACGAGAGCATTTGTGTCGGCACGTACAGGGTGTTACTCAACCTGGCGTAGCCCATCACGGGACTGCCGATAGCGCCCCTCTCCACAGTCTCTCTTGCCTTGACGAACGGCATGCTCCATCTATTGTGGAAGTCCACCATGAGCGTAAGCCCGGCTTGCTGTGCGCTTGTCACAATCGATTCCGCCTCGTCCACATCCGTCGCAAGCGGTTTCTCGATGAGCAGATGTTTACCGGCGTCTATCATACGCAAGGCAACATCGTAGTGCGCGAAATCCGGCGTGGCGATACTGACGGCGGCGATTCGGTCGTCCGCTGCGATCTTCTCGACGTCGGTGGTCCATCCGCAACGGTACTTTTCGGCAATCTCCCTTGCACGGTCGGCGCGGACGTCGCACACCGTTACGAGCTCGCTCCGGTGATAATGCGAGTAAGCGAGCGCGTGAGTCTCACCGAACAACCCAACCCCAACAACAGCAACATTCAGTTTGTCCGTATCCATGTGCTCAAGCACCGTCCGCCGCTAGGTTGCTAGCACTGCCACACCATCATCCCCTTTCGCGCTATGGTACATTTACGCACCACGCTATTATCGAGACCGTTGTCATGCGCAACCTGCGTCAGGTGAGCAACCATATCGTCCACCTTGTCGGGTTTCGCAAGCGCGAAGACCGACCCGCCTCCACCCGCCCCGGTCAGTTTCGCTCCCAGCGCGCCATGATCGAGAGCAGCCTTTATAAGCAGGTTGTTTGCTTTCCCGGCACCTGCCGTAAACCCGCAGTATCTCATCATCTCGTCAACAAGCTGGTGGTTCTCGTTCATAAGTGCGCCGAACGTTTCCCAGTCGGCTTCCAGCAGCGCGAACTTCCCGCGCCATGCCGTCGAGCCGATATCCTCCATGATACGAACCAGAAACGGTTTCTCGCCACCCGTTTGCAGGAACTGCTCGTATTCGGCGAGATATTTTGGACGCATCGCCCCGTGCACATCACCCGAATCACGCACAACACCGGTGGTTGCAATAATGAGCGGCAAGTCCTCAACGTAATCGCCGAGTTTCTCGTACGTGGCGTATGGCTCTTCTTTAAGCGGTTTGTGAAACACCTTCCCGCGAAAATCGACGTAGCCGATATCGCCGAACACCGGCACATACCTGTCCGCGTAGCCGCACGTGATGCCCAGCTCTTTTGCCTCGGCTCTCTGAGTGATCTCGGCAATAAAATAGTCGTTGTGTACCCGCTTATCGAGATCGTAAAAGGCACGAAGCCCCCCTAACACCGCAAGGATCGGCAGTGATGATCCGCCCAGACCGCTCTGTACCGGTATGTCAGTCCACGTGGATATTTTCACCTTGTCAGCCTGAAGTCTCGATTCGAACGTGGGGCTGTGTTGTTTGAGGACGTTGATAGCCGCCTTGATCAGGTTGAATCGGCCGTCGTACTCGAGTCGATCGACGTGAAAGGTTTCTGATTCGACCGTCTTGAACTCCTTTGTCCCCTCGATCCGTTCGAGCACCTCGAGGACGAGCTTGTCGCTCTCCTCAATGAACGCCCCTCCCCGCTCCTCGATGGCGGCGCATATCAGCTGGTGCGCCCCTTCATTGGCATCGGCCGGGTTGCCCAGCACATTGATGCGTGCAGGCACGCTCACACCATATTTCATCGTCACAAGATCCTCCATCGGTTATGCACGCACGTGATCGGTGGTTCGACAGGAGTGCGAACTCGTTGCTGTGCGTCGGCTACTCTTGCGCCGGGACAGACCGCTCGCTTAAGGGGGCTCCGTCAAACGGGCAGTACTTGTAGTCCGATTCTTCGAACGTTCGATTGCACGTTGGACACTCTTTCGGGACGACCGTGTCCTCGTCCTTCAGCGTTATCGAGCGGACATACCGGTTTCGTATGTCAATGGGCTGATGTCTCTCCCTGTCAATCTGCTTGGGTCTCAGATAAGCGTCTCGCACGATATAGGCCGATTCGCGCACCTCTATCTTGCCTGCCGACTGGCGCCAAGAAAACCACCCTGTGTAAACATCCCCGTTACGCAACGTGACGGTGAGCGTCTGCTCTTGCTCGGACGGCCCGATCAACCGGCGCCATAACCGTTTGATCAGCGGTACGGTTTCGGACCGGGCGGCGGGCGGTGAGCTTACCTCCACCGTCTTGATATCCTCTATCGGTATCGACGCAGTGTCCTGCGAATCGACGAGCACCAGGTCGAGCCGATCGTGCGGCGGAAACCGCACATCGCCCTCCAGAATATCTCCCGTCTCGAGCTCGACCACACCGGGGACGGCGTACGAACTTCCCACACGGAGACACAATAACGCCGCCAGGACCGCTGCGCTCACAAATGTCCATCGGGTCATACCAAAACCGCCTCGTCAACCACGGACCGGTACCAGCCTAAAAGATCCGCCGAAAAAAACCGCCTACCCGGCCAAAAAACGACTCCGGTTCATCCTGTGCCAGCCGGTCTACCGCGCCTGTGATGCCCTCCCACGTATCGTCGCGGAGAACGCTCGTCCTCTCGATCTCGAAAACCGAGTACAACAGGTCCCATTCGCCGCTTTCGTAACAATAGGTATCCCACTGTGTACCCATGTCACGAATGAACTCCTCGTCCTCCGCGCACGCGGACCGCGACGTATGGTACTGGGTGGTGAACCGCGCCTTCGGCACCGATACAGTAGCCTCGTACGGTCTCAGGGGCACGTCCGTCGTCTTGAGCGATATCTGCAACTCGGTTGTCCCTGAGGGATACAGCTCGAACCGCCTGTAAAAATACGGTGACGCCGTGCGTATTTTCGATTGAGCTTCCAGACGGCGGCGGTCCGCCGTGGCAATCTGTTCCTGGACCGCGCTCTTGAGCTGGTCGAATGCCCGGGTCTGCTCGCTTAGCGCGTCAGCCGGTTCACCGCGTTCCTTTTCGGAATCCACCCTCGTGACCGCCGCCTCGCGGGTCGCGCACGAACTGCAAAGCAGCACACCCACCAGAATCGCGAGGACGACATCTGACGCCCGCCGTCTGGTTCGGATAGTATCACGGGCTCCTCTCAAACACGCCGTCCTTTCTTATCGTCAGGGTTACGCCCCGCTTCTCGTCGAATACAATCACCTCGTGGTTCTCGCGGTCTATCCGTTCGACGCGCAGACGAGACAAGATATCCCCCTCGCTGACGTTGACCACACCGTGCACGCTGGTCTTGAGCGCCGCGACGCGTTCGCCGTCGCTGCCCGTCATTATTCCGACAAGCCGCACGGCATACCTGCTCTTGTCCTCGCGCGCGAGCTTCGCGAGCATCTTCACTTCTTCATTCTTCGGGTCGACCGACACAACGCTGTCAGCATAGGCGATCGCCCGATCATAGTTTCCTCTGCGGTACATCGCCTCAATCTCCGCCTGGACCTGCGCACGGAGCTCGCCCAACGCTTCCCGTCCACCCGGCACATGCGGATCCACTTCAAGTGCTTTGTTTACAAGCTCCAACCCCCCGACCAGATCCCCGGAGCTCCTGGAATCCTGTGCATCTTCCAGTATTGCCAGCGCGCGCGTTTGTTTGAGGTTCAGCTGCCGCTTGAAAAAGCCCGTTATGTTGCCGCGGAAGGTAATCAGCGCGAACACGATACCGCCCACAACCAACCACAGGACAAGCCCTTTCAGGTGCAGCATCCTGACGAGGTCTCGTCGTTGACTCCTCTGTACCGCTGTCGCTCTGTCCTTGAGCTCCGTTTGAAGCGCCGCATACGCCTGAGCCAGGGTTTCCCCGCGAACGTCTTTCGTTACGTCGGGCTGCCCTATCTCATCAGCCGTCAGCGTCCGTTCGCTCTGTAAGGGGTCGCCGACCATCTCGCCGCAATAACGACATTTTCGTGCATAAACACTTATCTCTTCGCGACAATACGGGCAGATTTTGGTCTTTTCTTCCATGATATTCAGCCCGGTCTGCAGTGCGTCAGTTCAACGCACGAGGTGTTGTTGCATACGAGATGCAACCGCAGCAGACCCTGCTTACCTTCACTCCCCTTGCCGTTATTACGGATAATGCCGCGGTGTGATCGTAGCACATTACTCGATGAATAATCAACTGCGCTAAACAATCGGGGATGCAATGGTCGCTGCGAGGGGCTAATGCCATAATCTCGCTGCGCTCCGTGCTCAAATCCCGAAGGCTCGAACATTACTGGGAGGCACGTGCGGGATGATTTACCCCACTTTTATGTCGCAGACCCGCCCGACCTGCCTGTTCATCGGCTCCCGTTCGGAACTCCTCGCACCGAGGCAGCCAGCCTATCGCAATCCGTTACACGGTTTGAAGCCGGAAAAAGCCACCGCCGGCATCTTTCCTACACCACCAACCATCATGCGGGACGACGAGCCCGGTTCGCCACGCGCCGGAAAGAGTCTCTCATGATCATTCGTACGCCGGCGTGCACCACGAACTATACTCCGGCACGCGACACTGGACCACGTCGAAATAGAGTCTCTGGAGCTTGCAGGTGAGAGGTCCCGGTTTCCCGTCGGCGACCGGTCGCCTGTCGATATGTGTCACGGGAGCGACCTGGGCACCGGTTCCACAGAAAAACACTTCGTCAGCCACGTAGAGTTCCGTCCTGCCGACGGGTCTGCATGCAGTCTCGATCCCGAGCTTTTCCCTGGCAATCTGCATCACGGTATTGCGGGTGATGCCCACAAGGATGTCCGCAGTAGCCGGTGGCGTAACCAGCTTATCGCCGAACACCAGGAACATGTTCATTGCGCTCCCTTCGGAAACCGTTCCGTCCTCGCAGAGAAATATCGCCTCGTCAAACCCGCTCTCTTTGGCTTCGGTTGCCGCCAGCGCGGAGTTCACGTAGGAACCGCTGATTTTTGCTCGGGCAGGCAGCGCGTTGTCCGAAAGCCGTCTCCATGACGAGACCGCCACGTTAAGTCCGGACGATATATCGACATAATCGCCCAACCTGATGATGTATATGGCGAGTTCGTCATCGAGATCGTGCACTTTCGGGCCGAGCACATACGAGCTCTTGTACGCAATCGGCCGAACGTACACGTCTTCCCGGAACTCGTTCTTCACGATGAGCTCGATGATGACGTCGGCGACCTCCTGCTTCGAAACAGCCAACCGTGTCCGTAGAATATTGAAGTTGCGGAACATCCTGTCGAGATGGTCCTCCAGTCTGAACACGTAGAGTTGTTTCTCGTCCGCGTTCCAATACCCCCGTATCCCTTCGAACACCGCCGTCCCGTAATTGAAGGCGTGCGTCATCACGCTCACTTTTGCAGCCTCGATTGGGCGGATTTTCCCCTCGAAATAGGCGTACCTGCCGTGGTCCATCTATTCTCTCCCCCGGTTGAGCAACTTAGCTCTCCACTACCCGAAACCGACCGTTTCAGAACCCTCTGTGCAAACCGTGTGCGCGCGCTGCGTCGAGCGCTTCCGCAAACTCTTCCACCGTTATACGCCTACGGAGCCTGGCGTCCTCGTCTGCCCGGTAACATGGTCTGTACTGTTCCATGATGTTGACGTAGGTGTGCTCGGAGATCTCATCGGCCAGAAACCGCATCACCTCAGGGGTGCCGGCGAGCCCTTCAGGCAGAACGAGATGTCGAACGAGGAGCCCGCGCGTAGCGACACCGCGCGAATCGATTTGCAGGTCGCCGACCTGCCGTTGCATCTCCTTGAGAGCGGCGCGGCACACATCCCAGTAGTCGGGCACGTTGCACAACGCTTTGCCCACCGCGTTATCCGAATACTTCGCGTCCGGCATATAGATGTCAATGACGCCGTCGAGCAGTTCGAGCGTCTCCACCGACTCGTAGCCGCCGCAGTTGTACACGAGCGGGACCGTCAACCCGTGAGAGCGCGCGATCACCAGTGCGTCCAGTATCTGCGGCACGACGTGTGTCGGCGTCACGAAATTGATGTTGTGTCGCCCGCCTTTCTGGAGCGAGAGCATCATCGCCGCAAGCTCCTCGGAAGATAAGTCGTCCCCACGTCTCAGGTGGCTGATATCGTAATTCTGACAGAAGATGCAGCCGAGGTTGCAGCCGCAGAAGAATATCGTGCCGGAACCGTATCGACCTACGAGAGGAGGTTCTTCACCGAAATGGGGCCCGTAGCTTGCCACCACGGCGGAGGTGCCCGTCCCGCAGAATCCCGTCTCGCCGGCAGTCCGGTCGACTCGGCACCGTCTCGGGCACAGGGTACAGTTTCTGAGCCGATCCTGCGCACGAACCGCTCTCTCACGCAGGTTGTCCAGTCCGATTGAAGTGCCCACCTGCGATACTGACATCTCGTCCCTTTCCTGCGTCTCCGCCCTGGGCGCTATTGTAGCGAAGCGGCTATGGAGTGTCAACACGGCGGCTGGTTATCGCTTGAAGGAACCGACATATCGTGATACCATCACGGTGCGGTCCTGCACCGCGAATCCGGAGTGCTAAGAGCCTTGTAATTCGGTCGATATTCGTATCGAAGAGGTGCCTATGATATCAAACCGTGCGAAAATGATAGACTCTTCGGGTATACGCAAGGTGTTTGACCTGGCCGCCTCCCTTGAGAACCCGGTAGACCTCAGCATCGGCCAGCCGGATTTTGACGTGCCGAAAGAGGTCAAGGAGGAGGCTATCGACTGGATACGGCGCGGGTTCAATAAGTACACCGTCACCCAGGGGATACCGGAACTGATCGATGAGGTGAGGCGGTACTACCAGCGACGGTTCAACGTCGAGCTCGATCGGGTGCTCATCACGTCCGGCGTCTCCGGTGGGCTTACTCTCGCGTTCTTGTCGGCATTGGATCCGGGCGATGAAGTGCTCGTCCTCGATCCGTACTTCGTGATGTACAAGCATCTGGTGACGCTGTTCGGCGCTGTGCCGCGCTACGTGGATACCTACCCCGATTTCCATGTCAGACCCGAAGCGTTGGAGAAAGCTCTGTCCAAACGAGCCAAAGCGATCGTGATCAACAGTCCCGCCAACCCTACGGGAGCGGTTTTGAATCGAGATGAACTCAAGCTCGTCGCGGAGTTTGCCGAAGCGCATAACTTGCTCATCGTATCGGACGAGATCTACGAGCAGTTAACGTTCGATTCGGAGCCGGATACGGTCGCGCGGTACAGCTCGAACGTGCTCGTGCTCAATGGCTTATCGAAAATGGGCGGGATGACCGGATGGCGTGTCGGGTATGCCGCCGGACCGGCGGAGCTCATCGAGCGGATGACCATGATCCAGCAGTATACGTTCGTGTGCGCACCGGCGTTTGCCCAGAAAGCCGCTATCGTCGCGCTCCAGAGGGGCACGGCCGAGATGCTCGCCTCGTACCGGCGAAAGCGTGACATCGTATATGACGGGCTCAAACAACGGTTCAACGTGAATAAGCCGGCGGGCGCGTTCTACATCTTCCCTGAAGCACCGGGAGGCGAGGCCGACGGGTTCGTACGACGCGCGATCGAGAACAACGTGCTTATCATACCAGGGAACGTGTTCTCGGAAAGAAACACCCATTTCCGGATCTCCTTCGCCGCGCCGGACGAGACGCTGCAACAAGGTGTGCGGATATTAAATGCACTGTGTCCACCTACAGGCGAATGAGAAGACGGGCGGCATGACGCTCGCAAACGGCCGAAAGGAACAGAGGCAATGAGACCATCACACGAGGTGCCACATAGGAGACAGACTCCGACCTGCTCCCGGCGGGCGTTCTTGGTCGCGGCGGGCGGCGCAGCAGTAGGACCGTTGCTTATGGGTCGTGCCGCACATGCAGTGTCGGAGCAGCTTGATCATGAAAGACCCATCAGACAGGCCGGTCCGGCCTCGAAGTACGTGCCGCGTATGAAAGTCGCATTCGTTCGCCGCAAAGGCGAGTACGGGATGCGATGGCCGGGAGCCGTCTACGACGGCGAGGCGGCATTCGAAACCTATCGGAAGCAGATCAAAGCGGCGGCTGATGAGTTCGGCATGAAGATCGATATCCGGCCTGAGCCCATCTACTCGCTCGCGGAAGGCGACCAGTGGCTTGCCCAGGCCGAGGCGGACAAAATGGACGGCCTTTTAGTGGTATTGCTTGACCGTCAGGAGCATGCGTGGCCGACGGCGGCAAAGACGGTTGACTGTCCGGTCCCGACAATCATTTTCGCTCCGATCGGTGCCGCCTTCACCACCAACACCGCCCCGCTCGCCAGGAAGAGCGGTGCGTTTATCTGCTCGACCGACGATTTCAGCCAGGTCCTGTACGGGATGAAGATGATCAAAGCGGGCGCGAAGCTCCGTGAGACGCGGTTTATCGTGCTCAGAGGCAGCGAGCGGAAAGACGATCACGTTCCACACGTGGGCACGAAGCTGCGGTACGTCCCGGCGAGCACGTTGCTGGAATTGTACAAACAGACGACGACCTCCGCCGAGATCGAGACCATCGCGCACGAGTACGTTGATCGAGCACAACGGATCGCTGGACCTTCCGTGGACGACGTGTGCAACGGTGTCAAGAGCTACGTCGTAGCACGGACGATTCTCGAGCGGGAAGAGGGCGACGGTATCACCATGGACTGCCTCGGCGCAGTCGGCCCGACCAACATCAGCCTGCCGTGTATCGCGTGGTCGCGTATGCTCGACCACGGCGTGCCCGCAGCGTGCGAGGCGGATATCGGCGCGTGCATCACCCATGCGCTCGTGCAGTACCTGTTCGACCGGCCCGGCTTCCAGCAGGACCCGGTGCCCGACACCGCCAACGACTGCCTGATCGGCGCGCACTGTACGTGTCCGACGCGGTTGAGCGGGTTCGACCACGATCAGGAACCGTTCTCCCTGTCGTATCACCATGGCATGCGGGACGCGGTACCCGTACCGGAGTGGCGTGCCGGGCAGCGGGTGACCGTTGCGGATTTCCTTCCGGGCGAAAAACCCAACCAGCCGCCTGAGATGATTATTTCCGCCGGGGAGGTCGTCGGGAACATCGCCGTGCCGCCGTCGGGCGGATGCGTCGTATCGGTCAGCTTGAAGCTCGACGGCGTGTCGGATTTGCTCGATTATCCGGGATTTCACCAGATATTTTTCTACGGCGATTTCAAGAAAGAGCTGGCGGCCTATTGCAAACTGTACGGTATTCGTCCGCAGATCGTGTAGAACCCGTGACACAATGTTGCGTTACCGGCGTAGCATGGGCATCTTGCCCATGAGGTCACGGGGACGCCACGGCGCATCTTCGACGAGACGCCCGTGCCACCTTCTGTTCGGGAGGGTTTGTTTGCGACAGACTTGGGAGTATGACGGGACACATAAAAGGAGTGCCGAATAATGGTGATCTCGATGCTGATTCTTTCCGCTTTTGCCGCAACGGCGGCTCCGCCTCCTGAACCGTTACCGCCGGTGCCGACACCGGCACAGCTCGCCTGGCAGGAGATGGAGTACGGCATGTTCTGCCATTTCGGTATCAACACGTTCCACAACGAGGAGTGGACCGACGGGACGAAAGACCCGCAAACGTTCAACCCGACAGATTTCAACGGCCGGCAGTGGGTCGAGGTGGCCAAAGAAGTCGGGATGAAGTATATCGTGGTCACCGCGAAACATCACGACGGGTTCTGCACGTACCCGACTACCCACACGGATTACGGCGTCACATCAAGCCCGTGGCGTGACGGGAAGGGTGACGTGATACGCGAGGTGGCGGACGCGTGCCATGAGCTCGGCATCATGTTCGGCTTCTACCTCTCGCCGTGGGACAGGCACGAGCCGAGATACGAGGATAACGCGGCGTATGACGAGTATTTCAAGGCGCTGTTGCGCGAGCTGCTCACCCGCTACGGCCGCGTCGGCGAGGTATGGTTCGACGGTGCCGGCACCAAGGGGCACGTGTACGATTGGGCGGGGTACTATGCCCTGATCCGCGAGCTGCAGCCACAGGCGCTTATCGCCATCTGTGGGCCGGATATCCGGTGGGTCGGCAACGAGCAGGGCGTCGCGCCGGAAACGCTCTGGAACGTGCAGGAACGTGACGGCGAGAAGGTCTGGCATCCTGCCGAGTGCGACGTGCCGATACGGAAAGGACAGTGGTTCTTCCATACGAACGGCGAGCGGCGACTCCGCAGTATCGAGGAGGTCGTCGATATCTATTACAAGTCCGTCGGTCGTGGTGCGACGTTACTCCTGAACGTGTCGCCGGACCGGCGCGGCCAGTTGCCGGAAAGCGACGTCGCGCGGCTGCGTGAACTGTGGACGATCGTCAGCGACACGTTCCGGACGAATCTGGCTGAGGGTAAGCCTGCGAGTGCGTCTAACGTGCGAGGCAATGATCCGACATTCGGGCCGGACAAGGCGCTCGACGGCGACCCGACCACCTACTGGGCCACCGACGATCGGGTGACGGAAGCGTCGTTTGAGATCGACCTAGGCGGCCCGACAACCTTCAACCGGTCAATGATTCAAGAACACATAGCGCTCGGTCAACGAGTTGAAGAGTACTCTCTGGCAGCCTGGAACGGTCGCCGGTGGAAACGCGTGGTGAGCGGGACCACCATCGGGCACAAACGTCTCGACCGGTTCCCCGACGTCACCGCATCCAAAGTCCGCCTCACCATCCGCAAATCGCTCGCCTGCCCCACAATCCGCGCCTTCGGCATCTACCGCGCCGAGAGGTAAAGCGGGCGTCTCGCCCGCCAGCCGCACAGGTGCTCTCGCGCCAAGAACGCGAACACCTTTATCGATCGGCCGCCCAGCCGGTGGCTTGGTTGCTGCCTCTGCACGTTCCCGACCGGCACACTGTCCGGGGCGCGGCCACGCGTGCCCGGCTTGATCGTGCATCGGCCCGGCGATATAATCGGTTTCGAGGGTTGTGCGTGGTGAGCCGGCTTTGCTTCGCACCGGGAGGGGTATGGTTCGGAACATTTTTCTCACCGGGGTACCCGGTGTCGGCAAGACAACGCTGATCCGACGCGTGCTGGACAGCGCGGCGCTCAAGGCAGGCGGATTCTACACGGAAGAGATTCGGGAGAAGGGAAAGCGTGTCGGGTTCAGCATCACGACGTTCGACGGGCGGAAAGGCATCCTCGCGCACGTGAATCACAAGGGACGCCACCGCGTCGGCAAGTACGGTGTCAACATAGAGGACTTGGAAGGAATAGCCGCGGCATCCGTCCGGTCGGCGGTCGCGAAGGACGAACTTGTCGTGATAGACGAACTCGGCCGGATGGAACTCTATTCGCCGCTGTTCCAGCGAGTGGTGATTGAAGCGCTCGACTCGGAGAAACCGGTGTTCGGCACGATACAGATACGGCATAACCGGTTCCTGGACTCGATCAGGAACCGCGATGACGTCCGTCTGATCGAGGTCACGAAGAGCAACAGAGACGCGCTCGTGGAGACCGTGGCGCAGGACGTGCGATCCCTGTTGAAAGGAAGCGAACCGCGATGATCGAGGGGTACAGGTTCGGCAGGTTCAGTCTCGGCGGGAAGGAGTACACGTCGGACGTGATCATCCATGGCGACCAGGTCACCTCGTGGTGGCGTGTCACCGGCCATGCCGTGGCGCGCGAGGATATCGACCCGCTCGTGTCCGAGAAACCTGCCGTCATCGTTATCGGAACCGGCGCGAACGGGTTGATGAAGGTTCCGGAGGCGACCCGCCGGTTCATCGAGAACACCGGGATAAAGCTTATTGTCGAGGGGACCGCGAAAGCGGTGCACACATTCAACCGGCTGCAAGCGGACGGTGCGAACGTGGCCATCGCGATGCACCTGACGTGCTGAGCAGTCGGCGCTGGATGCACTCCGGCGGGAGGGTACCGTGAACGTCGCGTTATTGGGATTGCCGCGGGCGGGCAAGACGACGGTTTTCAGGGCGCTCACAGGCGTGGCTCCGCCAGAGTCATCGCACGGCGCCGGTAAACATGAGAAGCACCTCGGCGTGATCCACGTTGAAGATGAGCGCGTTGACGGTCTTTCCGCGATCTTCTCGCCGAAAAAGACGACGTATTCGGAGATAACCCTCGTTGATATGCCCGCAGTTGACCACGGCGACAAAGGGCCCGCCATCGACCCTGAACAGCTCGGCGAGCTCAAGACGGCGGACGCGTTTCTCCACGTCGTATGCGCCTTCTCCAACCCGAGCGTCGCGCACCCGAAAGGCACCGTCGATCCGTTGCGGGACGCGCAGACGGTCGAATCCGAGCTGGTTTCCGCCGACTACGTGGTAGCCGAGAAACGGCTCGAGCGGATGGCGAAGGAGCATCTCGACGGGCCGGAACGGGATACGCTCGAGAAGTGCAGGCTGCACCTCGAACGCGAGCGCCCGCTGCGACTGCTCGAGCTGAGCATACAGGAAAAGGAACATGTCGCCGGATACAGTTTCGCCAGCCAGAAACCGATGGTGCTTCTCGCCAATATTGACGAGAAGAATGTAAGCGCAGAACCTAGTGCAGATCTGGCTGAATATGCCCGGTCGAGAGGGATGGGCTATCTCGAGACCTGCGCGGAGATCGAGATGGAGATCGGCGAGCTCGAACCGGAAGACGTACAGACATTCCTCACCGAAATGGCGATTGCCGAGCCGGCCAAGCCGAAGTTCGTCCGTGTACTGTACGAAACCATGAATCTCGTCTCCTTCTTCACCGTCGGGACGAACGAGGTGAAGTCCTGGACGGTCCCGGCCGGTACGACGGCGATCGAAGCCGCCGGACACGTCCACACCGACATGGCGCGCGGGTTCATCCGAGCGGAGGTCGTCGCGTGCGCCGATTTTCTCGAGACCGGCAGTTTCGCCGAAGCGCGGAAACAGCATAAGCTGCACGTCGAGGGGAAAGAGTACGTCGTTCACGACGGCGACGTCATCTATTTCCGGTTCAACGTGTGAAAAGCGGTGTGGAGTGCGCAAGCCTGTCCACACCTGCGTTGCGGCAACGGCGATTACCCGCCATGACCGCGAACGACGCGAACAATCTCTATGTAGCCGGGCAACTCATTTGCCGGGACCGCGTCCCACACCCACGTCGGGCGAGACGCCCGGCCTACCGTTCAATCTTGTCCCCTTGTTGGATGCCGGTGTCACTAACAAGTTGGCCAGCAAGGCTAGGAATCGGCATAGGATCCGCGACCTTGCAGGATCGAAGGCGCGCGCAGATGAAAGTAAAGCAAATGAAAAAACAGTTGATTTATGTAAAATGACGTGGTATAATACGGCCCTGAGTGAGTGCAAATGGGTGTATAGGCGATTGGTTTGGAGCCCCGCGAGGAGGGCTCACATGGACGAAATCCTGACCGTCAAAGAGATGGCGCAGTTCCTCAAGATGAACGAGCGAACCGTGCTCAAGATGGCGCAGGCCGGCGCGATTCCCGCCGCCAAAATAGGCGGTCAGTGGCGGTTCAAGAGAGAGCTCGTCGACCGCTGGCTCGAGGACAAGATGGGCGCCCCGGTGGCGGAACCCGCGCGTGGGACGGAACCTTCGGCCGGCGCGGCGACGTCGCTTGCGGAAATGCTCGACGA
>Ga0180433_10002219_pt1 | contig 30401 bp, 25 predicted proteins | sample SS_ome_8_FD_132980 | JGI IMG/M metagenome (GOLD analysis project Ga0180433, IMG submission 132980) | Hypersaline lake sediment archaeal communities from the Salton Sea, California, USA - SS_1_D_1 metaG | ecosystem: Environmental > Aquatic > Non-marine Saline and Alkaline > Hypersaline >... | reverse complement strand
TTAATACTTATCGGACATCGAGTAAATGTGCTCAGGCAAAGATTCCAAGAGGTTGTTCTTTATCGGGCGAAGAATTGACTTTTACTTGCACATTTGGTTACACAAAGCATCCTCTTGCACAAGTTTCACAAGTTTCACAAATAGCACAAAACAGCTTTCTTGCGATTCAGACCGATACATTCTTTCTCGATGTGGTGCTTGAATCTTTGTCGCCGATGTGCTAAATTGCAGCGTTTTGTCGGTCGTGAATCTAAAAAGATGACAATGTGATGATGGAAGTTAAGGAGACATAGATGTTTAACGGTATTTTTCAAATTCCTCAGCCGCGTAATGAGCCTGGTCTGCAATACTCGCCCGGCAGTAAAGAACGTTCGGAACTTAAGGCGAAACTGGAGGAACTGCTCGGTCGGCAGACCCAGGTTCCGATGATAATCGACGGCAAGGATGTTTGCAGTGATAATCTTGGAGATATTCGCTGTCCGCATAATCATCAGCACCTGTTGGGCCGATACCACCAGGGCAATGCTGAATTTGTCGGCAAGGCGATAGATGCGGCTCAGAAAAACAAGCGGATGTGGGGAGAGATGCCCTGGGACGCGCGGGCGATTGTTTTTCTCAAAGCGGCGGATTTGTTGGCCGGTAAGTACCGACAGACGCTGAACGCCGCGACTATGCTGAATATGAGCAAGACACCACATCAGGCGGAGATAGACTCGGCGTGCGAGTTGATAGATTTCTGGCGTTTCAATCCGCATTTTATGCAGGAGGTATACGGCGACCAGCCGACGTCCACGCCGGGCGTATTGAACTATATGGAGCATCGGCCCCTGGATGGATTTGTGCTGGCTATAACGCCGTTTAACTTTACGTCAATTGCGGGAAATTTGCCTACGGCACCGGCGCTGATGGGAAATACGGTGGTTTGGAAGCCGGCGTCAGCGGCGGCCCTTCCGGCGTACTTTATTATGAAAATTCTCGAGGAGGCCGGACTTCCGCCGGGGGTAATAAATATGGTTCCCGGGCCGGGTCCTGTTGTGGCGCCACCAGCCCTTGACGACGTCAGGCTCGGCGGCATTCACTTTACCGGAAGCACATACGTTTTTTCAACCATCTGGTTGGCGGTCGGATCGGACATTCGCAAGTACGTTTCGTATCCGCGCATTGTCGGCGAGACGGGGGGCAAGAACTTCATCGTCGCCCACCCCAGTGCGGATGTTGACACGCTGGTTACAGCCCTTGTTCGTGGTGCGTTTGAGTATCAGGGCCAAAAGTGCTCGGCGGCTTCGCGAACATATATTCCCGATTCGATATGGCCCCGGGTCAGGGACGAGATGCTCGGCCGAATTGGTGAGCTTAAGATGGGCGATATTACCGATTTTGGGAATTTCATGGGCGCGGTTATCGACGCAAAGGCCTTTGAGACGATCAGCGGGTATATCGAACACGCCAAAAATAGTACCGATATGGAGGTTATCATCGGCGGCGGATGCGACAACTCCACGGGTTACTTCATCGAGCCGACGGTTGTGGTGTCGAAGGACCCGAAGTCGAAGCTGATGACCGAGGAGATATTCGGTCCGGTTCTGACGGTTTATGTCTATCCGGAAAATGAATTTGAACAAATACTTGATTTGTGCGACCAGACTTCGCCGTATGCGCTGACAGGTTCCATATTCGCCCTTGACCGCGGCGCAATCGTCAAGGCGATGAATACACTGCGTCATGCGGCCGGTAATTTTTACATCAATGACAAGCCGACCGGTGCGATAGTGGGCCAGCAGCCGTTCGGGGGCTCACGTGCGTCCGGCACGAATGACAAGGCGGGAAGCTGGCTTAACCTTGAACGATGGGTCTCGCCGCGAAATATCAAGGAAACATTCCTGCCGCCCCGAAATTATCGTTATCCCTACATGGGTGAAGAATGATTGACCGATAGGCAGGTTGGCTTTCGCCCCAATATAGTAACGCTTAACCAGCCGCTCTAAAACACTAATATCCTGTCGAGATAATCCTTAAGTAGCCGGCAGGTTTAGTGACGCCGGCCCGGTCTAATCAGTGCGAGCCAGTCTTTGTGGTGGTCGTAGGGAGGCAGGCCGATTGCATGAGTACCTGAACCGGAAAAGGTTTTGACTGACCCGGTAAGGAGTTTTCCTCCCTGTCTCGGATTGTACCATTTAACGGTAAAGTCGCCGGTGCCGACGGACAGTTTTAGTTCTGTGGTTTGGCCTTCGGGGAGATAAACGGCGTAGATTAGTCCCGGTTTGGCAAAGCAGAAACTGTTTTTTGAAGAGGTAAGGTTGTCTGCGCTACTCATTTCGCCGAATGGCAGATATTTATGGAAGAATTCGAGGGCGAATCGGGTTAAGTTCCACATGGAGTCCCGGCTGCGCCAGTCTTCGCAATTTAGGTCGTTGTGGGGGTACTCATATCCGAAGTACCATTCGGCGCCTGCGCCGCCGGCCATAAGGTTAGCCCAGAGGAATTCTTTTCTTGGTACATCGTGTGTAGGGTCCTGCGAGTCCGGTTTAACACCGACATCTGCACGGGCAATTTCGTCAAGGCATACTACCCAAGGTCTGCCGTTTTCGGCGGAGCGTTTGGTCCAAAGAAGTGTTTGCCGGTGAGCGTCAAGGGTCTGCAGGGAGGCTGCTTCCATACATTCAAAACCCAACAGGGGTGTGTATATTTTGTCCTGGGCATCGGGATAAGTGTGCAGGGCAATTGGGTGGTCGTAAGGGTCAAGGTCCCTAATATATTTTGCAAAGGCTTTTTGCTGGGCGGTGGAGTTTGTGTTCTCTTCACCGAGGTTCCAGGTAAGGGCTAAATGATGGCTGAACCGTGCAATTAACTCGCGGTAATACAATTTTCTCTGCGTTCCAAGATTACCATCATCAAGACGCTGGTCGTTCTCCTCTTCCTGAGTTACAACGTGCAGCATAATGCCGAGTTTGTCCATGTGGGAAAAGACGATTTCCCACTCATCGAGCTTGCTGCAGTCAAAGCGTAATCTTTCATCGGGATCGGCCCAGGGCCAAACGTCTTTGCCGTCCCCGCCGTCGATGTTATAGGTAACGAAATAGACGCTGTTCATCCCTTTAGACGCGAGGTAATTCAGTGCCCCGATAATGCCTTTACCTTTATCGCCCCGCCAGGTGGGGTCGCCTTTTCGCCAATCCTTAACATGTGGCTGGTAGGTGTGAATAAATTGTTCACCCTGGGCTTCGCCCTCGTCTTTTAGCCCCGCCAAGTCGAATGTGCCGTCAAAGTCGCGAAAGGCAAGAAAATTTTCGGGGCTGTCGGCACCGGCCTTGAGGAAAAATTCTTTCGTTTCGGCAAACTGCAGGTAGCGCTTTTTAACATATCTGAGCATCCCTCTGGCGCGGTGGTCGGGGCTGGTTTTGTCTGTGGGGCCAACGGTGAATTGTCCTGAAGCGAAGGGCTTGTTGCCCTGGAAAGATTTCAAAGCAATATTTTTACCCTGAGCGAATATCGCCGAATAATTCCATTGTCCAATCTCATCCGGTACAAAGTGGACTCGCCATTTATTGCCGGAGTTCTCACCGGTTTGGCCGGCGTTACCATCGGCTGCATAGAAGCCGGGAACAATGTAACGGTTCTTGCCGTTGGTGAATATGACGTCGAGCCGGTAATTCAGGAAGGGATTATCTTCTGCTCCTTCGTTTGTGATTGGGCCATCAAAGGTGAGGGTTATCCTGTGCCATTTTTTTAATTGGCCGGATATAACTTCTTCGGCCATTTTGGCCAATGTTAGAGACGGGTACAACACAAGAGCTATAAAAAGTATCAATGAAGTCCTGATGAATACGTGTCGTGTTTTCTGTTTTGCACTCATGTTTTTTCAATTCTCCAGCACAAGAGTTTTAAAAATAACTGTTTTGTATATTATACTTCTAAAGTCAGCAAATTGTAACTTGCGAAATTTAAATTATGCAGGTTTTTGGGGAATGTTTCGATTTAGTTTTCGCTGGAGGTTTTTTAAGCGGTTTATCTCTTTGAAGCCGAAGGCGATGGCTCCGAAAGCACTTTTATTGTGCATCAATGGCTCGGTCATATCGACATATTTTCCGGAATAATCACCGTCAAGCGTACCGGGTATCGGTGAAAAATCCGCCAGCATACCCCGAATGTCGAGGCCGCAAACAAATTCCATTGAATCTTCAAGCCGCTGAGTTTCCATCTGAGGATGGCCGAGAATCTGATATGCGGTTATGTCGTTTGGATTTGCTCCAGCTCCAAGAAGATGCCCGATTGCCCGGGCGAGTTGGTCGGAAGTAACTTTCGAGCCGGTTTTCCGCTGCCAGGTGGATGATTTGCTTTCAAAGCCAAGATAGAAGGTTTTGAAACCGGCACGAACCATCAATTTGGCTGATTCTTTGGTGATAAAGCGGGCGTTAAGGGCGTTTGGAGTGTGAAAGTTAACCTTTATGTTTCGTTTGAGGACTTCATTGAGCAATGGGATGATAACATTTTCGGCATCATAAACTTCAAATAGACCTTTTTAAACTAAATATCTCCTTCTGGAGTATTGCTGAGCATATTGATTATTGGGGCTGCGAGCAAGTATGCATAGGGATGGTAGTTTCAGGTTTTTTTGCAATATTTCCTGCAGGGATTTCCGTTCTAAAACGGTCTTTTTCGCCCCAAAATGGCTTTTTTGCCTTCTTGGGCGGATTTTTTGAAAAAGATGTTGCAAAGTGGACGGGTGTGGGTAAACTGTTGACCTGAACTTGCCCTGTCGCAAGGGGTGGCGATATAGTTTTTAGTTATGGATTTGGGGTCGGCGGCAATCGCGGCTTGGCCGACTCAAGCCTCCGACAGGGCCAGGCCGGTCCGTTGCGAAGCGGGCTCCGCGACAACAGAAGAATTGACTATTGTCTATTGACTATTTTTCGATTGATAAAAGGTCTTTTGCAAGATATAGGATTAAAAGCTAAGCCGCCGGTATCCCTAAAAAGCTCAATAGTCAATAGTAAATAAAAATTTGTCAATTGCATTACCCGGTGGTGTAATAGGTAACACTCGAGTTTTTGGTACTCGCATTCCAGGTTCGAGTCCTGGCCGGGTAGGTGAATCGGTGAGTTGGTGAGTAGGTGAGTAGGTTTGATGGCGGACAGGATAGCGATAATATTAGCAGCCGGCGAAAGCAAGCGGATGAATACGAAGCTTCCGAAGGTTTTGCATGAGGTGTGCGGCCGACCAATGTTGGCGTATGTTCTGGATGCGTGCCGGCAAGCAGGCATAGGCAGGATATTTGTTGTTGTGGGTTACAACAAAGAGCAGGTAATCGAGCAATATAGGGATTGTAATGACATTGTATTTGTGGAGCAGGGCGAGCAGAAGGGGACTGCCCATGCGGTCATGTGTTGCAAGGAACATATCACCGGGTTCGGGGGGCAGGTGTTGATCCTTTGCGGCGACGGACCCCTGATTCGCAGCGAGACGCTCAAGATACTTATCGACAAGCACACCTCGGAGATGTCGGCGGCGACTTTGGCGACGAGCATACTTGAGGACCCCACCGGTTACGGCAGGATTTTGCGGGATTCATACGGGAATATTCAGGGCATTGTTGAAGATAATGATTGCACGGATGAGCAGCGTAAAATCAAAGAGATCAATCCCTCCTATTACTGCTTCGAAGGGCCTGTATTGCTTGATGCTTTGGACAGGATTACACCGGACAACGCTAAAAATGAATATTATCTTACCGACGCCCTTCATGTTATTATCCACACGGGGCACAAGGTAATGGCTGTAACGGCCGTTGCCGCCCAGGACGCGCTTGGCGTAAACGACCGCGAGCAGTTAAGCCGGGCCGGCAAGATTATGCAGCAGCGCATTCAGCACCAGCTTATGAATAACGGTGTTACAATAGTTGACCCGGATAATACCTGGATAGATGCCAGAGCAAAAATTGGAACCGATACGGTTGTAGAGCCGTTTACTTATATTCACGGAGAAGTAGAAATCGGGCAGGATTGCCGGGTGGGGCCTTTCGCTTATCTGCGGGACGGGACAGTACTGCAGGATAATGTTGTTTTTGGTTCATTTAAGGAAGAACAATAACTATGAAGGATCATCCTCTTAAAGTTTTCGGCGGTACAGGCAACGGGCAATTAGCTCAATCTATATGCAAATATCTTAAGATACCGTTGGGAGCGGCTAAAATAGAGCGTTTTCCGGACGGTGAGAGATTTATCAAGCTGGAAGACGATGTTCGCGGCAGGGATTGCTTCGTTGTTCAACCGACGTGCTCTCCGGTTGACGACAACCTGATGGAGCTGCTGATATACCTGGATTGTCTTCGCAGGGCCAGCGCCGCCCGTATTACGGCGGTGATACCGTATTTCGGCTATGCCAGGCAGGACCGTAAAGATGAAGGCAGGGTGCCGGTAACCGCAAAACTGGTGGCCAATCTTATTTCGACCGCCGGTGCCGACAGGATTTTGGCGATAGACCTGCACGCAAAACAAATACAGGGCTTTTTCGACATACCGGTTGACCATTTGACCGCGGGGCCTGTTTTGGTTAAATATTTCAAGGGCAGGGGGCTTACTGATTTGACGGTGGTGGCGCCTGACGTCGGTAATATGAAAACGGCGGCTCAATATGCTTCGGCTCTTGGGGGCGAGCTGGCGATTATTCACAAGCGCCGTGTGAGCGGAAGCGAGGTCCGCTGCGATGAAATAATCGGTACGATCGAGGGCAAAAACATAGTGATGTGTGACGATATGATTACAACAGCCGGTACAGTATGCGGTGCGGCAAAATTGCTGAAAGACCGGGGTGCCGGGATGATATTAGCCGGAGCCACGCATGGAGTTTTGGCGGGGGAGGCGGTCCGGCGTATCCAAGCTTCGCCGATTGATGAGGTGATAGTAACCGACACGGTGCCTTTGAATGACAAGTCCGCTTCCCTTGAGAATATAAAGGTTTTGACGGTATCGGAGCTTCTCGGTGAGGCGATAAACAGGATACACAATAATGAGTCGGTAAGTATTATGTTTGAAGAAGATTGAATTTTGTGAGGGCGATATGTCAGAAACGGTTGCTTTGAAGGCTGAGTTAAGAAAAGAGGCAGGCAAGAAACATGCTGCGAGGCTGCGGAGGACCGGCAGGATTCCCGCGATAGTGTACGGACACGGCGCCGAAACGGTGGCTGTTTCGCTGGATTTGCATACTTTTACTGAGATGTTACATCACGGTCACCGGCTGTTCAATATGAAGGTGGGCAGGCAGTCGGAAACGCTGCTGGTCAAAGAGCTTCAGTATGACCATCTCGGTGAGGGCATTATTCATGCGGACCTGGTTCGTGTTGATCTGGCGGAGATGGTCAAGGTGACGGTACCAATTGAGTTAAAGGGCACGGCGAAAGGGACTCATCAGGGCGGCATGGTGGATGAGCACCTTAACAACATCGAAGTTGAGTGCAGGGCAAGCGATATTCCGGAAGTTATACCGGTTTCGGTTAAGGAGTTGGAAGTAGGCGGCGCGATTCATGCAGGGGATATTGAGCTTCCGGAAGGTGTTAAGCTGGTGACCGACACTGGGACATTAGTGCTTACGTGTCATCTTATTGTGGTGTCCAAGAGCACTGAAGAGCTTGAAGAAGAGATGCCTGCGACTCCCGAGGTCATTACCGAAAAGATTGACCGGGAAGCGGAAGATAGTTCTGAATAAAAAGTTGTTTGGCTCCGGATATTATAGATTTTGACGTCAGGTTTTTTTGGACAGCTTTGGTCAAGGATTGCCCCTGATGTGACAGGCGGGCCGGATGCTTCGTGCGACAGTGGCGGGATTAAAATGGTGGTCGGATTAGGCAACCCCGGCGCTGAATATGTCGGGACACGACATAACGCCGGGTTCGATGTTGTTGACAGTGTGGCCCGGCATTTGGGAGTAGAAATAAAGAAAAGGAAATTCGGCGGACTTTTTTGCAGGTGCGGACTTGATGATAAGACGCTGATACTGCTGAAGCCGCAGCGGTATATGAATCGCAGCGGTCATGTTTTGGCGACTGCTGCGGGGTTTTACAGGCTGTCACCTGCGGATATACTGGTTGTAACGGATGATATGGCGATTGAGCCGGGAAGAATACGCGTCAGAGCGAAGGGGTCCTCAGGCGGCCATAATGGTCTGGGAGATATTATCGCCAGGCTGGGCGGCAACGAATTCGCCCGCGTTCGTGTGGGTATCGGCCGAAGCCCGCGGCAGGATGCCACCGGTTATGTTTTGGCCAGGCCGGATGATAAGGAGAAACAACAGTTAGCTGAAGCGGTGGAAACGGCGCGGGAAGCGGTGATTTGCTGGGTCAAAGAAGGCGCCGAAGCGACAATGAATAAGTTTAACGCCAGGAATGAATGAGGCCTGATATCGAAGTAAATGGTTTTTGCGTATTAGTGTTCTGTCAACATTAAATTTGTGAAAATATACCGTGTTTTGTCATTCCCGCGAAGGAATGTCATCCCCGCGAAGGCGGGGACGGGAGTCCAGAAGCCGAAAAGCAATAAGAACGCTTGTTATTTTCATAAGATTAGCAATGACAGAATATTAGTCTAAGAGATAAAAAAAGCGTATATAATTTGGAATACAGGATTTTAGCATAAGGGAGATATTGGCTTGAGTACTAACGAAAAGAGATTATATGAGGGACTGTTTTTGGTCGATTCGGGTGAAGCTGCGGCGGATTGGAAAGGTATAAATGACGCCATAGAGAAGATATTGGCGCGAGGTGATGCCGAGATAGTGTCGTCGAAGAAATGGGACGAGCGCAGGCTTGCGTATGATATTAATGGCAAGAGCAGGGGAACGTACATCCTTACATACTTCCGTGGCGATCCGGCCGGGATTGGAGCGATTGAAAGGTCGGTACAGCTTTCCGAGCGGATTATGCGTATGCTGATAATTCGCACGGACAAGATGAGCGCCGAGGATATGGAAAAGACCCCGCCGGCGACGACTGAATCATCTGATGTTGCGACCGGTCGGGCCAAACCGGCGAGTGCGAGAGCGGAAACAAAGGCGTTAAAAAAGTCTGCGACGAAGTCAAAAGCAAGGGGCCGAGCGAAAGCTTCAAAAAAAACTGAAGACAAAAAACCCAAAACAACAAAAGCCAAGGAGTCACCGGGAAGTTCCGCAGAACGGTCCAGTAGCCCACCCGTCCGGCGAAAAACAACTAAGGAAACGGAACTTTCGACGGAGCCGGAGTCCAAACAGGCAACAGAATGAACGCCACCGACGAGCTAAGCCGACAATATTGAATATGTATAAACGACAATGCCGAACCGGCAGGCCGAGGCAAACTGGGTTATTGAGGATAAAAAAGGAAGATTAATATGGCGAATTATAACAAAGTGATATTGTTGGGAAATCTGACGCGCGATCCACAATTGTCCTATACACCAAACCAGACGGCGGTGGTGGACTTTGGTCTGGCGACGAATCGCAAGTGGACGGGTCAGGACGGAACCGCCCGGGAGGAAACCTGCTTTGTGGACTGCAGGGCTTTTGGCAGGAGTGCCGAGAATATCAATAAGTATTGTCAGAAGGGGCGGCCTTTGCTCGTTGAAGGAAGGTTGACGTTTGACAGTTGGCAGGCACAGGATGGTTCGAGGCGAAGCAAGTTGAGGGTTACGGTCGAGAGATTTCAGTTTATCGGTTCCGGCGGCGGGACCGGTTACGGGGGAGGCGCTTCGACCAGTGAGGGTGGTGAGGATGCGGATTCCCAGGTTCCGGCTGCGACCGATGATGATATACCTTTTTGAGCTGTGTTGGACCCGGTGAAATATATAACGAAAACCGTAACGTAAGTCGGGATATTTGTGGCTCGATTCAACCGGATACGGGATTTGTAGTTATGGTTGTGCGACGGTAAGTGAGTGTTATGTTGAGGTAGTGTGGAATGGTAAGAACTGCAATGAGAGACAAAACGGCAAACAGCAGGAGAAGAAGGAAGCCTCCGGCCGGCATACGGGAGCAGACGCAATGCCGGTTTTGCAGGGAAGGCAAGAAGTATATTGACTATAAGGATGTGGATGTACTTCAAAAGCTTCTGACAAATCGGGGGAAAATATTTTCTCGTAAGAGAAGTGGTAATTGTGCATCTTGTCAGAGAAAGGTCAAAACGGCCGTCAAGCGTGCGCGTTTCATGGCATTGTTGCCGTTTACAAGTTAAAACTTGAGACGGAAATCGGAAGAAGGAAGATAGAAATCAGGGGTTGATTATGAAGGTTTTACTTTGCGAGGACGTGGAGAATCTGGGTTTCCTCGGAGACGTAGTGGAGGTTAAAGATGGTTTCGCCAGGAATTACCTGCTGCCGCAGGCGTTAGGAACCGAGCCGAGCGAGGCGAACATAAAGGCACTGGCTGAGGCCAAGGCCAAACGTGCCGAGGAAAGAAAACTTGCTCGCAGGCAACTAGAGCGTGCAGCTGAGGCGGTTGAAGGCGCTGAGGCGGTTTTGGCGGCAAAGGCCAATGAATTAGGACATCTGTTCGGTTCGATTACCAAACGGGATATTGCAGCCAATCTTCGTGAGCAGGGCTTTGAGATAGCCGATGATATGGTTCAGTTGAGCGAACACATCAAGGTGGTCGGAACACACCAGGTTCCTTTGAAGATAGCACCGGATTTGACCGCGAGTGTCAATGTAACTGTTGTATCACAGGATGAGACAGTTGAATCAGCCGGCCAAGAAAAAGAAGGATAACGCCGTCCGGCCCGTCCAGAACGGTTCTATGCCGGATATAACCGGCCGGACGATGCCCGAGTCGCTGGAGGCAGAAGCTGCGGTATTAGGCTCAATGATGCTCGACCCTGTCTGTATCGGACAGGTTGTGCAACAGTTGAGTGTAGAGTCGTTCTACCGTCCGGAGCACCAGATAATCTTTGAATCACTGGTAGCCCTGTATGAAGACAAGAGAGATTTTGACATGGTGCTTGTTCGTGACGACTTGAAGAAACGTAAAAAGCTCAAATCAGTCGGGGGCGTAGAGTATTTGGTAAAGATTGCAGAGTCGGTTCCGGCGGTGGCAAATGTCGAGTACTATATCGAGATTGTGAAGGACAAAGCTTTGCTTCGGAGCCTGGTACTTGCCGGTAATGAGATACTTAGTGGAGCTTATGACGAAGGCGGCGAGGTTTATGAAAAGCTTGATGAGGCCGAGCGGAGAATATTTGCCATTTCAGAAAAAAGGTTGAGCGGTATCGCGGTACAACTGCAGGACCTTCTAAGAGAGGCCTTCGAGAGAATTGAGGCACGCAAGTCGGATGGACCTGCGGGAATTTTGACCGGGATTCCCACCGGTTACTATGAACTTGACGAATGGCTTTGCGGCCTGCAGAAGGGGGACATGATAATCATAGCGGGCAGGCCGAGTATGGGCAAGACCAGCTTCGCTTTGAACATCGCCGAACACATAGGAGCAGACAGGGACATACCGGTGGCAATGTTTTCATTGGAAATGAACAAGCAGCAAATATCTGAAAGATTTTTGTGCAGTCGCGCAAGGGTGGATATGCAAAGAGTGAGAAAAGGAATGATTGGTGAGGGTGAGTTTGAGAGACTGCAGCATGCGGGCGGGGAGCTTTTTGACAAACCTATTTATATTGACGATACACCGGGTCTCACTCCGCTTATGATTCGGGCGAAGTGCCGGCGTCTCAAGAGCCAGTACGATATACAGTGCGTTGTTGTTGATTATCTGCAATTAATGCAGCTCGGTGGCCGTGTTGAGTCTCGTCAGCAGGAAGTCAGCACAATCTCAAGATATATGAAGGGTCTGGCTAAAGAGCTGGATGTTCCGGTGGTGGTGCTCAGCCAATTAAACCGGTCTCCGGAACACAGGGAAGGGCACAGGCCGAGGATGAGTGATTTGCGTGAAAGCGGCAGCATCGAGCAGGATGCCGATGTCGTCATGCTTATGCACCGTGAAGATTACTATAAGAAAGAGATTAACAAGGAAGTCGGGGAGAAAGATCAGGAAGGAAGCACAATGCGTACGGGGGGGATATCCGGTGACGAAGATAAAGAAAATGTAGCTGAAATCATAATAGCTAAACAACGAAACGGACCAACCGGAACAGTGGAATTGTATTTCGACAGACGGTTCACGAGATTCGAGAACCTTTCACAGACCAAAGAGGATAAAGTATATGTACAGGATGCGGGCACAGAGGTTCCATTTTAGGGAGTCGAAATGGTTGCATATATGCAGTGGCGCAAGGGCGCAAAAGTGCAGGACAATACAATTTCCGGGACGTTTAGACATTTGCGCCGGGGATCAGGTTTGTGGTTTGCTTTTATTTTTATTCTGCTGTTTTCGGCCGGTTACTGCCGGGCGCAGGTTGCCGGCGATGTTTCGGGCCCGGAACAAATGCGCATAGGCTCTATTGAGGCGCAGGGTAATGTTACGATAACTACAGCTAAGATTTTGTCAACCGTCCGCGCCAGGGTGGGCCGGTTGTTCGATGCAGCCTCGGCAACCGAAGATACTCAGAGAATCGCCGCACTTGAGGGTGTGGAATACGCCTACTATAACACCGCCGTTGTCGAAGGCGCGGTCAAGCTGACATTTGTAATCGTCGAAAAGAACCTTGTCAGATTGCTGGCATTTAAGGGGAATAATCGAATAAATTCCGGCAAGCTGGCCAAAGAACTGGCGTTTAAGCAGGGAGACTACCTCGATTTATTTCTGATACGAGACGGGGTTGCGCGGATGGTGGAACTTTATCACAAAGGAGGTTATGCGTTTGTTGAAATAAGCCTCGATGAGTCCGGCCTTTCCCAGGGGAGGGTGGTTTACGAAATCAAAGAGGGACCGAGAGTCAAGGTCCGGCGGGTCGAATTTGAGGGCAACGAGTCGATCCGGAGCAAAGAGCTTGCAAAAGCGGTCAAGACGCGGACCCGTAAATATCTTTTCTGGCCGGTCTATTACGAGGAGGGGGTAATCTCGGAAGATGTCGCAAAGCTTCAGGATGTCTATCAGAAAAGGGGCTTTCTCGACGCAAGGATAGAAGTGGATTCAGGATTCAGTGAAGATAATAAAGTTGCTTATGTTCGGTTCTCAATAGAAGAAGGACCGGTTTACACAATCGAGCGGATTATTATCACCGGCAACGAATTTTTTGACAGCCGGACGCTAACGGAAGGTATGAGGCTGCAGGTCGGCGGATTCTATAGTAAACAAAAGGCTGATTTCGACTCAAGACACATTCTCAGTCGCTATCAGGAGCTTGGATTTGTTGATGCGCAGGTTCGGCATCAACGCTCCTTTATGGGGCCGGGAAAGGTGGTCGCTCATTTTGAGATTAGCCAGGGCGGGCGGTTCAGGATTGGACAGGTTATAATCACAGGTAACGAATCGACTCAAGACAAGGTTATACGCAGAATTCTGGATGAAGAGGATTTTTCCCCCGGGCAATGGTTTGATGCCGGTGTCGCCCGCGGCGACGGGACGGGTGAGCTGGAGAAAACGATACAGAGAACGATTTTGACCGAGTCAACATTTATAAGAGCGACTGGCTCGCAGCCGGACCGGCGGGATGCTCATGTCAGCATTATAGAAGGGCAGACCGGTTCTGTGATGTTGGGTGCCGGTGTTGCCAGTGACAGCGGTTTAATAGGCCACCTGGTGTTCGACCAGCGGAACTTTGACATCACCGATTGGCCCCAAAGTTTTCGAGATTTAATCAGGGGCAGAGCCTTTAAGGGAGCGGGCCAGCGGCTGCGAATCGCGCTTGAGCCGGGCACCGTACAAGACATGTTTTCAATCAGTTTTACCGAGCCGTATCTCTTCGACAAGCCCGTCTCGCTTGATGTGGTAGGTTCGAGCTTTGAGAGATTCAGGGAATCATACAATGAAGAGAGGCTGAAAGGATATTTCGGTTTTGAGAAAAGGTACAAGGACAAGTGGCGGCGAGGTATTTCCTTTCGAGCAGAGACGGTCGATGTTACCGACCTTGAAAGAGACGCTCCGAGGGAAATTCGGGATGTCAGAGGCGAAAATGACTTGTTCGGTGCAAAGCTTTACATTCGCAAAGATACGACCGACAGCAGGTTCACGCCGAGCACCGGTTATCATTTTAACGCGGGCTACGAACAGGTGGGGGGCGACTATACGTTCGGGATACTCAGCGGCACCCAGAGGTGGTACAGGACGCTTTATCAGGATCTGGCGGACCGAAAGACCATTCTTGAGGTGAAACTGCACGGGGCAACGGTTCTCGGCGATGCCCCGCCTTTTGAGAAGTTTTATGCCGGCGGAACTGGCTCTTTGAGAGGATTTGACTATCGAGGTGTCAGCACGCGGGGGCTGCAGTACAATCCCACCACCCCTATCGTCGGAGCGGAAAAAAAGGACCCGATAGGCAGTGACTGGATTTTACTCGCAAATGCGGAAGTTGCGGTGCCTCTTACCGAAGAGGTGATTTCGCTGTTGTTTTTCGTTGATGCCGGTACAATAGATTCCGGCGGCGCCAGGGCTTCGGTGGGTACGGGTCTGCAGATATTGATTCCACAGTGGTTCGGTCCGGTGCCTATGAGGTTTGAATTAGCGGCGCCGTTTATGAAGGATGACGAAGACGAGACACGGGCATTCAGCTTTTCAGTGGGGGCGTTGTTCTGATTTTGTTAACGTGATTTTTTACAAAACTTCAGCTTTAATAAATTTATGATATGAAAGGTTAAGCTATGAAAGCAGGAAATATTATCATCGGGATATTATTGGCGGCGGTAATCTCTCTTTGTATGGGCTACGAGCAGGGCTGGGCCAAGACAAAGGACCAGATAGAACCCGCCCGGATTGCGGTGGTTAGTGTCCGAAGGATTCTTGAGAATAGCAGGACAAACGCCCAGTGGGAAACAAAGGCCAGGGCTGAAAGTGAGAAAATCAGGACGGAACTGGATAAACTGTCCAAGGAGCTCAGGGCGATAGAAGCGGATATGGCAACGCGGAAGGTCGGCAGCAGCGACTATTTGAAGCTTATGCGCGAGGGAGCGGAGAAACAGGCGATACTCGAGGCGAAGGATAAATTTTATCAGCAGGAGCTGGCGCTCAAACAGCAGCAGCAGATTGAGCAGTTGTATCAGGAGATCATCGCCGTCGTTGCGAGCGTGGCCAAAGACAAAGGAGCCGACCTGGTGATTGCAAAAGAAGAGTTTCAGTTTCCTTCGACAAGTTTACGTGAATTGACGCTTGTGATACAGACGAGCAAGGTTTTGTATAACGCCGAAAATATAGACATTACCAACGACGTACTGGCTGTTTTGGACAAGGAAAAATAATCGGGAAAAGACAAGGCTTAATAAACCAAAAAGTCACAAGGATGGTAATGGCGAACCAGACCAAACAAACTGTCTTGACTGTTGCCGAAGTTGCCAAGCAGATAAATGCACATCTTCTGGGCAACGGTGGTGCAGAAGTTACCGGCGTAAATTCCATCGAACAGGCCGATCCTTCGCAGATCAGCTTTGTTACGTCGAAAAGATACGGACGAAAAATCGCGGGGACGAAAGCGGCGGCGGTAATCGTTACCAAACAGATTGACAGTGTTGCTGCTTGTCAATTAGTGGTTGAAAACGTGGAAGCGGCCCTGATAACGGTCCTGAATCTGTTTGCTCCGAAGTTAACACCCACGGGCGGTGTCCACGCAACGGCGGTGGTGGAGAGCAGTGCCGTCATCGGAAGTGATGTTTCTATCGGTCCTGCGGCTTATATCGGTCATGGAGTGAAAGTTGGTGCGGGCAGCATAATCGGGGCGGGATGCGTGATTGGTGAGAACAGCGTTGTCGGCACCAATTGCCGGCTTGATGCGAATGTTGTGGTTTATCACAACTGCAGTATCGGAAACAATTGTATAATCCAGGCTAATGCGACAATCGGCTCGGTCGGATTCGGTTATTACATTTTTGACGGCCGACCGAAGCTGATACCGCACAACGGCGACGTGGTGATTGAAGATTGTGTTGAGATTGGGGCCGGCTCGTGCGTTGACAGGGCGAAATTCGGAAGTACCATAATAGGTGCAGGTACAAAGATAGATAACCTTGTTCAGATTGCACACAACGTGGTGATAGGAAAGTGCTGCCTGATAGCGGGGCTGGCGGGCCTTTCCGGCAGTTGTTCGGTGGGTGACGGTGTAGTGTTGGCCGGACAGGCCGGCGTAGCAGACCATATTCAAGTTGGTGACGGCGCCGTGATTGGCGCAGCTTCGGGTGTCCTGGGCGACATCGCCGACGGCCGGAAGGTTTTGGGTATCCCTGCAATTGATGCTCGAAAAGAACTTCAGATTTGGGCGGTTAAAAAGCAGTTGCCGGATATGGCCAAGCAGTTGAAAGATGTTATCAAAAGAGTGAATAAACTTGAGGCTTCAGAAAACAATAGCAAGTGAGGCAAGACTGGCCGGCAAGGGTTTATTTGCCGGCCGGGAGGCGAAAGTTGTATTCAGACCGGCCGAAATCGACACGGGGGTGGTCTTTGTGCGCTCGGATTTAGCAGAACCAGTAAGGATTTTGGCTTCGATTGCTAACATTGCCAAGAGGGACAGACGCAGCGCACTGAAAAAGGGGTCGGTGAGTATAGATACCCCCGAGCACTGTCTGGCGGCGTTAAGTGCGCTTCAAATAGACAATGTTATCATAGAAGTGGATGGGCCGGAGCTTCCGGGCTTTGACGGCAGCAGTGAAGAATACTTCAAGACGCTGAAAAAGGCGGGCGTTGTCGAGCAGCAGGCCGAATGCAAAACGATTACCATCAGCGAATCCGTCAGTATTGCACAAGGAGATAAATCCATTTACGCCCTGCCCTACGACAGTGACAAACTCAGCATTACCTATGACCTGGATTACACTCAGCATACCGGAATCGGAAGGCAACTTTACACATGTGAGCTTACGACCGCGCATTTTGAGAAGAACCTCGCTTCTACCCGCACTTTTGCGCTGGAGGCGGAGGCAAGGCAGATGAAAGCCCACGGGATCGGTGCACATCTGACGCCGCGCGACATTCTCGTGATAAGTTCGGACGGCCCAATCAAGAACAGCTACAGGTTCACCGACGAGTGTGTCAGGCACAAGGTGGTGGACCTGATAGGGGACCTGATGCTTGCCGGAAAGCCGGTTACGGGGCGTATCGTGGCGTACAAAAGCGGCCATGCGTTAAATCAGCTCCTTGTCAAAAGACTTGTTAAGATGGCGCAGCAAGCAGACCGTACGGCGGCTTTAGGCACGGAGGCTATGCTGGATATCCGCAGGATTCAGAAGATTTTGCCGCACAGGTATCCGTTCCTGATGGTTGATAAGGTCATCGAGATTGAAGGCGACAGAAAGATAAAAGGACTTAAGAACGTAACATTTAACGAGCAGTTCTTTCAGGGTCATTTCCCGGGCACCCCGATTATGCCGGGAGTGCTTATAATAGAGGCGCTGGCGCAGGTTTCGGGACTGCTTTTCGCACAGAAACTCGAGCACACAGGCAAGCTTGCGGTGCTGCTTACAATGGATAACGTCAAGGTGCGAAAGTCGGTTGTGCCGGGGGACCAGTTGGTTCTCATTTCCGAGAAGGTCAGGACACGAAGCAACAGCGCATGGTGCAACTGTACGGCGAAGGTGGGCGACAACGTGGTTGCCGAGGCACAGCTTAAGTTCATGCTCGTTGATGATGAAACGGTTCGATAATCTTAAAGTGCAGAGGTCAGAGGTCACAAGTCACAAGACAGGAGGTCAAAGATATTTATGAAGCCCAAAATACATCCCAGTGCGGTAATAGATAAAACGGTTAAGTTGGCTGACTCGGTGGTTGTCGGGGCCAACTGTGTTATCGACGCTGGAGCATCAATTGGTGCCGGTACCATACTGGATGTCAACGTTGTGATAGGTCCGAATGTCAGCATCGGAGGCAACAACAGGTTGTATTCCAACTGTGTGATAGGTCGGCCTCCACAGTTGTTGGGTCTTGAAGATGACAGGCCGATTGGCGGCCTTAAGATAGGCGATAATAACACTATCCGTGAGCAGGTTACAATTCATCCGAGCATATACCCCGCCGAGTCAACGCAAATCGGCAACGATAACATGCTGATGATAGGCGTACACATCGGGCATGACTGTACCCTCGAAGACAAGATTGTGATAAGCAACTATTCGCAAATCAGCGGCCACTGCAGGCTTGAGCAGGGGGTATGGCTCAGCGGAATGGTGGCGGTACACCAGTTCGTAACGTTCGGCAAGTGGTGCTACGCGGCGGGCTTTGCGGGTATAAATCACGATGTGCCGCCGTTTGTTATCGTCAGCGGCCACTATCCACCCGAAATAAGGAGCGTAAACAAAAGGGGCATGGAAAGAGCGGGGCTGACCGAGAACCAGCAAACAAAGGTAACTGAGGCTTTTAAAAAGATTTATCGGGATGATAACGGGGTGCTTCTTGAAAGGGTGAAGATGCTCGCGGCCGAAGACGGTCTCGATGAGAACGTTCGCGCAATGGTTGATGCAATAATCAGAAGCAGCGAGCACAGATTCGGAAGATACCTCGAACTTTTCAGAGACCAGGACCACGGAGAAGAGAACAATGACTAAGATACGCACCGCTGTTGTCGGGGCGGGCAAGATGGGCTCGATACACGCCAGGGTTTACAGCAGGCTGACCGGCTGTGAATTGGTGGGTATAGTCGATATACAAAGAGACCGGGCCGACCGGCTTGCCGCCCAATACAACTGCAAGGCGTTTACTGATTGTGAGTCTCTTTTCGGTAAGGTTGATGCTGTTACGATTTCAGCGCCGACGATTCATCATCTCGGCCTGGCGAAGGCGTTTATCGAAAACAATGTCGCCGTGATGATAGAAAAGCCCTTAGCTGCAAATATCGAGCAGGGCAGGGAAATTGTGGCCCTTGCAAAAAAGCACAATATTATTGCGGCGGTCGGTCATTCGGAAAGGTGCAATCCCGTTGTACAGGCTATGAAGCGCCTAAATATCGAGCCGAAGTTTATCGAGGCCCATCGGATAAGCCCGTATCCGTTCCGCTCGACGGATATCGGCGTGGTGATGGATGTGATGATACACGATATTGATATTATCCTGTCGCTTGCCGCGGGCGCCATAAAGAAGATTGACGCGGTGGGTGTGAACGTTATCGGAGACCATGAAGATATCTGCAACGCAAGAATTGTTTTTGACAACGGCTGTATAGCAAACGTAACCGCATCGAGGCTCGCACTTAAGACCGAACGAAAGGTTCGCCTTTTCAGTCGGCAGGCGTATCTGAGTCTTGACTATCTGAAAAAAGAGGGCATCGTCATAAAGGCGGACCCAAACGTTGATGTTGTCGAGTGGATAAAGGAACACCAGCAGGCCGGTGATTTCGATTTTTCCGAGGTCAACTGGCCCGACCTTTTGCACATCGAACAGCTCGATATTGAAGACACCGAGCCTTTACGCTTAGAGCAGGAGGCCTTCTTAAAGGCCGTCGCCGAAAAATACGCCAAGCCGGAGGTTACCGCAGAAGAAGGCCTTGCCGCAATGCAATGCGCCGAAAAAATCCTGGCCGCCGCAAAAAAACACAAATGGGACTGATTCAACCTGTCATTCCAGCACCGTATCGGAGTACGGTATAAACTCCAGCGGGAATCCAGCCCTGCCCAGACAAAGGGCAGGCGATTTGCCCATCCTACCCGGACCTTCATCTTAACAGCAGTGGTGTGAGCAGCAGATAGAGCAGGTAAACCAAACCGATTATCAACAAATACAGCCAGAATGGTATTTTCATTCAAGGCCCCTCAAAACGTTCTTATCCTACTCCCTCCAAACCACTATCTCAAGGGTGAACATTATTGTGCACATTCAGGCGGCACCGTCAAGCACCGGCTTGGCAGTGGGGGATTACACTCCTGGCGTGAAGCGTTCATATTTCCAGCCTAAGCTTGCTGACCCTCTGGTGGGCAAGGCGTGTAGGCTCGGGCAGGCGGTATTTGACGGCACAGGCCAGAGTTATTCTTACAGCATCTTTCAGCAGACACTTATTGCCGACCGAGACAAAGAGCGGCTTTACATTGTTACGCGTTCTTAACACGGCCCCGATGGTCTCACTTCCATCCTTCAATAGAGAATAATCACCTTTTTGAAATCCCACGTCGTCGAATGAGCCTGTGAGCCTGCTCTTAGCACAGCCGATGGTGGGCCAGTCAAAGACAATTCCCAGATGGCTGGCTATGCCGAGCCTGCGAGGGTGGGCGATGCCCTGACCGTCAATTAAGAATATATCGGGACTGATTTTGAGTTTCCGGGCCGCTTTTATGCAAACGGGGGCCTCGCGAAAAGAAAGCAGGCCGGGAATATAGGGAAAAGAAGCCTTGGCGACGGCGGTTGACGTTTCGACAGGCTCAAACGTGCCGAACTTCAAAACTATGGCCGCTGCACAGATTCTTTTACCATCTTTACTGAACGCACAGTCAAGACCGGCGACCAGATGGGGCATGCCTTTGAAACTGCAAAATTCAACCTTTTCGGCCAAAGCGGACTGGATAGCCCCGGCGCGAGCGTATGACAGCCTCCAGTTGTGCAGACGTTTTACGTTCATAATAATCAAAATATCATAATTATCATACCAATAAACTATTTTACCGTTATAGCCGGTTATGGTAAAATAGTAAACTTGTCTCTGCGCGCGGGTTGCAGGGAGCCATAGTACAGTAGTAACCAATACAAGTGAGGCTTGGGACGGGTGCAAAAGGCTATAACGATAACCGGTGCCGGCGAGCACAACCTCAAAAGCATCAATGTCACTATCCCGCGTGACAAGCTGGTAGTGATAACCGGTATAAGCGGCTCGGGTAAAAGCTCTCTGGCGTTCGACACTATATACGCCGAGGGTAAGCGTAAGTACGTCGAGTCGCTAAGCGCCTATGCAAGGCAGTTCTTAGAGCAGATGCAGAAGCCTCAGCTTGAGCACATCGAGGGCCTGCCGCCTACGATTGCCATCGAGCAAAGAAGTGCCGGCTCAAACCCGCGCTCAACGGTTGCTACTACAACGGAGATTTACGACTATTGCAGGCTGCTGTTTGCGCGGGTGGGTCAGCCGCACTGCTGGGTATGCGGTGAGCCTATCAGCAGTCAGCATTCTTCGCAGATTGTTGACTCAATCCTTGCCAATGCCGAGGGTACGAAGATTCAGATATGTGCACCTCTTGTACGCGGTCAAAAAGGAGAGCACAGAGAGGTCTTTACCAACGTTCAGCGGGCCGGTTTTGTGCGGGTTCGCGTTGACGGTGTGATTTACGACATCAAAAACGCCCCCGCCCTGGACAAAAACAAAAAGCACGACATCTTCGCCGTTGTTGACAGGTTGATTATCAAGGAGTCGATCCGTATTCGCCTGGCCGATTCTGTGGAGACGGCGCTGAAAATCGGCGACGGCGTGGTCTGCGTGATGATGCAGGAGCCCGGGGCCGGCGACGGCCAGTGGAAAGATATTGTTTACAGTGAGAAGTTCGCCTGCAACAAGCACCCGGAAGCGTCATTAGAGGAGCTTTCGCCGAGACTCTTTAGCTTTAACAGCCCCTACGGCGCCTGCCCCGGTTGCGACGGCCTGGGTACGATCCTCGAGTTTGACCCCGACCTTATCATACCGGACAAAACCGTATCCCTTGAAAACGGTGCAATTAATGCCTGGCGCAAAGGTGGAAAGAGAATGAACATTTATTACAACAGGATGGTCAAAAGATTCTGCAGGAATTTCGGAATCAGTAAGTCAATACCCTTTTCAAGGATAGGCGCCAAAATCACCAAGATTCTGCTTTACGGCACAACGGATGCCGACCAGAAAAAATACGGCGTCCGCTTCGAGGGCGTGATACCGAATCTGGACCGGAGGTGGAAGAGTACCACCAGTGAATATGTAAAGGCAAGGCTGCATGGTTACCTGTCCGAGCAGCCCTGCCGGGCCTGTAAAGGGACACGTCTTAGGCCCGAAACGATTGCGGTTAAGGTCGGCGGGAAAAATATCAGCCAGATAACCGGGATGAATATCGAAAAGGCCTACCGGTTTTTTAAGCGACTGAAACTTGACAGGGAAAAGACGCTCATTGCCGCACAGCCTTTGAAAGAGATAAGAGCAAGACTTCGGTTTATGATTGATGTCGGATTGGGGTACCTGACACTCGACCGTACGAGCAGGACACTGGCGGGCGGAGAAGCGCAGCGGATTCGTTTGGCCACACAGGTAGGCAGCGGTCTGGTGGGTTGCTGTTATGTGCTCGATGAGCCTACCATCGGTCTGCACAGACGGGACAACGACAGGCTGCTCGGCATACTGCAGAGGCTGAGGGATATAGGCAATACGGTAATTGTTGTCGAGCACGACGAGGACATAATCAACCACGCCGACCACATCATCGACATCGGCCCGGCCGCCGGTGCGCACGGCGGCGAAGTCGTAGTTACTGGTTCCCTTGACGAGGTTCGGGCCTGCGAAGAATCAATAACCGGCAGGTACCTTTGCGGAAAAAGCCGTATCGAGCTTCCCCCTGGCAGACGCAAATATAACTTGAGGCGAAGTATCGAGGTCAGGCAGGCCGGCGAAAATAATCTTAAGGCAATCAACGTCAAATTTCCGGTGGGCGTGTTTACCTGTGTAACCGGTGTTTCCGGCTCCGGCAAGAGCACATTGGTTACCGAGATCCTCCTAAAGAGCCTGAAGCGCAGGCTCTATGGTTCACGTGAAAAGCCCGGCAGGCATAAGAATATTTTAGGTGTATCGCACATTGACAAGGTTATCGAGATTGACCAGTCGCCTATCGGAAGAACACCACGCAGCAACCCGGCCACATACACAGGCGTTTTCGATTTGATAAGGCAGCTCTTTTCTATGACGCGGGAGGCCAAGATTCGCGGGTATAAACCGGGCAGATTCAGCTTTAACGTCAAGGGCGGCCGCTGCGAGCACTGCCAGGGCCAGGGCACAAAAAAGATTGAAATGCACTTTCTGCCGGATGTTTACGTTACCTGCCAGGAATGTAAAGGCAAGAGGTATAATCCCGAAACAATACAGGTTACATATAAGGGAAAGAATATTGCCGATGTCCTCGATATGAGAATTGAAGATGCGTGCCGGTTCTTTGCAAATTTTCCCAAGATTATGAGGCTGCTAAAGGCCCTGTACGATGTGGGCCTGGGTTATATGACCTTAGGCCAGTCTTCGACAACGCTATCCGGCGGTGAGGCCCAGCGCGTCAAGTTGGCAAGCGAATTAGGCAAACCTTCTACCGGCCATACATTGTATCTGCTCGATGAGCCGACGACGGGGCTGCACTTTGCAGATATTCATAACCTGCTCAATGTGCTGCGGAGACTGTGCGACCTCGGCAATACCGTTGTGGTAATCGAGCACAATCTTGATGTTATAAAGATGGCCGACTATATAATAGACCTCGGCCCCGAAGGCGGCGACGCCGGCGGCGAAGTAATTGCAACCGGCTCCCCTGAAGAAATAATTAAGGTTGACGGCAGCTACACCGCCACATACCTCAAAGAAAAACTAAAGTCCGAAAAGAAAAAAAAGCGAACCTAAAAATGAAGTTGTTTTGTGCCAATGGCCTGTCGGGACCCGGTCTGTAAATTGTCATTCCGGGCGAGCCTGTCCTCCGTAGCCTCGTGCGAAGGAGGGATCCGGAATCCAGATTTTGTAGGGTGGGCCTGTGGCCCACCTTTTTGAATCTTTTAATTGAATTAAGTAAAGGAAGTTGCGTGGAAAAGGTTTATGTTGCAAAATGGTACCACATGATTCTTTATCCGGATTGGTTGAGAAGCCTGCATCAAAGGCCGAAAAAGTTTCTCGCCGAACTGGTCAAGCCGGGCATGACAGCGGCGGATATCGGTTGTGGATTGGGTTTCTATGCACTTGAATTGGCAAAGATGGTCGGCCGGGACGGACGGGTACTGGCGGTTGACTTCCAGAGCCAAATGCTCAATTGGGCCAAAAAGAAGGCACGAAGGGCGCAGGTCCTGGACCGTATAAAGTTCATACAGTGCTCACAGGATGACCTTAAAATATCAGAACCTGTCGATTTTGTCCTTTCGATGTGGATGGTGCATGAGGTGCCTGACCGCGAAAGATTCTTCAGACAAATTCGAGGCCTGCTGAAGCCGGACGGGAAGTATCTGCTTGCCGAACCGAAGTTTCATGTTACGAAACAATTGTACGATGCTATATGTGATGAGGCCCAAAAAGCGGGGCTGACAAAGATTTCTGAACCACGCGTCGGAGCAAGTTTTGCAGCTTTGTTTGCCGGTGCCGACAGACGTAAACCGGGCGGATAGAAGCAAGGAAAAGTATTATGAATCTGCTTTGTAGAAATCGTAATAAATGTCATTCTGAGCCGTAGGCGAAGAATCTCATTCTTCGAAAATATGAGATTCTTCACTCCGCTGCGCTCCGTTCAGAATGACAATTCTGATATCATTTCTACAAAGTGTTATGAAATTATTATTTGTTTGCAGAAAGTTGGTAATGGCATTCGAGACACTTAGATGGGTGGGCGATATTGACGGCTACCCGGAGCTTATCGACCAGCGGCTGCTGCCGGCACGGCTTGAGATGCTCAAATGTGAGACTCCCCGTCAGCTTTACGGTGCCATAAAGACCTTAGCCGTGAGAGGCGCGCCCGCAATAGGTGTCGCAGCAGCGTTTGGAATCTGCCTGGCAATGCAGAAAGCAAAATCGAACGATTTAGCAAAAGCTGTTAGCTGTCTCGAAGAGTCCGCCGATTATCTCGCAACCGCAAGACCGACTGCCGTGAATTTGTCCTGGGCGCTGGACAGGATGAAGGAGTGTGCGCGAAAATTTATTGCAGAAAATGACAAGGTATCGCTTACAGATTTACGCCGTGCACTTTTATCCGAGGCGACAGCGATATGCGATGAAGACAGACAAATGTGCAGGCGGATAGGCAAAAACGGCCAGAAGTTGATTAAAACAGGTACTGGAATTCTGACACATTGTAACGCTGGTGCCCTTGCGACCGCCGGTCGGGGAACGGCTTTGTCGATACTATATGAGGCCCACGATAGAGACAAAAAGTTTAAGGTTTATGTTGATGAGACCAGGCCGTTGCTGCAGGGCGCACGCCTTACAATGTGGGAACTGACACAGGCAGGTATCGATGCAACTCTAATCTGTGACAATATGGCGGGCACGTTGATGAAACAGGGCAAAATTAAAGCCGTGATAACAGGTGCCGACCGGATCGCTGCAAACGGCGATACCGCAAACAAAATCGGCACTTTCAGCCTGAGCATCTTAGCTAAACAGCATAATATTCCGTTTTATGTCGCGGCACCTCAAAGTACGTTTGACTTGAGCACGGAAACAGGTGATGATATACCGATTGAGCAAAGAGACGGCGACGAAGTAGCATCTTTTGGCGGAATAAAGATTGCACCTGAAGGTGCCGATATCTATAACCCGGCCTTTGATGTTACCGATGCCGAGAACATAACGGCCATAATTACCGATAAAGGTGTTATCGAAAACCCAAATACAGAGAAAATCGCCGAGCTTTTGGTAAGATAACAGAAGAAAAAGGACAGAGGACACAAGCCTGCCGGCGTAAGCCGGCGGACCCTGATACTTGATATATTTAGCCCCGCGTTTTACGCGGAGTTGATACCGTATATGGGACAAAAGTCAGAAACAGGAAGAACGAATGAACATTCTTATTGACATTATACACCCGGCACATGTTCATTTCTTTCGCCACGCGATAAGTGAATTTGAAAATCACGGCCATAAAGTCGCCGTTACCGCACGACAAAAAGATGTTACAATAGAATTATTAGAGAATTTTGATATACCTTTTACAATACTCAGCAAGGTTGGCAAAGGCATAACCGGGCTGTTGGGCGAGTTAATTTGCCGCGACATCAGATTGTGGAAGTTCTGCCGAGATTGCAAACCGGATGTGCTGACAGGTATCAGCGGGATGTTTGTAGCACACGTCGGAACGCTTTTACGTAAACCTTCGGTAGTCTGGGACGATAGCGAACATCAGAAGCTGGCACATATCATAACCTGGCCTTTCGCATCACAAATCCATAATCCGGACAGTTACTACATGCCGCCCGGCAAAAAGCAGTATCAATATGCCGGTTGCCACGACCTGGCGTATCTGCACCCCAAGCGATTTACACCGAGCGCCGATGTAGTCAGAGCGGCGGGCATTAATCCGGAGCAGAAATTTTGCATAATCCGGTTCGTTAGCTGGGGCGCACACCACGATGTCGGTCAGCATGGTTTTGCCGAGGATAAGAAACTGAAATTTGTCAAGGATGTCTCCGAACACGCAAGGCCTTACATCACATCGGAAGGCACTTTGCCGCCCGGTTTGGCCGAATATCAACTGAAGATTCCCGTTCACCAGTTCCATCATGTTCTGGCGTATGCGTCGTTGTGTGTGGCCGAAGGTGCGACGGTGGCCACCGAATCCGCTGTTCTCGGTACGCCTGCGATTTATATAAATACCCTTAAGGCCGGTTGTATCGATATGTTTGAAGAATATGGTCTGTTGAGACAAACCACAGATACCGACCGGGCATTGGAGCTGGGCCTTGCCTTACTTAAGGATGAAAATACAAAACAAAAGTGTCTGCAGGCGCGCGAGAAGTTCTTAGCCGACAAAATAGATGTTACCGAGTACATTGTTCAAACCGTTGAACAAGCCGGTACACCCGCCGCAGGAAAGGATTCAAGACTCTTAAGGGAGCAAGGATGAATATCCTGATGGTACTTTCGACCAAGGTGTTTCCGCCTGACGGACGAGTCGAGCGAGAAGCCAGGTCTTTGATTGGCGACGGGCACAACGTGTTTTTGATGGCCAGGCGCGGGCCGGGCCAGCAGGTACGGGAAATTGTCGAAGGCGTACAGGTTATTCGCGTGCCCCTGCCGATGCAGCGTAAAAAAGCAATCGCAGATTTCATATACTTTTTCGTTCAAAGATACTTCATCCTTTTCCACATCCTTCGGGCATGTCGAAAAAATCGGATAGATGCCCTGCACGTTCACGATTTGTGTTATGCCCTGGCGACGACTCTCGCCGGTAAGCTTTTGCGCCTGCCGGTTGTTTTCGATATGCACGAGCACTATACGGCCATGCTGAGAATGAGCTTCGAAGCGAAGGTTTACCGCAAGTTCAAGCCCTTTGCGTTTATCCTCCTTTCTTTGCTCCGCGTAGAGGAAAAATTTGCCTGCCGCCGGGCACAGAAGGTAATTGTGGTAGCCGATGAGCACATCGGGCGGATAGAAGGTCTGGGTGTCGCCCGTGATAACATTGTTGTTGTTACAAATACCGAAGACACCGATTACTTTCGTGCTTTTCCGATTGATGAATCACTCCTCCATAAGTGGGACCAGGATTTTGTCATTCTGTACGTGGGCGGTTTCAGTCCGCACCGAGGCCTTGAGACTGCAATAGGTGCTATGCCTGCTGTCTTGGAAAAGATTCCGAATGCAAGATTATTATTAGTCGGCGACGGAGTTATACGAGGTGAGCTTGAACAGTTAGTTTACCGGCTGGCCCTTGCCGAAAAGGTAACTTTTACCGGCCACCAGCATTTCAGGATGATTCCCACATATATTCACCTCAGCAGCGTTTGTCTGATTCCGCATATATCAACGCCGCATATCGAGACGACGATGCCCAACAAGATTTTCCAGTTTATGATGCTCGGAAAACCCGTCGTTGTAAGCAATACACGTCCGATGATGCGTATTGTCAAAGATGCCGAATGCGGCCTGATTTTCAAAGAGCGAAATGCACAATCTCTTGCTGAGACGATTATCCAACTTGCCGACGACAACCTGCGCCGCCAATTGGGCGAAAACGGACAGCGGGCAGTCGATGACCGATACAACTGGAAAAAAACAGTGCAGGCTTTGCTGGACCTTTATCGCTAAGGGAGTGTCAACTTTTTTACAAGGATTGGATTTATGAAGTGTCGGTCAAGCGGGATACTTTGTCATATTACCTCACTGCCTTCAAGGTTCGGCGTCGGCGACCTCGGTCCCGGGGCGTACAAATTTGCCGATTTTCTTGCCTCGGCCGGGCAAAGCTGCTGGCAGGTGCTGCCACTTAATCCGCCGGCAATCCAAAGCCCTCACAGCCCCTACAGTTGTCTTTCGGCCTTTGCAGGTAGCGGCCTGCTCATCAGCCCAGAACTATTATACCGGCAGGGCCTTTTAACGCGTAGCCAGATTAGGGACATACCTGCCTTTAATCCGAACAAGGCAAACTTCAGACAGACAATAAGACATAAAACGGGATTGCTCAAGGCCGCATACGAGCACTTTAAGTCAAAGCCGACAGACGAACAATACAGGCGTTTTTGCCGGGAAAACGCGAGCTGGCTCGATGATTTTGCTGTTTATAACGCCCTGCGCCACCATCTTAAAACCGGCTGGTGGTGTGACTGGCCGGCGCATTTCAAAGATAAAGACAAGTTTGAATCGGGTTCCCTGAACGCAGAGTTACAAGACGCGATAGAAGCGGAAAAATTCATTCAGTACACATTCTTCAGCCAGTGGTTCGCCCTGAAGCGGTACTGCAAAGAGCGTGGTATCGGAATAATCGGTGATATGCCCATTTACGTTTCCTTCGACAGTGCCGATGTATGGGCAAATCCACATTTTTTCAAGTTGACCAAGCATAAAAGGCCTTGTGTTGTATCAGGTTGCCCACCGGACATCTTCAATAAGAAGGGACAGCTCTGGGGCCATCCGGTTTACGACTGGCAGGAGCTGAAAAAGGCTGGTTTCTCGTGGTGGCTCGGGCGAATGAGACATAACCTGTCACTATTCGACTTTGTCCGCATTGACCACTTCAGGGGCCTTGTCGCATATTGGGAGGTGCCGGCCCATCATAAAACCGCCGCTAAGGGAAGGTGGATAAGAGTACCGAAAGAAGATTTTTTCGCCAAACTCCTGGATTCTTTCCCTGCACGGGCGATTATAATTGAGGACCTGGGCCATATTACACCTGCTGTAAAGGCCTTTATCGAAAAACTGGGATTATCGGGTATGAAAATACTTATCTTCGGCTTCGGCCCTGACGCCGACAGCAAGGTTCATGCTCCCGAAAATCATGTTAAAAACAGCGTCGTATATACCGGCAATCACGATACAAACACCATCAGAGGCTGGTTCGAACAAGAAGCCGACCAACGGCAAAAGAAAAGATTGTTCGACTATCTCGGTAGCCAAGTCAGCGCAAGCCGACTGAACTGGACCTTGATTGAGCTTGCTGCCGCCTCCGTTGCAAAGCTGGCGATAATTCCCTTACAGGATGTATTGGGCCTGGGAGCCGAGGCAAGAATGAACAGACCGGGCACCTCGGATGAAAATAACTGGACCTGGCGCTTCAATTGGCACAGGATAACGCCCCGGATTGTTGAACGCTTAAAAGAAATAACTCAGACTCACCGAAGAGCCTGACTACTCCGGCAAATTATATCAAGTTCTGTTAGTTAGAGCCGATTGGCCGACAATGTCATTCACGCCAAGCTTGTCCCCGCGAAGGAATGTCAGGGCTCCCAAACGCCTTTCATCGCGTTTGGGAAACCCTGTCACCCCTGCGGAGGCAGGGGCGGGGAGCGGGAATCCAGAAATCCTATACTTTAGGCAGGCTATCGAAATATCGGCTCTTTTTTAACTAAAATTATTATTATCACCCTTTTACAAGTGAAAGGTTAATATCCGCCATTGGCTGCCGAAGCTGGTCTCCGATATGCACAATAATATCAACAGAAGCCGAGCCGCGCACCCGTCGAGACGCGGTCTCGCCGCGGCTGAAGCGGCCGAACAGAACTTCCCGGTAGTTCGGGAAAATTCCTTTAATTCACTCCCGAATTTGTCATACCGGCCTTGAGCCGGTATCCAGTTTTGGTCATTTGAATTCTTGCCGTAGCGGGGCGTCGGCCCGGCGGGTTGATACCTGTCCTGAGCGAAGCCGAAGGATTGCGGAATCAGGCATATTCAGTGGTAGGGTGGGCCTTTTTTCCTCCATAGCTTTATGCGAAGGAGGATGGCCCACGCGGTTTTTCTTAAGGTCATTCCGACCACTGCGCCGAATTTTATACCCTTAAGGGTATAATTTTTCCCGGGGGTGTTATAATTGCTTTGAGCCGGACAGCCGGGCGCACTATAATAGGGAATAACAATAAGATGATGTATTTTGTTACCGGTTTTGTCGTTATGATGGCAGGGAAGACCCAAAAAAAAGGTCTGACCCTAATGGCACTGTCATGTTTTTCTTTCGGTATGCGCACAATACAACCTCTGCGCGCGACTATATTTTAAAATTTTAGCCGAGCGTTAATACTTTCAGTCCTCTCTGGCCGAGATT
>Ga0180433_10002218_pt1 | contig 30408 bp, 33 predicted proteins | sample SS_ome_8_FD_132980 | JGI IMG/M metagenome (GOLD analysis project Ga0180433, IMG submission 132980) | Hypersaline lake sediment archaeal communities from the Salton Sea, California, USA - SS_1_D_1 metaG | ecosystem: Environmental > Aquatic > Non-marine Saline and Alkaline > Hypersaline >... | reverse complement strand
CGTCCAATCGCGCCGAAGCCTTCTCATAAACTTCTGGAGCCGTAAGCTCTCTGGCTATTCTAAGCAGTTCAAGAGCAACTTCCCTGTTCATTTCGCTTCCTTTCAGGTAATACGGCCCATGCTCCGTGTGCCCCCTCCAAGTAGCATCGTCTTTCACGTTCCCACGGGCATGTTTCGCTGGCTTGCTCCAACTGGCAGGCTTGAAAATGTCTCCCGTCGCCTTGTCCACAAACGCTACTACGGATTTTGAGCTTCCGTTGGCATCTTCCCTGAAAATCTTATGGAACCGGCTGCCCCGCTTGAAATCATACTTTGGCGGCTGCAAGTTCGGATAGTATTTTTTGAAGCTTTTCTCTGCTTGGTCAGTCAGGAAGTCGATGTATTTCTTCACTCCCTGCTCAACCTCATCCGCTGATTTGATGTCGAAAGGAGCCGCCATCTTTCTGATAAGCCGATGAAGGGCCTGCGCCGACCTGCTTCCCAACTCATTCAACTGGATTTTTCCACCTACCCACTCAGCCACTCCCTTGCCGCCTATCCAATTTCCATCCAGCCTCTTTCCATCCGTATCGAGTTTCTGGCCTGAAGCTGACTTCTGGTCGAGAAAGGCCCTGAGTACGGCTTTGTCTTTTACACCGAGCGTAATGGCTGTACGTCTCATCATTTTCCCCTCTACTTCATCGTTTTCAGGAATTTCTGCAACTCTGTTATGTTCTCTTGGAGTTTTGCCAAAAGAACGGACATATCACTCTCTGGAGGCCCCGGTTCTCCCACTCTATGCACTGGCGCAACCGCTGCCCATTCCTCCTCAAGGTCATCTATCAAATTATCCATCTTTTTCACTGTATCCATCGCGTCTTTGACATTACGAATTCGCTTAGCTGTCAATTCTCTGGCTATCCTGAGCAGTTCAGCAGCTATCTGCTTGTTCATTTTTCTCTCCTACGCCGATTCCTGTTCCAATTGCTCTTCCCAAATATTTTTCCATCTGGATTCAATCAGGTCAACTTCGTGCGCTGCGTTCCAAATCGCCTGCGCAACTCTGAAATGAGCCTGCGCCTCCTTTGATGTTCCGTAGTGTCTTTTCCAATCATTCGCCTCTTCCAGCTTGATATTAGCCAAGAACTGCAAAATCCTTGAGACGCTTCCTCCCTCGTTTACAACCAATCTTTCAACGTCTCTCTCTGTGACTCTGGCTGTCAACTCTCTGGCTATCTTCAGGAGTTCAGCAGCTACTTTTCTGTTCATCCCCTTACCTCCGAAGACGATTCTCGCTTCTTTCGTCAAGCCATCTTCCTTAGTCACGTAAACTGAAGCTCCAATGTCGCCCCCAAAGCCGCTCAGAACGACTCCTAAGCCTTCGGCTTTGTCTTCACGCTCTGGATGCCTAAAACTCTTCTCGGTGGCGTCTCCAAGCTTCTCCACAAACTCCGGCCAATCCTGCATCGGGCCTCCACCGTCACTGAGATAAGCCGGGTCGCCCAACCAGCACATTCCTGAATCAAAGCCAATCTCACCAACATATTCTTCGGGCATCTTTTGACCCTTAATCCAGAACTCTTCCTGCTCTATAGTATAGGCCGAATATAAAAGAATTGTGAAACCAGAGCCAGTTGTAATGTAAGAATGTTCTCTTATAGATACCCGCCTCCAGAACCGCCCAAGCCTTTACTATAAGGGGCCAAAATAGGCCATCCTGCTTTTCTGGAAAAATCAGCCTGCAATTCTCATCCTTCGGGGTATAATAGGTCATGGCTGAAGACCGATACAAAGTCCTCATCCGGCGCGTCCGAGCCTCCAAAGAATACCAAGACTGGATTCAACAAAATAAACACGTCGCATGTTATAAGTGTCATTCAACAAAGAGTTTGCATTTGCACCACATCGTTCCGCTCCATGTGACCATCAAGCATCTCGAAAAGATTCACGGAAGTTTCGAGGAAATCTTCCAACAGATGCTGGCGCGGCATCGAAGTGAGCACGAGGAAGGCATTACTCTGTGCGAGGATTGCCACAATCTGCTCCATGCTGGCAAAAAACTGAATATCAGAACTGAAACAGTCGAAGTCAATCTCTCGAACTGGATAGCCCTGCCGCGCAAGCTCAAAATCCCCTTCGCCCAAAGCACCAAGTCCAGCGAAGGCATCGGTCTCTTGGCTCTTCAGTCTCTCATGCTGCTCGGCTGGTACATCCTCAATGGCAAAATGGTCAGCAGAATCATCGAAATCCCTGCAAGCGAGGCCGGAAAACTCCTTGGCAAAAAATACAGCGGCTCAGCCAAATGGATAAAACGATTACATGAGGCTCTCAATGACCTGTCCAAATACGATGTGCTTGCTGGAGTACATCCGAAAGAGGATGTCTTCGAAGTTCACATAGACCCTGCCTATCTTGACTCTCTGAGCAACAATCCTTGGTTTTTGCCTCTGGAAAAAGTACCTGCCAAAAACATGCTGGCTCTCACCCTTCGACTTTTCCTAAGCTGGCAACGATGGCATCGTTACAACATCGGCTTGGAAAAGTTGGCACGAAATCACCTGAATGTGCAGGAAAAGCAACTAAGCAAGTTTGCCAAGAGGCTCGAAAAGGTATGCAAAATTACCCGAAGAACCCGCGTGAAGATTGCCGAAGGACAGGCCCGATTCCAACTCTATGACAAAAAGCCCGTGCCCATCCACACGCTCAGAGACACCTTGGAACATGCAATCATTGACGGGAGATAGAATCAGGCTGGCACTATCTTCTTGCCTCTCAGTTTGGCATCGTCCGTAAGCTGAAATGTCTTGCGGTCTGTCTCGGCAACAATACTGGCGTCCACCATGAACGAAAATAGCTCAGGATATTCACCGGAAATATCCATTGCCAGAGCCGATGTCTTGTCCGACGTGAAATACTTGCCTGCCGGAATCTTCTGCCCTCTCTGCCAGTTCTGATACTCTTCAACACTCATGCCACGATAGAGCTTCAAGAATCCCTGCTTCTTTTCCGGCAATTTTCCCGACCTGAAGTATTCTACCAAGTCGAAATAAGCTTTCTGCTCAGCCATGTCTTCAAAGAAATCGGCGTCTCCAAAAGAGAGCACGTCTTCAGGGTCGAACTTGTTGCCCTCAACAAAGAGCGTGAAGTCCGGCTCTCTGCGGCCCTTGAATTTGACCGACAGAGAAGGGTCTTTCATCACGTCCGTAAGGTAGCTATCTCGAAAATCAGGCTCCCGCAACGCAACTTCAAAAGCAAACGACTGGCCCGTTGCCGAGCAGAACTTCTTAAGCATTGTAGTAACTCGCCTTAGGACAGGCACTGCATGTTTCTTGTAATCCGTCCAGACTTCTTTCTTGATGTCCTTGATTTCCTCTTCTGGATGTTTCAGGCTGTACTGTGCGTGAACATAATCCACAAAATCATGGAGCACCCTCGTGAAGCCAAGAGTGCTGAAGTCCTTCTCCTTCAGAATCTCCCGTGACTTCTGGTTCATCTGCGTGGCTAATCTCTTGTAATCCGCAACGCTCTTCCCACTCTCAAACTGCTTCAGATAACCCAATGCGAGAGCTTCGAGTTGCTCTGCCTTTTGTTCATCCTCAACTCTTTTCAAACCCTCTTGGAATTTTCTCAACCAACCTGAACGAGTGTAGGGTTCCAGATTCTCTTCGTAGCTTCGCCAGATGGACTCACTCAACTCCTCGATTTGGTCATTGACAGCCTTTCTGAAACGACGATTCTCTATCGTGACAGAGCAGCCTGCCAAGAGGATTTCAGCCACTCGAAGTAGTTCTTGGGCAACTTTCAACTCTCGGCTTCCTTTTCCATCTTTTTCAAACGTGAATAATAATCCTTCGCTTCGGCCAAATGGTCGAGGGATATGCGCTTGGCAACTTCTTTATCTGGAATATGCTCCAATTCGACCTCGATACCCATCTTCAATTCCTTCGGGTCAGCATCTTTCTCTGTGAAACCTTTCTCGTTCGCAAAACCTCCCTTCAGAAAAGCCGCAAACTTTGAAGCCAGCACATAAGCCGCAGCTTCCAAAGCCGAGGTATCCCTGTCCTGAGATTCTGCCCAATCATGGAATTCCGCATCCGTCGGGTCAGGATTCTTGACAAGGAAATCCGCTACAAGATTTTCATCCTCTCCCAACTCTTTTGCCAGAATCCCTCTGGTAATTCGTGCTACGATTTGCTTTTCGTTCATGGCTCTATCCTTTCACGTAGTCCAACGCTTCTTCAACATCATCCGTTCTGATTCTCTTCATTGTATCATAGTTATCTCCGATGAACATCTTGAACTGGCCGGAGAATATCAAATCCTCAAGTGCTTCCTTGGCTTTGCGACTGGCATCCCTTGTCATTTCGAAATCCAATGCTTTTCCGGCTCCTCTCTCGAAAATCACTCGTATCCAACCATTGGCGAAAGCCGCCTCATAAGCCGCATCAGTGTCTAAGGAGGACTCGTCCTCATCGGGAAAGAATTTTTCCGCTGCTATTTCGATATGTCCAAACGGCCCTGAAACATACAGTGGCTTGCCCTTGTCTGTTATCCAAGCTCCATACCCCTTCGGTTTGAAAGCTAAAAGCAATCGGGCGATTCTAATGAGTTCTCTGGCTATCTTGAGCATCATCATGCCCTCTTGATGAACTCTATGGCTTCTTCTGGCTCTTCTGTGAAAACATCTCTTTTGAGCGTCACATTCCAGCCCGCAAATTTCTTGAAACCCCCAAAGAAAATCAAGTCTTCCAAGGCTTCTTTAGCTTTGCGCGTCGTATGCTTTGAGATGTCGAAGTTCAACTGCTTTCCGTCAAACATCACTCTTGCCCATCCACCTTCATAGGCAGCAGGATAAGGGTCTCCAATGAGGTAGACGTTCTCAGGCTTCTTCTTGCCCCAATAAGCCCAAGCCACATCAAAATGGCCTTGATAGGGCACAAAAAGAGGCTTCCCATCTGCTTTTATCCAAACTCCATAACCCCTCGGCTGGAAGGCAAGCAGGCAACGAGCGATTCTGAGAAGTTCTCTGGCTACACGAACATTGCTGGCTTTCTTTCCTTGTTCTCTAACCATCTTGTTATATTCAGACTTGGAAATGGGGTCGGCATTGTGAATGAACTTGAACAGGTCATACTGCACTACTTCCTTACCATTCACCAGCATCACAGGATACTTCCTCTTCTTGAGAATAGCTGGATTTCCGTCCAAGTCAAAATATTCCGTAGACTTCTCGGCCAAAATATCTCGAAGGAAAGCTGCCACTGTTTTAGCTCCTGTTGCCTTTTGCCACGCACCATTGTAAATCTGCTGTTGCTGCTGACGCACTTTTTTGAACTCATCCCATTCCTCAGGCGTCATATCCGAGCGACCTTCTTTCTTTGCTTTTGCACTAAGGCCTCTGCTGACCTCATAGAGTTTATGGGCTTTGGATTTGGCTTCCAACATCGGCTTCACATGAACCTGCAATTCTCCAATATGACCGTTCGGAAACTCGACGTTCATCATTATATCGCGATAACCTTCGGTCGTGGGATTGGCAAAACGATTCTTCGGCTTCTTCGCCAGCTTCATTCCCGACTTACGTAACTCTCCCATGACTTCGCCAATCTCATCAAAGCTATCGACTGCAATTGAAGCCCTGACGACATCCGTAAGCCGCGACCAATCACCACCATAGTCAGCCTCAACCTTCTCCTTGGCTCTTTCTTTTCCTTTCTTTGGAGCCGTAATGAGAACCCTACCCGGCTCATTCAAGTCAGGAAGACCTTTTGAAGCATCATAATGCTTCAGCCCAAGTTTCTTATCAAGACCTTGAGCCATATTGAGCCACTTCATCATGTGATTTTGTGCTTCATCGGCTTGCTGATAAAGCTCGTCTTCAGAATGAACTTTAGGCTGCTTTGCTTTGGCAGGAAGAGCCTCCTCTTCTTCCGTGAAAAGCTCCGCAACAGGCTCCTTCTTGCCCTCTTCTGGTTTGATTTTCTCCTTGACCTTCTCCTGAATTTTCTCTTTGACTTTCTGTTTGACCCTATGTTTTACATCTTCCGGTGCTTCTTTGGGAGCCTCCTCTGTCTGCTTGAACTTCGGCTTGATAGTCGTCGCAGGATGCTCTTTCTTGTATTCCTCCCATTCTTCCTTCGTCCACTGATAGGATTCCCAATCCTTCTGTTTGGGCTTTTCCTTTACCACAGCCTGAGCCAGCCTCAAAAGTTTCTTAGCTAAAACAATTCTATCCATGATTTACCTTCCAAACTTTTCAAGCACTTCTTTTTTTGCTTCGTCTTTTGTCAACTTTCTACGGTCAGATGCGTAATCATCTTCCAGTTCCAGCAGAAAGCGTGTTACTTTCCCCACTGTTGGCCCTGACTCGATGTCCAGAAGCTCCATTATCTCGTTGCCGTCCAGTATGGCCTTCTTCTTGACGGGAAGCGGCGATTCTCTTACTTCTTGTATCAATTCTCTTAACTCAGGAGCATAGTTTTCAGGAGGCAATTTCCCAAGCGCGTCGGCTTCAGCCAAATCCACAATGGCATCTACTGACTCATCGCCAACCTTGCGAATGAATCGTCTCAATATCTTCTGGATACGGCTTTCATTTCCTCTGGCTTTCGCAATTTCGTCATGGATACGATGAGGACGCATGTGATTTTCGACAAGCTTCCTCACCGTTTGTACCGTTGAGGCGTCAAACTTCAGCCTTCTCAAAATGGCTTCAGCTATTTCACCCGATACCTCCTCATGCCCTCTGAAGGTAATAGCATCTTCCACAATTTCCTGTGTATCCTTCTTTCCTACATCATGCAGAAGAGCAGCCATCTGTGCTTCCACTGTCGGCTTCGCATTCTTCAACACCATCATTGTGTGTTTGAACACTGAACCTTCCTTGTGATGCCGGACATCCTGCTGCACCTGTTGAAGTTCATCTATCTCAGGCATCACGTATTTGAGCAAACCTGTAACCTTCATCAGACGAATTGCTTTATCCAGCTTGCCAAGCTTCATAATCTTCTCAAGCTCTCCCATGATGCGCTCGGCTGAGACTATTTCGATACGCTTGGCATTGCGTCTGACTGTTTTGAGCACGTCCATAGGGATGTCCCATCCATACTTTGCCTGAAACCTTGTGAGACGAATCATCCGAAGTGGGTCATTCTCGAAAATCTTATCCAGCGAAACTTTTGGATGACCTCTCAGGATACCTTTTTTCAAGTCGGACTTGCTCACGCCTGTTAGGTCTTTGATTTCACCATCCGTCAAGTCTTTGATGAGCATGTTGACCGTGAAATCTCTTCTCTGGATGTCTTGTTCAAGAGTTCCGTACTCTGTCTGTCTCTGACGGCTTTCAGGGTCAGGATAGGATTCCGTCATCGTATCGGCGAACTCGATGACGGCACCTTTCGTCTTATAGGTTTTTCCTTGATAGTCGATGTCCTGCTTGAAAGTAATCTGCCAAATCGGATAACCAGCACCCAATTCACGCGGTCTGGAAACCGATTTCCCCAACTCATCTCGAATGAAATGCGTTAGTTTTTTTGCACCGTCCTTCATCTCCACTACAATGTCCAAATCCTTGGCCTCAAGTCCGAGGAACTCGTCGCGCACATAGCCGCCCACAGCATGAGCTTTATGAGCGAAAGCCGTGCCTTTGAGAAATTCCTTAAGGAACTTCTCGACTTCTCTCTCTGCACGAGTAGCAAGAAGAATCTTGGCTACTTTGATAAGCTCTTTAGCGACGTTCATTTCTACTCCAGCACCGCTTTGAAGAACTCCTTGACGGCTTTCTTCCACTTACCCTGACCTCTTTGCAGTTTGAGGTCTTTGAAAAAAATCATGCGTTTTCGCATTAAAGCAAGATACAGAAGAAGATTCCTCACTCCCTCTTCATCGCCTTCCTCAATATCAAACTGTTCAATCAACTCATTTTCACTCTGACTACTTGTTTGAGCAGACGCAAAAAACCCTGCAAGAGTCTTTTTCTCTTCATTGCTCAGGGGTCTACCAAGCTTATCCTCTAACCATTCTATCCCTCGCCTAAATGACTCAACGGTATCCGCTAAGTCTGTATAGAATTCAATGTCGTCCAGAGAATGAAAAGCATCCGGCGTAATGCCTTGCCTTTTCAATCTCCTCACAAGTTTTTGCGCTTCGGGTGTCTTCACCCTCATCAGCTTCTGTCTGACTTCGGGGGTCTTGATTTTTTTCGACGGCTCACCCGGTATTGTCTTTGTTTCCAATGCAATTTTCATAAAGGCTTGCGCAAAATGAAGTAATTCATGGCGCAATATCTGTTTCAAATCCTCCAACGTCGAAGAAAGCTCATCAATCTTCAAAGGAATGCTCACATGGATGATATTCTTCTGAGGATTATAATTAGCCGCTCCAGAACGCAAATCTCCGTTCACAAGCTCCACCGTCAAGGGGTCAAACCAATTCATTGCTATTTGGTATTTCGGGCCATTCTTGATAGTATCAAAATATCTCCATGCCTTGAAATTCAATGAGAACTTTCTTTTGACTCTTGACCATTGCCGAATCTTTGGTTTCCTCTTGGATTGACGCAAATATGACATCCATTCTTTTATTTCTTCTTGATACTCATCCAATTGCTTCTGCACTTGCTCAATATCGTCCTCGTATACCTTACGAGTCGCTTCAATATTACGCTGGAGAATAGCTATCCGGTCGGCTGCAATCTGACCATTCATCCATTGCGAAATCTCCACGACCATGAGCGGAGGCGGCTGAAATAATCCTCCCATGAGAAACTTGGCTACTCTTAAAAGCTCTCTCGCTGCGTTCATCTATCTTCCTGCATCATACTCTGCTCATGCTGCCACAACGCAAGACCCGCATGAATCGTCTCAATAGAGGTATCTACCCAAATCTCAAACCCAAGCTCTCTCAAACGGCTGCAAATCCAGTAATCTTCCGAGAGGTATACTGACTTGTACTTCTCCATGTCCTTCACGCCAACTTGGAAAACGTCATAGACAGTGAGTTTTTCCTCAAAGTTTGTACTGTCCGGTTCCGTATAGGTCGGCGCATCCTCAATCAGTTTCATCACTGCTTTTCTGGACAGCATCAAGCAGCCCGTGCCCACATGCTCTACAGAAAGCAACGTACCATTCTGTTGATATATCTTTGCCGAACCCAAGTTGTTTCTGATTTCTCCATCCGATGACTTCAAACGAACTGGAGCAGCAATCACGTCCTTCTTCGCATTAAGCAACCGCCATCCAGCCAAGTCATCCAGCCCTATATCCGCATCCAGAAACCACAAATGCGAAAATTGCTGCTTCTTGACAAATAGCGCAAGTAAATGGTTTCGTGCTCTTGTAATCAGCGAGTCCGCATGAATAGACGACTCAAATGGGAATCCATCCAAAGCCATGCTGACTACTGTCTGGTGGTAAACCAAGTGAATTTGGCCCGCATAAGCAGGCGTAGCTATCAGAACGTATTGTTTTTCAGTAGAAGATGCCATAAGCCTCTACCTTGAGGTAGTATTTGCCATTCAATACTTCAAAATCCAGCAGGTGCTCCGGCGAGATATGGGCCGTGTAATGGAATTTCCTCTTGCGCTTTTTCTTCCTCTTCTTGTCGAAGTATTCCCACCAGACCTGCAAAATTACATCCGGCCCGCCCAAATCAGCCTGACTGGTTCGAGCATTCTTGACAAGCTCAGCTATCGAATCCTTATCAACCTTCAGATTCTTCACTTGGGCTGGAGCCGTCAAGATAGCCACAAAATGGTAGACATCTTCCCCTGACTGATTCTCTGTTTTGCCCACAGGCTTCACGGCCTCTATCTTGAAGTCCCTTGGCTTCAAATCGAAGATATGCTCGTAAACACCCTGAAGACTCTCATTGCTCATAAAATCAGTCCTCACAAAAAAATATGCCCTCTTATAATTAAGGGCACATTATAAAGAAAATATAATGTTCAGACGACCTATCGAGTCGAGGAAGCAATTCGAACTTGCTCAAGAAAATAAGACATGTTGTAAGAAGGCCGTTCGCTCAGGATTTTCTTGCAAATATCTATCTGGTAGCTGGCAAATTCAGATGCCAGAACCGTCTTCTTCAAGTAAGCGCAAACCCTTGCCATATAAGCTAATGCACAAGCGTCTGCTTGATTATCATCCTTGCATTCGACCGCCCACTTCCGATAGACTTCACGAATGACGATTCCCTTTCCCACATTACCCTTGCTGGTGGCAAACTTCTTAAGCTGATTGGGAGACACCACAATGAAAGGAAGCTTGGCTGCGTAAAGGCAATTCCGCATCAGCACACCAAGACCAATGAGCTTGATAGCCGCATTGAACTGCTGTTTGGATTGCGGAACAAAATAGTCCTCGATACAGATGAGCGTCACATTCTGCGGAATATTTTTCATCACACAAGCGACAATGTGATTCATCCTGTCCAAGTCATTATCGAAGTCGGCAGGCTTGGTCTTAATCGTCTTCAGAAGAACATCCGCTCCGTCTTTCAAACAAAAACCTGTCGCAGTATAGCTCATATCAAGCCCTACCGTGACAGGCAGAACAGGCATACGCTCCATGCAGGCTCTACTCCTTCAGGCCAAGCACTTTTTCTGCCTCCTGCAAATTCTCTTCGGCCTCTTGTTTGAGCTTTTTCGACAGCGCAGGAAGCTCCTCGACGGGCACCTTGAACTTCTCCTTACACTCCTTTTCCTTCTCTGCCTTTTGTTTTTTCAAGCCGTCGAGTTCGCCTGAAAGCCGAGCCTTGTTCTTCTTGACTTCTTCAACCTTCTCACGCGCCGTATTAAGCCTTTCCATCTGCGATTCAATATTGTCCGACATCGGGTGCTCCTATACCAAACGATTCAGGGTCAGATGAAGCCTTAAAGAGATTATCCGCTTTACCACAAGCAGGACAAGGTTTTCTTGAAATCAATTTGAACCTTTGCATATCAATCTTCGAATGACTTCTGAAAATCCGACCACATTTGCATGTGCAAGTGTCTTCGGGCTGTCCATCAAAAATCGTCCAGTCGATACTCATTTCATTTCTTCTGGATAATCGCCAAAGACCATGTTCTCGACCATCTTCGAAAGCATCTTCGATGGCAATGTCTGAAACTCACCAATGCAACCGCTCTTGCATGAGCCATCCTTACAGGGACAATCTCGCATGAATGTGTCAAAATCCGAAGCTACAACCTTACCTGATTTCATGTATCGAACACCAAAACACTCCCTCTCTGTATTCTGGCAGGCCAATACATAAATCGGCAAATATTCATCCTGCATCGAGTCAGAAGTGAACATGGAAATCTTCGACTTGATGACCGCTGTAACAGTTCCGTCCACTCCACGAACGATAACACGGTCTTTCATGTCACGCAGAAGTATTCCGCTAACTGTCTCACCGTCAATGCGAATCTTGACCTGTTTCCCGATGAGATTCCTCATATCCTGTCTTCCAACAAGTCTTTTCTTGAAACCGGCATTCTCACGATGCCCGAACAGGAAGCAGTAATCGGATGTAGGAAAACCGGACACACTTCAATGGAATCCAGAATCTCCTTTTCCTCACGCAAGGCTTCCTGAAATGCACTCTCTGCCAGCGAAAGCCGTTCCTGAAGCTCCGAACGAGCTTCCAGTATCTCATTATACTCCTCAGCGAAGGCATTCAACGCAGAAATCTGAGAAAATCTGGCTTCAATCTCAGGGATAAGTCTTTCAGGGACAGCTACATCAGGAAGCTCCTTGAAACGCTTTTCTGCTTCTTGGATTTCTCCGTCAATAGTTACCATGTCCTCAACGGCCTCTCTCGCGCTCTCAGAGGCCCTCAGAGCCTCTTCTGCCCTCTTCAGCGGGTCTTCGGCCTTCTTCGGGTCTATAAGCTCATCATGTTCCTTCTGGAGCTTCTCAAGCTGCTCATTTAGAAGGCCACATCCCAAGCTGAAGCCCTCTACTTTTTCGGCATCGGCTTGCTTTTCGTCAGATAGCTGCAAATGCTGCTGAACCCTCTCCAACAGGCTTTGCTCGGCCTGAAGTTGCTTCTCATCATGCTTTTTGGCCTCTAAATCCTTATTGGCCTGTTCCAACTTCTTGATTTCTCTTGAATTACGAGAATTGTCAAGACTTACCGACTTGATGAGTGTCTCGATGCCAGTCAAGCCTGAAATCTCGTCGATGATTTGCGCACGTGTCGAGCCGGAAGCCTTCTTTCCTTCCAGTTCGTCCATCATAAAGTGACCTTCAAGCTGGTCACTGACATTGACCTTGATTTGAGAATCGCCAAGTTCAACGACATGAAAACCGATAATCTCGGCGGCTTCTTCCAAGACATTCTTACCAATGCTCTTGAAGGGAGGCAACGGCTCTTTGCCCTTTGGCGTGATTTCCCAAATGTTGTCCTTGCCTCTTGTGACTTTGACTTCGCCTCTTTCCGTTTTGACTGTAATCTTACAGTTTTCGGCTCCAACACGCAGCGAACGCGGGTCAAAATCATTATAGGCTGCGAGATTCAAAGCGCGAACAATGGAAGTTTTTCCTGAATTGGAGAGGCCTCGAACCAGATTGAAACCCACAGTGAAATCAAAGGTGGAATCAACATAGTTCTCGAAGTCCTGTATGCGAATGGATTCAATCATGCTATCATTCCAAAGTTGTAATAGGAATTCTCCTGAGTAACGGCCTGCGAACAATCCCATAACTAAAGTCGAATCTTCCAGTGGTTAGCACATCTTCATATCGTAAATCATAATATTTTCTCGCTATAGTTGGATATTGTTTCTCAAAACCCAAAGCATAACGCATGACAGAAGACTTGCCACCATTTCTCTCGGCGTCTCTCATAAACATTTGACGAAAGCTCATCTTCTCGAATATGTGCGGTTGATTTATCCAAGCAGCGAGAGCCACATACATGCCATACATCTCACTATCTTTGAAATCGACATAACGCATGAGGTAAGGAATGGCCTTGTATTTAGCCAACAAAAAGATTCGTTCAAAAATACTGATTATGTCCATTACGTCGGTAGATTTGTAAGCACACAACACGTAGAACTTGACTTCTTGCTTGTGATATTTTCTCCAAATCTGTAATTTTCTTTCGACCAATTCCGTGTCGTTGATGTCATCAAGGGCAAATGTGAAATGCCCATCGTAACTTGCCGATGAAAGTGCTTTCGCTTTATCATCAGTCATTATACGCATGTCCAATCCTTGATTGAACTGAAATTTTCTTTTTGTTCTCTTAAGTTGTTCCAGCACGTCGCCCCAATCTTTGTAGCCGAGCACGTTATCATCCAGCAAGCAAATGAATCTTCTCGCAGGATTGAAAAACTCCTCAATCGGACTCGCTTTGTGTACTCTCCTGTATCGCTTGTTGACACAGAAAGGGCACCTTCTGAAACAACCTCTTGTCATAAAACCTACCGAATAATCCAAGTAGTATTTGAGGGCTATTTGTTTGATGCCTCGACGCAAAGAGTGCAAAATGAAATCATCATAGAGTTTATAGTCCGGCATTGAGTGCTCTATTTCCTCAGGTAGAAACGGAGCCTTCTCAAAAAAAAATCCAGTGCCTCCATACTCCAAATTTGGAAGCTCTAATACCCATTCCGGCACTTCAGTAACAGTAAAGACTTTTGAGAGATAAATCTTGTCAAAAGACAGCAATCGCTCTCTATCGTATCCTTCCGCTAAGACTACATGGTGCCCTTGTCTCTTGAAGTACGTAGAAAACTTCATGCAGACAAGGTTTGGAAGGCGATTCTGAGTCGATGACACCAACAAGTCCGAATCAACAACACATATCCGCAAAGTCGTGATACTCCTGTCAAAAAAAATCCCATTGCTCTATTATACACAGAAGCAACGGGATTTGACAGGAAAATCCAAAAGAAGCCTGCTCACGGCATCTTTTTATTTAGGCAACTGATTTCATCATTTCACTTCGGGAACGGGAGCTTCTTGGAAATATCTCTTGACCTTACCATTCCCATTGCGGAAAGCATTCCAGTGAAGAAGACAACGAATATACATCTCCCGATGATTGACACTCTTCTTCTTCGACCTTCCTTTACCCGCATATCCGATAATAGAATCGTGGAGATATGACTTTAACAACCGCGATGGTGAACCATGAGTGCCGTTATCGTGTGCTACCTCCTTCCAGAATATATTGGCATCGTGCTTATTTTTCGACCATGTTCTGAACATAGCTGCAACGGTGGGAATACGCGACAAATCCTTTTTTTCTTTGCTCGTAAGTGAGGAAAAGATTTTCTGCACAAAAACGGCAAACTCTCCAACCTCCTTTGTCAAAAGCCTTTTCGCACGAACATCCATTTGTTCTTTTGTTCCGTACTTCTCCTCGTGACCTTCTTGAGCGAATGCGACAGCGGAAGCACAAAGGTCAATCACTCGCGGAGTCACATCTGCCTTCACAATGATGGGATTGACCGCCGCAAAAGGCTGGTTGATGTCGTGAGTGCTACGGCTTGACAATTTTGGATTGAATTGCGCATAAAGCAACACAACATCCTGCATTGTATCACAATTGTAATACTCGACAGTGGCATAGAGCTTGTGTTCTTTGATGAGGTCTGGAGATTCACAAAGAAGATAACTTGTATGCTGACCTTCAACACGATATTCTTTCCCTTTACAACAAGCGATAGCCCAACGGAATCCAATTGCGAGTTTTGAAGAAATCTTTTCGCGCAAAACTGCAATTCTGCTCTTCTTCAAACCTCTTTCCTGAGGACAAGAAGCAGTATCCCGTACCTTCTTTGCCAATTTTTCTGTAACAACCAACGTCCTCGTCTTTGAAACATTCAGCGAATAAGCCATTTTCTTTCTCCTTTTCTAAGTGCCTTGATTTCAACCATTTATAAGCCTTACATTACCAATAAAAAAGCGCACAGAGTCTAATTCAACTCCGTGCGCTTTACAGTTCGAAAAAAAAGTTGCCAGTATCATACTGTCCTCTTTTGCGAGGAAAACTGCTTCGATTAGACGCTTTCATTATACAACAAAAAAAACGATAGTCAAGCAAAAAATAAAAAAAATCTCATTCTTCAGGCTCAACCGTCGCCGTCAAACTTAACGCCTGAAGCTGCTCCCGATGCAATTCAGCTTCTGATTTGGATTCAACCTTGCACAACGCCACACCCGTACTATGCGCCTCCATCATAATCGGCACAGCTTCTTGTAAGTTGAATCCGAAAACCTGCACAAGAGACCTAATAACGTGCTCCATCGAGTTCACGTCGTCATTATGCAAAAGCACCCGAAACATCGGCTCAAGATAGTTCTTGATACGATTCTTCGGATGCCATTTCGTCTTTGGCTCCGCTGGAATCGTCTTTGTTGGAGTCATCGGCTCCATTGGATTCCAAGGAATGTTGAACGGATTACTCATCGGCTTGCCATCCCTTCCTCAATGGCGTCCTTGGAGAATTTCAAGCCCAACTTCGTTCTTGTCCGATACGCCTTGATAGCGGAAATCTTGTAACCGGGTGGTTTCAGAGCTAAGTCAATTTCCTCTTTCGTGGGCTTCGCAAACTCGATAAAAGCCTCCACAATGTTTTTGGCATCCAACAAGTCACAGCCGCGTCTTGAGCGAAATTGCTTGATGGCCTCAATTTTCCTTCCTGTCACAGCCATCTTCATCTCTTCGTCGTCCAGTTCAAGCTCAGGCATAGAGACTTGAACCGTGGAAGAAGAAGCAGCAACAGGTGTGGAAGAAGCAGGCCGAACACTTGGAGTGAATTTGCCATCGTAGATGTAATCCTCAAGCTCCTCGACAGAAACCGCCAAACAGCAGCGAACAATCTCTGACTCTTGGTCGTCACCAACGACAGTGCTAATGATGCTGTTGAGGAGGTCTCTGTACCGCTTGGAGAGTTCTTTGTCGCTCATATCTGCATTTACCTTTCTGACTTTCTATACGGCAAATGCTTACTTTTTCGGCAACTTTTTTCTGATTTTTTGACAAATTTCATTATGTCATTAAGGGTTGTACCGACAGAATTTATGGCAATTTTTTCTGTAGTAGTCAAAGAATCCCAAGTCAGATAATTGTTTCTCAAAATCAGAAGCAAAAGAAAATTCGCAAGAGAAATCATCTCTCCTGTTTTCGGCCTCATTCGTAAAGGCCACTCTCTTTTTCTGAAAGGAGGATTATCGAATTTTGGACTGGCCCTGCACCATACTATTCCAGATGAAAGATTGAAAGCGGCACACTTGAAAAAGCGTTTTGACTCTTCCTTCTTCACCCTTTCCGAAAGGTCTCGCAAGAGATAGACACATTCCTCCATGCTTCTTTCGACAGTCCCGCTGGAAAAAAACAGCACAGCAGCCGTATAATATGCTCCTGCTTTTGCTCCGTGACTCTCTACGAGTTTGGCAACTTCGATTTCCGCTTCATTGCCGGAAAGCACCAAGCCCACACACTCACTCGGAAGCTTTCTTTGCACTTCCCAGGCTGCCATTCCCTTGTATCTGCTCAATTGCATCGCTAACATTTCTCCTCAATTTTATCTCATCTCGCAGGGTTTTCTTCATCACCTTTAGCCTATACTCAACACGCTCTATCTCCTGCTGAAATGCCTTCGCCCCTCGAAGCCGGATTCGTCTCCTGCAACTCTGCTCTAAAACCACATCCGTGTTACAGGACTTACAAACATAATGGAGACCGCTCGATGTCTTACAACGGTAGAACTCCTCGCTCGGCAGTTCTCTTTTGCATCGGGAGCACTTGAACCTTTCCGGCACTCCTTCAGCATATTTCCGTTTCCTGCCCCTCTTTGCCACCCGTTTCTCCTTACTCAACCGAAACTGCTGTGACAACTTCTCCATCATCCATTTTCTTCAAGTGAACTCCAAGGCCTCTCCTCCCCACTTGGAGGCGAACGGAACCTATCTTCATGCGAATAGCCTTGTTCAGGTTCGTCATAATAAACAGACCTTCATCCCCATCTCCCTTTTCCACTACTTCAGCAAAGACAAGAGCGTCATCGTCCTTCAGGTCACAGATAATCACTCCCTTGCCACCGCGCCCTATCACAGGTAAATCGTCAGCGTTGCTTCTCTTGCCGTAACCATCTTTGCTCACTGTCATCAAGACGCCATTGGGAACGACCACAGACAGACCAATGATGTTGTCTCCCGCCTGAATCCTGATAGCGCGAACCCCCGCTCCCGCTCTTTTCTTGACCTCACGTATCTTCGACAGTTTGGTTCTCAAAGCTTGCCCTTTTGCCGTGGAAATGACGATTTCATCATTTTTGTGCGCCACCAGAGCACCAACAACGTTACCCGCAATCTCGGTACTGAAAAACTTGGTTGTGGAGTCCCTTACTGAATTGACCGTTTTTGCAATCTGCTTCACAAGCTGGCCCTTGCTGCCCAAGATGACAAGCACTTCATTTTCTTCCAAATGGGACTTCGTAGCGGCAATTACGCGCTCATCATCCTTGAAGACAGGAATATAGCTACTGATATGGCGAGGAGTGCGCACTCTGTCCAGCACGGGAATGTCATACACACGAAGCTTGTATCTGTTACCCTTATCCGTGAGCAGCATCAATTCGGCATGGCTGCTTTGCTGCGTCACGAAAAGCGGATAGATGCCGTCAGGCAAAGGCATTCCCATCATTCCTTGGCCGCGTCTTCGTTGGATACGATAGTCCGATACAGGAGTCGATTTAATAGTACCGTTGCTCAAAAAAGCAAGAACGACCTCCTCTTCCTTGATGCAATCCTTGACCGTGAGCGAACCGAAATCGGAAATAAGCGTTGTCTTCCTTGGTACGGCAAACTTCTCCTTGATTTCCTGCGTTTCCTCTTTGATGATAGCGTCAATGTGCTTCTTGTCTGAGAGAATAAGACCGAGTTCTGCGACGTAAGTCGTAAGCTCGTCCTCCTCTTTCTTCTGCTTGTCCGTATCCTCTTGCGAGAACTTCCTGACAGGCATATTGAAAATGTATTCAGCCTGCCGCTGGCTTAGACCGAAATCCTTCATCAAACCCCGAATCGGATTGCTCGATTTGCGCACAATCTCCAGCACCGCATCGGCATTTTTGGTTGCCAGAAGCACTCCCTGCACGATTTCCAATTTGGCCTCGGCATTCCTCTTCCGGCTTTCTGTGCGTTTCCGAACTATTGTCCTTCTGAAGTCGATGAACTCCTTCAGGATAGAAAGAACACCCATCTCCACAGGCTTACGATTGCAGATAGCCACGGTGTTCATTGACATATTAGATTCCATGCTGGTATGCGTATAAAGCTGATTAAGCACTACCTGCGGGTCAACATCCGGCTTGAGAATGACATTGATACGAATGCCTTCCTTCGTAGATTCATCCGTGTAGTCAGCGATGCCATTAACCTTTTCTTCTTCTGCAACCTTGGCAATTTCCTCCACCAGCGCAGACTTGTCTTTGGCGAAAGGAATATCCCTGATAATGATAGACCTGCGTTTGCCCTCTGTCTCGAAATCAGCCGAACAGCGAAATCTCACAGCCGCCCTGCCTTGGTCGTAAAGCTCTTCCCGTGAACCTTCTTTTACCAGCCCTCCCAAAGGAAAATCAGGGGCTGGAAGCAAATTCGAAAGAGCGATGCTATCCATCGAAGCATCGTCTATCAATGCTATCAGGGAGTCGCAAACCTCACCCAAGTTGAAAGGCAATATCGTCGTCGCCATACCAACAGCAATTCCACTTGGAGCCGTCAAAAGCACCAAAGGAATACGAGCAGGCAAAACGGAAGGTTCTTGGTATTCGCCCGAATAATTGTCCACGAAGTCCACTACTTCGTCTTGAATATCCGAGAACAGAACATGCTCCCCAAACTTCGACAAACGAGATTCCGTATATCGCTGCGCAGCAGGGGGATGACCATCTGCATTCCCGAAATTACCCTGACCTTCGATAAGTGGTACAGACATCGACCATGACTGAGCCATTCTCACCAGCGCATTGTAGACAGCCACTTCTCCGTGAGGATGATACTTGCCCGTCACACTGCCACAAACCTCAGCACACTTCTTGGGTTTGGAACCGCTTCGACAGCCCATATCATACATCGCCCACAGAATGCGGCGATGAACGGGCTTCAATCCATCGTGAACATCAGGAATGGCCCTGTCCTGAATGACGTGCTTGGCATAGGCCAGAAAGTTGAAGGTCAATTCATCGGCAAAATCTGTGACCCCAACACCAGGGATGGTGTCTACATCATCCAGTGAAGTAACCGGCACCCTTTTGATTTTTTTCTCTGCCATCTTAGGCCTCTTCAAAGCTCAGATTCTTTTGCAGGTAATTCTTTCTCTCCAAATTCTCCATACCCATCAAACAGTTGACCATCTCCTTGGACTCGATTTCATCCTCAAGATGAATCTTCTTCAGCACTCGCGTGGCTGGATTGGTCGCCACTTCCTCAAGCTGCGCTGCGTTCATCTCTCCGAGACCCTTGAAGCGGTTAATATCAAGGTTCACGCCCTCATTCTTTTTCTTGAACTCGTTCAGTTCAACATCGTCTTTCAAGTAGTGAACTTTGCCCCTACAGCGAACGCGATACAAAGGAAGTTCGCAAACGTAAATGAAACCTTCCTCGATAAGCTTCCGCATGTGCTTGAAAAAGAGCGTCAGCAGAAGACACGTAATATGGCCTCCGTCCACATCCGCATCAGCCAGCAGAATTATCTTGTGGTAACGCAAGTCATCGTAATCCACATCCCGATGGCTCACCTTGACATTCAACGCAGAAATGATAGAAGCAATCTCCTTGTTCTCAAGAGCCTTGTTAAGAACTGTCTTGCTGACATTCAGTATCTTTCCTTTCAGAGGAAGAACAGCCTGAAAAGTCCTGTCACGGGCGTCCTCCAAAGTGCCGCCAGCCGAATCCCCTTCGCAAACATACAACTCACAAATCTCAGGGTTTTTCGATGTGCAGTCCTTGAGTTTTCCGGCCAAAGCTTTGTTGCTGAGAGAAGATTTCTTCCGCGCAAGGTCTTTGGCTTTTCTCGCAGCGTCACGAGTTTTGATAGCATCAATGACCTTTTTGGCAAGAACCTTCGCTACATCCTTTCTGGATTTCAGCGTCTTCTGAATTGACTCAATCATCCATTCGCCAAAAGGCTTTCTCAAATCGTCGTTGGATAACTTCGTCTTCGTCTGTCCACCAAATTGAGGCTCTGGCACTCTGACGCTAAGAACGAGTGTCAAACCTTCTTCGATGTCGCTCTTGTTCGGCTCCAGTTCCAGTGTTTTCAGCAAACCATAGGACGCCGCAAGCCCATGTATGACCTTCGTCATGGCATCCAAAATTGCGTTCCTATGAACACCACCTTCAATCGTGTTGATGTTGTTTGCGAAAGTATGAACCGTACCCTCATATCCCTCATCATAGACAAAAGCCAAGTCGATTGAACATCCCGCCAAATCCTTTGTCTTCAGCCGGATAATGTCGTGGAGTGCTGTCTTGCCGTCCAACAGATACTTAACATAATCCGTAAGACCGCTTATGGAACGAAATACTTGCTCCGTACCATCCGCTTCCCAAGAGAGTGTTATTTTCAATCCCTCGTTGAGATAAGCAAGCTCTTTGAGACGCCTCACGATAATGTTCTTTTGGAATCCGCTTACGCCTCTAAAGTAACTCATGTCTGGCATGAAAGAGACAACAGTGCCTGTGTCCTTTTTCCCAACCTTCCTGACCTGTTCGACATTCTTTTGCGTCGGCAGGCCCTTCTCGTATCTCCGAAACCATTCCACCCCTTCTCGCTTGACTGTTACATCTATCCACTCACTCAGAGCATTCACAACGGAAATGCCTACGCCATGAAGCCCACCGCTTGTTTTGTATTGGGAATCCTCACCACCAAACTTGCCTCCTGCGTGTAACATCGTCATCACTACATCCACGGTCGGAATCTTTTCGGTGGGATGAGTTTTGACAGGTATGCCGCGCCCATTGTCGCTCACAGAGACTTTGCCGTCTTTGTGGAAGCAAACATTGATTTCGGTACAAAAGCCCGCCACGGCCTCATCTATTGCATTGTCAAGGACTTCGTAAACAAGATGATGAAAACCCTCGACAGATGTGTCACCGATATACATGGCTGGACGCTTGCGAACCCCGTCCAGACCCTTCAAAACCTTGATGCTGGATTCGTCGTAAGTCTTTTTTGCGGACATATTTAACCTTTCTATTCAAAACAAAATCCCTGCTAACCTATTATACGGCAACAGGGAATTTTTTCAGCAAAAATTCTGTAGATTTCCTACTTTATTTTTTCAGGGCCGCCCACCCTCATGCGACCTTGGTCTGTCATTTCGATGAATCTCACATTCGCAAACTGAGATTCCACAAAATATACTTTGGCTATCTCATCGCCTTCTCTGACCTCGCAAAAAACTCCCTGAGTGCTCTGCACGTATGTCAAAAAAAGATGCAGATTTCCTTCTCCATCAAGATACCATGACACCACGGGCAAATCTTCTCTCACTGCTTTTACCAGAATTTCCAAACCATCAGGAAGCATCAGTGCAATACCTGTGTCCACGGAAACCATATTGTTCTGACCAAAAACAAGTTCGCTCATCGCTATGACTGAAAATCCATTTCCCATCGGTAATGGATGACTCTTATTGTGTCTCTTTATCACGACAGTTTTTACGCTACTCATCTTTGTGTTTCTCCAGATAAAGTTTCCGACCCAAAGCCTTTTCCTTGTGCTCATTCGAAGGATGGTCAAGATGAACCCCTATCGAGTCCTTAACCCATTGCAAATCAAGAGAGGCATCCAAGGCTCTCCTTGCCAAATCAGTATCCTCTCCTCCCCACCCCACATCAAAGCCCTCATCATAGCCTCCAAGCAGTTCAAAGTCTTCCCTGTGAATGGAAAAATTGCCGCCCCAACACATGAGATGAGTCGGCTTTTCCTCGCAAAGAAAAACCGTATTGGCCCTGCGAGTAGGAAAGTCACAAGCCAGACTCAGCAGCTTCACAAAATTACGGGCGACTGCGAGATTCACGAGAGAAACACCATTGATGCCTATCCCTGTTATGATACCACAACCCATAACATCTTTGGCAAGCTTTGCATGAGATTCCACTGACTCGGAAGAATGCAGCACGTCTGCATTCGTAAAAAGAAACCGTCTCCCTCTGGCAGATTTTGCGCAAAGGTTGTTCACAGAAGCTATGCCAAACCCCTTTTTGCTGTTCTCCACAAGGTACAAGTCAAACGGGAAAAACCCCGATGCTTTCTTATCGCTGAGCCATTCAACGGTGCCGTCTTGAGAACCATTATCTCCGACAATGACTTCAAAGTTAGAGATATTCTGATGTGAAAAAGTCTCCAACACAAATTGAAGCGTGTAAAGATTATTGAAGGAGGTTATGATGACCGAAACATCAATACTGGAGGCCATACTTCTTCCTCAACATCTCTTTGACAACATCGTGATAACCTGCCTCGATTTCTGTGCCTATTACGGTTGGCTCTCTGGTTATCCTCGACGCATACCAGCAATGCCATACCCAATTGTTGTAATTGACCATCTTGGGCGTAAACCTACCACCGAAGCTGTCAGCATTACACTCGCTCTGAATCAAATATACCGCGTAGCCTTCCTTCAAAGCCTGATAAGTCATTCTCTCACAGGTGTCCCAAGAAGGCCAATTCGCAACGCAGCGATGTGAAAGGACAAACTCTCTTTCCCCAAACATGTAGGAAGGATGCACAAATCTTTTGACAAGCCTGCCAGCGTCGAAACTTATGCCAGAAAGTTTTGTTTTTCCATCATAAAGCTTAAATGCAGGCGTTATCCACTCCGCGCTTGTAGGATGTGCATCAGCATCCAGAAAACAAATGACTTCTCCCTTTGCTTCTTTCTTGATTGTGTCCAGTATCCAACCGTGGTCTCTTCTCGGCCTGTCGCCCTCAAAAAGTCTTACATCTCCTTGATTCTTCAGCCATGAAACAGTTTCATCCGTTGAGCAGTCATCGTAAACGATTATCTCGTAACCAACCAGATGAGTATACTCGCGAATTTTCTCTATCGCCAGCCGAGTAAAAAAATAGCATTGAAAAGATGCAATGCAAATGGAAATCATAGCCTATCCTTGGCGAGACCAAAAAGATGGCTCATCTTCCTTTCCGCTACCTCTTCTTCTCGGTCAAACTTGAAACGATAGCTGCAAGCATCATCGAGAAGGAACTCGGCTCCCTCTTCGGCTATGACACGCTCTTTCAGCCATGCAAATTGCTGTTTCAGAATCTCTTCGTCACCACACAGATTCTCTCGTGTGAATCCTCCCTGATGAAATACTTTGTCTCCAAAAACAATACCCACATAGCGATTGAATTCGGCATTATAGTCCCCTGACGGCTTCGGACTTCGAGTAGCGCGAAAACCATCTATCAGCAATCCAGCTTTCTTTATGGCCGCAGGTATCGCCAAACCTGTATCATCTCCGTCATGGTACTTAAGCTGAAATCTCCTCAAAAGGTCTATGGAAAGCATTTGACAAGCCACGTGCGTAGTCTGCCAGCATTGCTGACTCCTGACACGGTATGCAATCTTGTTCTTGGGCATATCAGAAGGAGGCGGGCCATACGGATACAGAATACCAACACAGTCGGCTCCGTTCCGTATCATTGCCTTCAAATCACAAAGCCATCCATCAGCAACAGGAAAGCAATCAGAATCCAAGGTCAGAATGAATTCAGTCTCTACGCGAGGCACAATAGCGTCCAACATATCGGCATGTGTCCAGCTTGTCGTATCCGTCTTCTTGACATCAACCATCTTGAGTTCGCAACAAGACAGAAATGTAAGCTCCTCTGCGGCATCAAATGGCGCGTCCTGCCGACGATTCACCACCCATACTCGATAGTCATCGTCTTGGGTGTGTCTGGCAATACTGGAAAGACATGCCCGCAATACGGAAGCAGTTCCTGTTGCATAGCAAATGACGATAGTTACAGGTTGGCTCATTTTTCTTGCTCTGCCATGTAATCAGCTACGGCTCGTGCAAATCCTTCAACAAAGTAATGCACATCATCCTCTGTCTTCATCTTGTTCTTCATCTCAACAAGAATAACTGTGAAAACGATAGGTCGTTTTTCCCGGACATTCCTATTCAAATCGCTAAAGGTCTTGCTTTCCATCCCTGCTTGAACCAGATGTTTGACAAAATCTTTATCGTCAAAATGCTGTCCAAGACCCCCCTTCAGTTCTTTCATCGTCATGTCGTAAGATTGACGAAACACGGGATGTTGCGGGTTAGGAAGTTCCTGTTCTGTCCCTTCCAAGGTTCGTAATATATCTTCCTTCCCTGGCGGTGGAGCAATAACTGGAACCTCTGTTGTCTTGCCCGGCTCCCCTTTTGGCCCTTGAGGGCCTGTTGCCCCTCTTTCTCCGCGTGGGCCTACCAATCCTCTCTCTCCGCGTGGGCCTACTGGCCCTCTTTCTCCACGTGGGCCTGGAATCCCACCAATCTGCAAAAGCCTATCCGCTATTTCAGCAAGCGCATCCGTCTCTTTCCTCGTAACCAAAACATACTCATCCGGCACAATTGTTTTCTCGGTTTTGTGAACGACATAGAGACCGCCATCTCCGGTCATAAACTTCTGGTCTTTGATGATTTTTTGGAATATCTCTTCCTTGATGTTCCAATTGAACCAGACAATTACCGAAAGGACGATAACGATTGCAACCAGTGTGATTTCGATTACATCCCTCCAGGCAAATCCAATCTTCAAGGTCTTCGTTTTGTCAATAACCTTGGCAACTTGTTCGTCAGTAAAAATGTCATGTACGGGTTCTTTCTCATTCTCATTCATCGTCATCTTTTCATCTCCTGCTCTATAGGGATACATAAAGTCCTTTTGGCTTTACAGGCCTCTGTCGATATATCTCCATGCAAATTTCTGCTATCGCCGCATCTTCCAAAGTCTCCCATTTATCTATCGGAACGAAATACTGAAAATCTTGCGCTTTTTCATATTGACGAGGGCTGCCAGCAAATTGCCTTATCTGTGTCTTCGAGAGAGTATAGACATTTTTGCTATCGGCATCCCACAAGATAAAGTACCTTTCCCAGGGTTCTTTCTCCACAAGTTGCCAGTTGACCCCAAACTCATCCGTCGTAAACATGGATTGGCCCCTTTTTTCCTTCTTTCTGGCAAGAATCGCATTTTTTGACAGCCTGCAAGCAATTCCGCGAGATTTCGCCTTGGGAAAATGCAGAGTGAAGATTTTTGTCTTCGAATTGAAGACCAATTTCGTGTTGTCCAGTGTTCTGTAACCGCCCATGATTATCTCCTAATAGTCCACTTCTATGCCTTTGCCCGCTTTCTTCACTTCGCTCCTCTTCTCAACCGCGTCCACAAGCTGAATAGTGCCTTTCTCACACAGTTTCCATTGTTCAACGCCACAGTCCGTTATCACGATACCTTTCCTTGCGGATGGGCCAGTCCCGCCAAGCATCATAAACTTCACGCCATGTTTGGGATTGTCTTCACAATGCGGACATGGCAACCCCGTTTCCAACACCTTGTAGACGCATTCACCAAATACGTCTTCGAGAGTCTTCGTCTTCACTTTGATATATTGACCTTTCTTAAACACGCTGGCCTCCTTTCACCCTTCCTTGATTACCACACCTTCCTTATGAACATCGAAAAAACGCCTTCCCCCGTCCTCGAACTTGTTGAGGGGGATAGCTACAATATGCCCTATTCTATACTCATCGCCGAACTTTTTCATGGAATTCTCAAAAACATAGAAGCTGAGACTGTCAATATCGTCGCTGATTTCGACAATAAGCATTTGCCTTCCACTGGATTTCGCTACCGTATTTACCACCTTATCTATGCGGCCAAAAACATTTGCTCGATTCTTACTTGGTGCGTCCGCAATTGAACACCACTTTTTCTCCTTGACCATCTGTTCAAATTCCTTGCAAAGCGGGGGCACAGACAGCACCACTCCAAGCATTTCTCTCTCAGCCTCCTTCCAGCCATCAATGTTCATCGCCTTTAGAACATCCTTCTTGTTTCTACGGAGCTTGTAATAATCCTCCATAGCCGTATTTCTCTTCTCTGCTATATCAGGACATTCCTTGTAGAGAGAATCAAATGCACCGGCTTTGATAAGGCTCTCTATCACCCTTTTAGTAACGCGGCGTCTTGGAACTCGCTCATACATATCGGCAATACTCTCGTAAGGAGCATTCTGCCTAACATCCGCAGCACAAGTGCCCAAGTTTTTGATATGCCCCAGGGAATACCGTATTCCAAGGTCAATTTTCTCGCCCTCTACCGTAAAGGCAACCTCGCTCTCATTCACATCAGGAGGAAGCACTTTGTAGCCTTTCCTCCTACAATAGTTGATATAGTCAGCAAGAATATTCTCGGAACCATGCTTCTTATGATGCGCCTTTGTATTGCTCAAAACGGCTGCCATAAACTGCACAGGAAAATTGTGCTTCAACCAAAATTCCGCAGCCGTAACTGCACTGTACGAGAAAGCGTGTGAATTAGAAACAGCCACACCATTTGCAAAAAAATTATGCTCCTCGCTATCCACAGCAAAATCAATAGCCTTGGCTTTTCCCACAAAGCGAATCTGCTTAATTTTTTCCGTGTGCATCGCAGAATTTCCTCAGTCTGTTCTTAACCTTTTTTCTATGATGAAACACATCTGTTTCCCAAAAACGAATCATCTTCAATCTCTGACTCCGGCAATAACCTTCTTTCCTTTTATCCCTTGCCACATTTACCTTTTGAGTAACACTTTTTGGGCCATTGGGATAGGCCATTGGATTGCTGTGGAAAGAAATTATCACTCTTCCTCACAAACAACTTCATGTCCATCTTCTAAAACTTCCGCAAGTGTTCTCATAATCATATCTGAACACAAGAATTTATGACTCATAGAAACAACCACTTGCTTTCCAGAACTAAATGTTACCTCGAACAGTTCCACAGACTCAGTATGATAAATATCCCTAATCTCCACAAACACTTCTTTGCCTTTACGAGTAATTGCCTTTATCCTCTCACCAATGCTTACATCGCTCATCATTCTGTATCCATCTGGCGTCTCAACCATAGTGTCTTGGGCTAAACAACGATTAAAGCCGTATTTTGCAAACGATTTGCACTTTTCATATATCTCTTTTACTTCGGCAGCGGTCATCTCTCCTCTTTTGACTCTCTCTTGAGCACCTTCCATAAATTTCTTGCGTAGTTCTGCAAGCACTTTTTCATTCTTCTCTTTGATGAGCACTTTCCTGAGCCTGTTCGACTCCACAGGGGAAAGACCTGCCACCTTCTGAGCCACAAGCTGAACCTGTTCCTGATAAGTAATGACGAAATAGGTCTCTGCCAAAACGTCTTCCAGAAAGGACATCTTTTTGTATGGGTCTCCTTTCTTTCTTCTTCCGTACTCCTCGTGCATTCCTTCATCTTTTGGGCCAGGACGAATAAGAGACGTGACCGCAGCTATATCGAAAATAGATTCCATGCCTATGTCATCGACGATTTGCTGCGTTATCGGGTTCTCGAATTGAAAAATGCCGACCATCTCTTCGCGACTGCCAAATCTAATGGCTTCCTTGTCATTCAACGCAACTTCTCGTTTGCCTATGCTTCTGCCTGTCGTTTTCTCTACCATCTTGAGGCAGTCTGAAATAATGGACAAATTGCTCAAACCAAGGATGTCAAATTTGACCAAACCAACAGCACTCAATTCGTGAGTATCTTGCCCTTCCGACCATGCAGACAAGATGTCGCCATCTTTGTCCCTGTAAACGGGTATCTTCCCATGCAGGTCGAGATTGCTAATAATCATTCCCGCTGCATGTTTGCTCATGTTCTTGATTTGGTTTCTCAGAACCTCCACATGACGACGAATATCAGGATGCTCCTCAAAATACTTTCCCAAATCAGGATAATGCTTGATTATCTCATCAAAATCCATCTCATCAAGCTTAATGGCTTCGGAATCGCCTTCATCCTGCCCTATCTCAAACTTGGCAAGCGAATCCATTTGCTTGGTGATGGCAGAAATTTCCATTATGTTCAAGCCAAAGACTCGCGCCACATCCAAAATGACAGCCTTGGTTTTGTAGGTTTGATATGTTCCTATGGAACATGTCTTTTCTTCTCCGAACGCCTCTACGATATGATTTTTGACCCATTCCTTGATGTTCGAGTCGAAATCCGTGTCAATATCAGGCACATCATCCTTGCGGCTGTAATCCAAAAATCGCTCAAAGAGGAGACCATATTTGATAGGGTCGAGGTCGGTTATTTCAAGACAGTAAGACACCAAAGAACCGGCTGCCGAACCTCTCCCCCAACCCGTCGCCCATTCGCCAAACTCTTCCTTTGCGTCACGAATAATCTTGTCAACAACCAGAAAGTAATCCGCATATCCAAGATTGCAAATCACATCCAGTTCGAAGTTAAGGCGTTCGCTATATTGCTTTCCTCTCAATCCTCTTTTCGCGAAACCTTCCTTCGCTTTCGTCCTCAATGTCTCATCCGCGTTGTCATAAAGCTTGGGCAGTTTGAAACTGGAATCGAGCCTAATATTGTCTATGGATAGAGCTATCTTTCTCGAATTCTCAATAGCTTCCCAAAAAACCTCTTCCGTAAACACATCGTTCTCATAACAAACCATTTCACCATCGACAGGAAAACCCTCTCGGAACAGACGGAACATGTCTTCACATGAACGATAGTAAAGGTTCTTGACCTCGAACTGCCAGACTTCTTCTGGATTGTCTCTCTTGTCAAAGATGGTCTTCCTGTTCTTGATGAGAAGCAGAATGTCATGCGTCTCGGCATGTTCGGGATAGAGATAATGACTGTCGCAAGTAAGAAGAAGAGGAGCACCTACTTTCTTGGCAAACTGAACCAGCTTCCATGAAAGTTCGACCTGCTCCTTCATTTCTATCATCGTAATTTCAATGTAGAACTCATCAAAAGCCTCTTTGTATCTCTCGTAAACCGCCGTTGCCTCCTCTTCCTTGCCTGCCAGAAGCAACTGAGGAATCAAGCCCGACATGCAAGCCGAACTGCCAATAATACCCTTTCCCCATTTCTTCAAGGACTCAAAAGTTGTCCTTGGCTTGTAGTAGAAACCCTTCAATTGCGCATCATTGTGAATCTGAATGATGTTATAGAAGCCTTCCAGATTCTTCGCCAAAAGCACCAGATGATAGTTTGACCGATGCTTCTTTAGTTCATCCCTATCATCTCCCCGATACTCATTTTGGTAAGCCTCAAGGCCGAACAGAGGCTTCACTCCTGCCGTCTTACATGCGCTGTATTGTTTTATCCAACCTCCCACGCTTCCATGATTGGTTATGGAACAGAAAGACGCTTTACGCGCCTTCAGAAGCTCCAAAAGGGTATCTACGGTGCCAAGCCCATCACGAACACTAAAATCATCATGGTGATGCAGATTCACGAACCTGTCACCCAATGCCTGCTGTATCCTCTCGGAGATATTTGGCGAATCAAGCGTGGGATACTTCCTGCTAATGTTCATACCTACTTGGAGAACTATTTCCGCGCCACACAATTGCGCTTCCATCAGCATAAATTCTTCAGGGTTTTCAGCCAGCTTCGGATATGTTAGCGCGACCTCATAAGGGTCGAGTTTGAACTTTTCCAGCGCAGAAGCAACATCGTAATCCTTTGCAGGCAATAAAAATAGAATCCTCTTTTTCAGGATTCTATCATTAACTTCATACTTATCATACAATTCTTGCAGCGTCATTCGCGATACCTCTTGCAAAGCCATTCCGCGCTAACACGAAAAGCTTCTTTTGCTCTCCAAATAGTCCCATACCTATTATACACAATACCTCTTGGGTCTGTGGAGAAAACGACTCTTTTTCCACTGTAGAATTCGTAAAAGTGCATGAAAGCTTTAAGTCTCTCATCGTCCTGAGAATGAACTACCTTGACAATTGCCTTGTTCGTTTGCAGACCCGTGTCTTTTTGAAACTCCTCCCCGCAGTTCATCTCCACGGGTACGCATCGACCTGCAAAGCGTTTGACTGAAATCTGCTCAAAAGGGAAATACCTGTCCACATCCTTTTCTCGCACGAGACAAATATCTGTCCGCGAAAAGGGAACATGACTTAGAAGACACCCATAAAAGACAGAAATGCCAACATTCTTCCTTACTTCATTGATTGCGTAAACGCCTCCAGAAACCGACAGGGCCATCTTTCCCATGCAATCTTCGGCTATGTTCTCATCATAGCTCAACCGTTCACAGTCCGGTATTGTCTCATCATTCGAATAGGAAAAATCCAATTGCTCGGACTTTTCTTTTGTGCCGAGCACCAGTGTTCCGAAAGCAGCACTTGCCAAACCCAAGGAAGGAATGAATACTCTGTTCCTTGG